>Ga0255753_1000872_pt1 | contig 37717 bp, 54 predicted proteins | sample 041ome_10_FD_179953 | JGI IMG/M metagenome (GOLD analysis project Ga0255753, IMG submission 179953) | Coastal salt marsh microbial communities from the Groves Creek Marsh, Skidaway Island, Georgia - 041412US metaG (version 2) | ecosystem: Environmental > Aquatic > Marine > Intertidal zone > Salt... | reverse complement strand
CACCGAAGTCTGATGGTGTGAGTGCTTGTCCGTCTACTAAGTTGACTTCTGTTAGGTAGCCGTCAAAGTATTTATTTACTGTTCCATTAGAGTACCTTCTAGCACCAGTAACATGGGTATTTGTTGAATTAACAAAAGTATTATAATTTAAACTTGGGTACGTTGCCGAAGAAAATGATGTTATTTGCTCACCATTAACATAAAGTTTTACTCTATTAGTTGATGTTGCTTGTGTAGTATCTATTGCTACTACGATATGATACCAAGCAGAAGGGTCACGAAATAAACCAGTAGTAGTTAATGAAATAGTAGCTGTTGTTACTTGTTCATATATAAATATAGCATTAGCTGAAAATGTAATTTCTGTTCTATTAGTAGGTGTAACTCCGTCAACACCAAACAAACAATAATAAGAAGAATCTGCTACATTACCTCTTTTAACCCAAGCACTCCAAGTCCATGTTTTAAGATTACCTGCACTAGCAGGAGTTCTTTCTAGATAAGCAGAAGCAGACTCACGAAAGCGTACACTATCGGTAAGGTCATAAACACCGCCTAGTTGTGGGATAGCATTACTGTTTTGGAGCAGGCTCATTTAGCGCCTTAGCTATAACTTGCACTAACAGTTACATAAGCATTAGTGCCGTTATCAAAATAAGATACAAGATAAACACCAGCAGTTGATATAGTAGTTAAATCTGTTGCAGTAATTTTAGTTGTTGCTGCTGCTGTAATAGCATGACCTCCAGAGTTGTCTAGTAGGACATAGCCTGATTGACCTGATGTATGATTAGTAAAGGTAAGTGTACCTGTGCCAGTAGGAGTGCATGAGAAGTTATTAGTTGTGTTCTGGTCAAATGATAAATCATTATCCGTTGTGACTGTACCTCTAAAGGGAGCAGTTAATGTATCTGCTACGTCTGCTTTTAAAGTATCAGCATCATAACCTTGTACTGTAACACCAATGTCAGCATCAACAACAATCGTTGCATCGTATGCTTGTACTGTTGAACCAATATCAGAATCAACCACTACATTAGAACCACCGTTTTGAAGTGTGCCAGTAAAGTTAGCAGTTACATCATCATACTTAGCTGTGTCTGCATCATATGCTTGAACAGTAGAGCCGATGTCACCCGTAGTTAAAAAGCCAGAGCTTGATATAGCTGTGACTTGCCATGTTGATCCGTTATAAATTCTTGTTTCATTAGAGCTAGTATTAAAGTACCAATCACCCGCAGTTACAGGATCACCATTGCCGTCAACTGTTGGATCAGAAGATAAAGCACCTAAGTAGAAAGCATCAATACTTTCAGCAGCCGTTTGTGCAGCTGTCGCACTTGTGGCCGCAGCACTCGCTGATGTTGCAGCATTAGTCGCTGCCGTACTTGCAGTTGATGCAGAACTCGCAGCATTGGTTTCACTTGTCGCAGCATTAGTCGCTGATGTACTTGCATTACTTGCTTGTGTGGTTGCTGTCGTTGCGGCACTAGAAGCAGTTGACGCAGAACTTGCAGCATTAGTTTCAGATGTAGCTGCATTCGTTGCAGAAGTTGATGCTTCACTTGCTTTCGTTGTTGCTGTTGATGCAGAAGCAGCAGCTGAAGTTGCTGAAGTAGATGCGTTACTTTCAGAAGTCGCTGCATTGGTTGCTGATGTGGATGCCTCAGACGCTTTTGTTGTTGCCGTTGTTGCTGATGTTGCAGCATTACTTTCACTTGTTGCTGCATTGGATTCTGAGGTAGCAGCAGCACTTGCACTAGATGCAGCCGCAGTTGCAGAGGCAGAAGCACTTGCTGCATCAACTAATAAATCCCATTTAGCTGAATCTGTGTTTGTAGATATTGGTTGTGAACCTGATGAGGTGTGTGCTGTATTACATAAATAAATATTGTTATTGCTTGTGTCTTTAACTAAGTCACGTTTATTATAAACTGTAGATGCTGCCCAATTACCACGGTTGTCACCAATCTGTTCACCAATAACTGGATCACCATTAGCATCAAATGCAAGTGTCTTGTTAGCACGCACAGTATTAATAGGCAATACCATATTAACTGTAGTAGGGTCAGTATTAGGCGCACGCATAGATCGATCAGCTTGCTCTTGGACTTGTTGAACAAATATGGTTTGACTATCAAACTCATCGTTTAATGAGGTAGCAAAGAGTGGCCCACCTGTGGTAAAGTCTGTGGTTCTTTGAATTGTTCTATCACCCACAATGGTAATACGATCAGAAGCAGTAGGTGTACTAGGAACATTGGTGCCTACGACAATCGTTACAGAACCTGTACCATCACCAGAGATTGATACAGTATAGTCTGTAGTAAGTGTCAGCTCAGTCGTATTAAAGTATACGGCAATGTCAGTTTGAGCCAATACTTCAAATGCAAATGAGTATGGACCTACACCTGATGAGCCTGTGTATACTATACGTCTAGTGGTTGATGAGATGTCTATAGCCATAGTGTCAATCCTATCATAATTTTAGTCAAAAATCTATCGTTAATTAAACACATCGGGAGCAGAGCTATCGCCCGGAAGCCACCAATATTCTTTAAATTCTTTAGCATCTCTACGTATGCCAGCCTGTAATTTTTTTGCATATGATGGATCATTCCATAACAAAACCTTTTCCCATACCATGCGACGCAACATAAGATTAATCATCCAGTTACTTTGATAAGGTAAATTCCTAATAACCTCGCTTAATATTCTAGTACCAGCTTTACTTGGCTCACCTTCGACAACATCTTTAGCGGAACCAAACAAGGCATAACCTATAGTATCTAATGATCCAATAACAGGACCAGCAACATAACCAGATAAACCTTGACGATAATCAGCAAATCCCATAGCCACATCAAACAATGGACCGAAACCTCCTGATCTAACAAGTGCATTACCCCAGAAACGACGAGCTGCTTCTGAATCTTCTAATGGATTCATTTCCATTGGTGTACGTCCTTTCGTAATTTCCATTAACTGAACACCTAAAGCTCCCATTAAAGTCATATACACAACAGTATCAGCAATAGCTAACAACTTTTTATGTCCTAACGTAGACTCGCCAGCTTCTTTCCATGCTCTCTCTAAATGGTTATGATAGAAAGCCATAGGCCATGATTTAAACATAGCAAAGGATCTTGTAATTTCACCGGGAATCTCACCGGGTCTAGTGGTACCAGCAAGCTTGGCTCTTTCTTTTAAGTTTACAGTTGGAACACCAACTTCAACTTCTGCAAATATCATACGTGTATATTTGTCTGCAAGCTTTCTAGCTTCACCCATTTTGAGATTAGGTATATTTGCAATATCTTCTCCACGTAAATAAGCTACATCTCTGCCAGCAAATTGCTTAGTAAATGCTTTTGCTTTACGTATGGTATTCCAGTCTTGTTCTGTAATATCATAACGACCTAATGCAACTTTCATTTGAGCTGATAAGTCAGCATAAGATTTAGATTGCACATCAGCCCATCCACTCATTAACATCATACCAGACCAACGACGTCCAGATGCTGTGATATGTGTGAGGCCATTTAATCTTAATGATGAGTCTGTAATAAACTGAAAGAATGGTGACGCATTGTCTTCGTGCAAATAGCGAGCTAATGCAGAAGAAGTACCATCCATCATATGTTCATTGAGCAATCCAAGTTCAGCTGCAAGCTTTTCTCTTTCACCCGGAGCCAACCTCATAATCTCGTTAAGATACCCACGTATCGCTTTCATTTGACTCATACCATTATATTTAGCCATCTTACGTACAGTCATCATATCAGTAGGCGCAGCAATAAGTGTTGTAGATCCTAAACGTGTTGCCATAATAAGCGAATTAAAGTTGCGCATAACTTTACTAAATTGCGGTCTAACTGATTCTGGTATGCCTTTATGTAGTTGCCACATGTCATCAAACAGCTGTGCTGATTTTTTAGCTCTAATAATAGATTTAGTATCACCTGTAGCTTGAACATCTTTATCAGCAATTTGTTGTATCTTGAGTTTTAAAAACTGTACAGTAGACTCTGGATTGCCACCTAAGATTTGTAATGAAGCGATGTCTTTAGACATGCTGCGCAAATGATTCATCATCATGTCATAAGGATTAGAATCACTAAATTTATTATGATAGGCTAGCCATGACTCCCCACTCTGGAATCGTAATACTCTTTGTTCTTGATGACGTTTGGCAATAGATCTGCCTGTACTAAATGTAGTAGCAGTAATAGCATCTAATTTATTACGTCCCTCTTGTGTAATAGATTCATATACTTTGTTGAGTACATCATCTAATTGCTTATCATCTAATGGTAGCCCTGTAACTCGATCCACCATCTCATCTCTAGATAGTAATGGTTTAACAAACTTTTTCCATGTATCTAAACCAGCAGCAATAATTTTGCCAGCATGATGATGTTGAGGTAATGCCCATACTTTAATGTCACCCGGAATAGCACCGCCAGCTTGATTATATAATAGACGTGAATGCTCTGATGCTTCTTGGTAAGCTTTAGCTAATGCAGCTGCCTCAGCATTTTTGGTTACACCCGGGTTATATAATTCTTTTACAACGAGAGGAATAAAGTCTTCATTTGAACGGGTACCTAATAAAGCGCCCTTTTTAAACTTAACAATAAACTCATTGAGCGGAGCAATCAACTGAGACATGACAGCTTTTTCTTGATACGCCAATCGCTTGTTAGCAATGTCAATAAGAGCTTCGTATGGATCCTTAGAATTTTGTAAGTAATCTTCTAGCTCAATCTTAGCCAACATTGTTTGTAGCTTAAGGCGTTTGTTCTGTAGAATATTTCCTTCTAATACAACTAGTGTTTTGTAAGAAGCATCTTCAATAGCAGATGCTGGATCTTTAATTTGATTGTCAATAGCTTTGTAGTATTCATTAAATAGCTCTATTGCATCTTCTTCAAACTTTTTATCTACCCCCGCATTAACTAAACATTGTCTAATATCTTGCATTATTTTTTCGCGCACGCCTCCAGTATTTCAAGCTTAGCATCGTCATCTGCAATATCAGCTAAAGCTTGTCGCATTGTAATAGGATTGCCGTCTGCATCAAAATCAATCACTCTAGCAGCCATGGCGTCATCATCAGCAAGTCTACCTTGTATAATATCAAATGCATTATCTACATCTGTTTTAATTTGTTTAGATAGCTGACCTTCAGCATAAGCCATTAACTCTCTGTTACGCTGTCTAAACTGTTCTCCGAACTTATTAATTTGCGCTGTAGCGTTGCTTTCAGCGACGCGACCAGAGTTGTAGATGCTGTCGAAGCGGCCCTCATCAAATCCTGATCTGAGAGATTCAATGGTTGATCTAACTGCATTGTCTGCTTCGCCTCCATTTGAGATTGCTTGGGCGCCTCTGGTGATAATGTTTGAGATTTCTCCAGCTTCATTGCCTTTCTTTTTGAGGACTTCGATAATTTTTTCATTAGTCTCTATACTCCTTAAATTTGCTTGTTTATCTTTCCTACGTTTAAGTTTGTTAGTTTCTTTCTTTAAATCTTTAAGAACGCGGTCAATAATTAACTTTCTTTCTGGTTCTACAAATAATGATTTAATACCAATATCTGCATCTACCATATCATAATCAACCAATGCTTTACTTTCAACCGCATCAATCACCATACGTTCAATATCATCAACATCCGTTATGCCTGATTTAATAATCATATCCATCATAGCTAATTGTTCTTGTGGATCTACAATATGTTTACCTACAACCATACCAATTTCTTCTGATAACAGTCCTCTTTTTAATGCAACTAATGGACGAGGACCTAAGTTCATAATAGCCTTGTAATGCTTAATGAGTGGATCAAATGTAGAAAGTGCAGTAACCATATCTGGATACTTTTCAAGTATCTTCATATCATACGGTTTAATGGTGCCATCATAATAGTTACGAATGCGGCCAGCCATCTCAGCCATTTCTTTAGTAAATCCATCAGTCTCTTTAATAACGTATCCGTATATTTTTTTCTGACCAGCTTTAGCCGCATCAGCCACGCGTTGATTCCCATCAATAATGATACGCTTACCAGCAGTATCTTCAAAAATTAAAATATGCCCAGATTTAATAGGGTCAAATTCAGTTGCACTTGCTTTGACCTTTGCTTTTAAGTCAGCTAACTCAAACTCATCCACTAATGTATTTTGTTTTTCTAATGCATAAATATCATCAATCTTAATTTGCACGTTTTGTTGTGGCATATTATTTGCATCATTGCGTAAAATAGCTGACAATGTTTTTTGCACTAATCGATTATGTTTGATATTGCCAGAATCATCTTTAATATAATTATCATCTTCTAAAATCTTATCAGCTGAATCTTTGTTGTTAGCTTGCTCTGTTTCTTTAAATGGTTTGTAATCTACATTTTTTTCATTAGCAGCAATCTCTCTAAACAATTCTATTGCATCTAATTCCTCTTTTGGAGTTAATGCTCTGCCAGCTCGATTACTAATAGCGTTAAGCCATTGGCGCACAGGAATACTGGTTACACCAACCAAGGCAGCAGTGCCAGCTGTAATGTATCCAGCATCTTGTGCAAACTCAGATAAAGTATAAGGTTCACCTAATACCTGTTGTTTCCATGCATTGACTTGAGGATAGTCTAATGCCTCAACACCAACGTTAATTGCAGATGCTTCTGCAACCTTTCTTAAAAAGCCAGCACCTCTACTGTAACCAATAAGTAATGATACTGCATCAGCTGGATCTGTCATATAAGATGTCATGCTACCTAAGAAGTCACCAAAGACACCTTTGCCTGATTGTTTTAAAGCAGTTTTTTCATATTTTTCTCTATAGTCACGAGCAACATCACGAGACATTTCTTGCAAATTTTCATGCAAGATTTGTGGTGAAGTAAAGTTAATCATAGCTGGATTAACAGCTTTTAACTTTTCAGCAGCAGACTCACTGTTTTGAGCATAATCCCATATACGTTTAGATACCAATGATCGGCCAGTATATGTATTGCCTTGCTCATCTAAATAAAATTTAGGATCACCTATCCAAGTCATAAGTTCATCACGAGTCATACCAGAGTCATCCATAATAACTTCATAGATAGGCTCAATGACTTCTCTAAACATTTGCTGTTCACTACCAGCATTTTCTATAGATTTGGTGCTGTTGTAAGACGCAACAAAGTTTTCACCAAAAGTTGAATACTCTCCAGCTACAACAGATTCTTGTAATGCAAAGTTAGTAGGATCCGGGTCGCTTAAAAATCTCATTCTTTAGTGGCCTTTTTTGCACGCTCTTGAATCCTTTTAATTTGCTGCACTTTGTATGGTACCTTTTCTTCTTTGCCTTGTAATTCTTCTTGTTTGCGTTTAGCATATTCGTCTTGACGTCTCATACCCGCTTCTTCTAAACCACGGCCTGTACCATAACGTACCGGCTCATCAAGAGGTCCAGCATATTGCAATGTTTCCCAATGCTGGCGTAATATGTCTAAATCAACTTTAATCTCATTGCCATTTACATCTTTAAATGGAACGCCATTTTCATTAACTAAGGCATAAGCATCACCCCAATTAATTAAGCTAGCACCATTCAAATCTTCTTCACTGTAATTAAATATTTCGTTACCTTTGTATCCTTCAATGGTTGATAATGTTTTGTCTGGATTATTAATAAAGGCTTTAGCAAATGCTTCTACTGGAAGATCCTGAATATATTCCTCTACTTGATCAGTTTTATATTGACCATCTAATATAACTAATCGACCATTAACTTCACCAACGCCACCATAACGTACACCATCAGAAGATACAAACCCACCTGTTACAGCAAACAAAGCTTGACGTACATCATTGTCTTGTATAGTTTCTAAATTACCGCCATTACCAATATAATAAGCTTCTGCTGCTGCTAAGATACGTTCTGCATCTGCACCATGAACATTAACTAATCCACTCACAAGTTTAACAGCAGAGTCTGAACTTCTAATTTTGTTAGTAATATTAATCTTGTTAAGTTTTTTCTGGCTTTCACCATTAACCATTGTACGTAATGTTGCCGCCATATCTGGAGTGCCTTCCATGGCTAATACGCCCATATGCGCAAAGACTGGATTTTTATCAGCAATTTGATTAAACACTGCATCTGCATCATCACCAAAAATAGAGACAATTTGTGTGGCTAGATTAATTTGCCCAAGGTTGGTGGTTCCATCTGGATTTGTTAGTGTTTGTACTAACTCATCTTTTTGAGCTTTTGTTAATAATGGACCACCTTTTTTATAATCAGGTGATGATTTAACTTTAGCAATTTGATCTTCAAAGTTAGCAAGCAATACTGTCCCTGTTTCTGGATCATATTCAATAGCGCCATATTCAGCATCATTTCTACTTAATATATAATCAACACTATCTTTTGTTTTAGCTGTTTCAGCTTTACTTACAAATGTTTCTGCAATGCCAATTAACACTTCATTATCGCCTCTTTGTTTCATTTTGGCGACGTGTTGTTTCATTTGGTTAATATCCATACCACGCATTTTGGTTGCAATATTAAAGGTTGCTTTGGTGAGTTCTACATCTGCTTGAGCAGCTACATTATTGTTTCCAGAAATAGTGTCTGCTTGTGTTTTATAATTCTCAATATTGTCAAGTAATCTTTCTGGGTTAGCACCATCATTAATAAGCGCATCACGAATACTTTTGCCATTTTTAGTAACGCTAGTTAATGCAGCATTGTTAGCATTGTCAATACGATTAAAGTCAGCAGCAACGTAATCTTCTAATGCATCTTTTTGTATGGGTGTAAATTGATCATATATGCCACTGTATGCACCTAATTCACTTTTAGCAGCGGCATCTAAAAACTCATCCTTAGAGCCATACATTGTTTGAAACTGTCTAGACATATGACGATACAATGCGCGCGTAAACTCATTTTCAACTTCATTTTGCAAGGTAGCAGCACGACTACTATTTTTAAATAGCTTTTTAGCTGATTCTTTATCATTAAGGTATTTTTGCAATACTATTTCTGGAGCTAATCCAGAATCTAAATCAATTTCAAACTGACGTAAAAGACCTTTATATGATTCATCAGATATAAGGTCTTGTCTTAATTGTTCTTGTTTTTTAAGCTCAGTCAGGGACTTTCTATAATAACTACTACCATTTGTAATACTTTTTAAATAAAAGCTATTAGCTTCTGCTGGATCTATTTGGCCAATAACATTTTGCCATGCCTTAATAGGAGCTTCTATAGCTTGTTGTATATCATCATGACCTGTAAGCTCACCATTTTCAACACGAACTAATACATTATCGAAATGCTTATACGATTCATTAGTTAGTTCTGCTGATGCTTGTTGTGCATATAGTTTTGTAACAGCATCATTCCAAACCATACCACCATTTAATGCAGCCTCAATAGGATTAATCCCATCATCTTTAGCAGCATTTAATTGTTCAATAGTTAATGGGTTAGCTACAGTGTATTCTTGAGCTTGTTTAACCACAGCACGTTCTGCCTCTGCTCGAGCAAACTTACCAATGGTGTCTAAAGCACCTTGTATGCTTTCTGAGCGTTTTGCATAAGCACTATACTGAGGCGTTTGTAACTGAGGTACATCCGTCATCAATGGTGCTTGTTTTTCGTACTGTGGAAGCTTAGCCATTATGCAGTTCCTTTCCAGTAGGCTGTAGATCCATACCTAGGGGTGCCTGATCCAGACATACCATAGCTTGGTAATTTTGTGCTACCACCCGGCATCAATTGATATGTGGAATAAGCTGTATTAGCTAATGCACTTAATGCATTAAAATTAGATGCACTCTTAGCATATTGACCAGCTTGTTCAAACATAGCGGCTTGCACTTCGCCAAATGATCTTCTTTCTTTTGCAGTGCGCTGTAATTCTTGCACATCTTTTCCAGCATATTCCTCACTTACTGTTTGCATTAATAATGCTGATCCAGAAAAACCAGACACACCCCCAGAAAATCCTTGAGCTACAGCAGCTGCATTAATTTGTTTTAATTTACGTAATCTATTATTTGCTTCAATTTCTGCATTAACAGCTGCTCTTTCAGACTCTGCTCTTGCTTGGGCTGATTTAATTTCAGCTTCTGACTCAGCAGCTGCGCCTTGTTGCATTGCTTGAAATGCACTCATAACGCCAGTAACGGCATTAATCCCCGTCATAATATTAGCTAATGTTAATTCAAACCCCATAATTATCTTCCTTGATAAACTGATACTTTATATTCTAACCCAAGTAACGTAAGTTTCAATGGCGCAGATTGTGTAATTGTAATCTGTCCATCATTACTATATCCGAGTATTCCATGCAATGACTTAGTCCCTGTAAATTTAGGAACAGGCGATCCTAATGCCCCTACGCCTAATGATCGTATAGGGACTAAATTATCATTAATGACAATATTTTGTGTTTCAAATAATAGTGCATTTACTTCTAATACGCGCTTTCTAAAACCAATACGAGTTCCCGCTTGTGCTTTAACATTTAGTGGTAATGTTTTAATTTCTATATCAATAGGTAATCCAACTTCAGATGATGTGGTTGGCGGATTAACAAACGTTACAGCACTATCTGCTGTTTGATCTAATTCAACGTAACCATCAGAAATTACATTGACAGTTGCCCCATCAATGTGTGACATATCTAGACTAGTTGCTGTTGTCCCTTGTTTGGCACAATCTGTTAAATAAGCATTATCAAACACTTCTACATAATATTTATCAACGCCATTATCATCCCGTTTAACAACTGTATAAATATCTGTAATATCAACGCCAACATCAATATAAGTGCCTACGGTTGTAAACTCAGATGGCGCAATAACATTTTGTAATCTCATTAAAGAAAATGCTGCAATACTGCCATCATCTTCATTAACAATTAATAATAAATCGTTTTCATCAGTCGCTACTGCTCTACGCAAATCCATACGTTTAGGCGATTTTAATAAATGTCCAGCCAGCAATGAAATTTTAGAAGTAATATAAGTAAGTTGTGTATCAGAATATGCAATCTCTGATAATGCCTTGCCTTGTCTTTGAATAAATAAAACACCAGATTCTAGCTGTTTAACCCTCATACCTTCTCTAGCACCATTACGTGATGTAGATGATAAAAAGAAACTAGCTGGCGTAATAGGTGTTAATCCTTCTTGCGGAACATAAAACTCACCGCCCGTAGTAAACACTTGCAAATCACGGCCACTAATAATATCAACGATAGAATTAAAAGTGTTAGTATCAAGGGTAGCTTCAACAGCATCATCATCTAATCCTTCTACAGCTTCAAAATCAAAATATAGTCCTACCTTAGATCCCCATATGGTCGATGGTCTAGATTTAGATCCACCAAAAAATAAACGTCCTTGATGGAATGTTACTGATTGTGGCCAACCTCTACTAGCTGACCATACATTTTCATAGCCTGTTTCTAACTCCCAATCACCATTTGCTACAGCAGATGTATCAAAAAATGGAAATTCTGTAACAACATTAACTGATGTCCCACTATTATATTTAACAATTTTTGCTCGCCCTTGAGGATCAGCATTAATATATTGACCAACATGACCGCTAGTAAATACGCTTGATGATGCAGTAATTGTAATCTTACCTGACACATCACTAGGAGTAATGGTTCCAGCTGGATTAGTAGTAGTTAATGTATATGCATATTTTGGGATAGAATCAAATGTGATATTAGATATGGTCCATGAACTATCAGAAGCGCCACGCACAATTTTAACAGGTTGAAAATCCTCATCTACAATAATAAGCGTATCAGCAGACTGTGTCCAACACATATGATCTAAATGCGTACTAGTGATGCTATAACCTGTAGTATCTAAATAATCATTGCCAGAGCTATTAATATTGGTAATTAATTGTTTATTTTTGTACACATACATTCTGTTGGTTGTAAAACATAACATATAGCTATCATCAACAGAAAATTCAAATGTCACTAAACGAACACCATCAGCTGGAGTGCCACCTAATTCATTAATAAATTTACTACCGGGTCTGCGCTTAACACCACCTTGTGGTTGGCAAATAACATTCTTGGCTGTTTCTAAAGCATTATCATAGGCTTTTAAGTCAACGCGTGAACGCGCTAACGGATCTAGCTCGCCTGTTGTAAAGTTAGTTTGTACTTCTACAAATCGAGCCATTAGTACCTCACATCAATAAGCGAGAAGTCTTGTATTGCGTTGGTTGGTTGTCCTTGAGAATCTATGGTCATTGCAGTCCTCATATAACCGCCACGCCCGTTTTCACCCGGAGTGCCTTCTGCAATAGTACGCCAATAATCTGTTTTTTCTGTTTGATCTGTAATAGGGTTAGCTAAATGCCATGTCATCTCATAACGTAATAATTGTACAAAGAAATGCGGCATGGCATATTCAGGTACTGTATATTGATAATCAATATATACTTTTTCATAATTAGTTAATATCTTATCGCCCTGAATTTTATAATCACGTCTTGGGTGAGCATAAGTTGAACTAGTATCATAAACCGCTCTTGGTCTTGCAATCATGTCTGATGGCAATTGATATTCGTATTTGTATTCGTTTACAGGTGTTGTAATAAGTCTTGAAAGTTGTACTTTCTTAAATGAAAAAGACCATGGAAAGCTTGCTAGTGTTTTAATCTTTACATCTGGGTAAAGTCGGTCGCATATGCTAGCTTCATCCGTTCCTTCTGTAAAAGATGAGATAGGGTTTGCACCTAGTAATAATAGTGCATCAGAACATATTTTAATATCGGTATCACCAGTTGCCATTCATAATCTCCAAATGTGCAAATAGGCGGGAGCCTAAACTCCCACCCTTTGCATTTACTACTTAGTCAGCGTCAGCGACTGATAGTGCTGTACCATCAGATACGTCAACAACGCCAGAAGCATTAGAAAGTACAGTAACTAATGAAGATGTAGGAACAGAAGCGTCCCATACATGAATTAAGTCACCTACTTTTAATACAGTAGAAGCGTCATTAAAGTAACCTGAAGTATTGATGTCAGCAAGAGCATCAGTACCCGGCGCTGTATAGCTCCACATCTGAGGAGCATTACCAGCTTTAGATTGACCACCGATAGGCTGGAGGTTGTCTTTTGAGTAAGCCATTATAATATCTCCTTATTAAGATTCACGACATGTGAGTTCAATGATACCCTCGTTGTCGATAGCAACAGCTGTAGCAGAAAGAATTGTATTCACAAGGAATGAAGTCTTTTCTGGAACATAGTTGATCTCTGTACGAGGAGCGATACCTTCAGCATAGCCAATTGCATCTTTATGGAATGCAAATAATTGACGGTCAAGAGAACCATCAACAGATAGGCCACCTTCAGTTCTGTCGCCAAGTACGTGGAATTTAAAGCCTAAGAAAGTATTAAGCTCACCAGATACTAAAGCACGAACTGTGTTGTAATCAGCAGATGTTACAGCTGTTTCTGAAAGTAATGCAGCTAAAGAGTTAGCATGGATAACCATATGACGATCCATTGGAGGAACGTTATTTTTATCCATAAGTTTTTTAGTTTCACGTAGTTTAGCTACGTTTAAGTTTGTATCAGTACCACCAATGTCATTAGACACGGTGTATGATGTAGATGCAGCATCTAATGCATCAAGAATAAGTTGATCTTGACGACGACCAATAGCGTTAGCAAGAACTTGTACTAACTCTTGTCTTTCATCAAAATTAACTTTTTGTTGCATAAAGATGTCGCTGTATTCAGCTGCGTTCCAATCTTCGAGCGTAGCTGTAACTTGTGAGAAGCTTACATTAAGTGGAGTAACGTCAGTTTGTGGCACACGAAGTGTCGCTGAACCTTTACCTACTTTAGGAAACTTCACAACTTCCCCTTCAACGCCGCGTCTCATACGAGTAGCACCAACTAATTGTGATTTAGCTTGGTACGCCTGTTTAACTTCGGCATCAAAGAGTGTAACAAAAGCATTAGATAAACCAATAGCCATGTTATTCTCCTTATAGAAATTAATAAAAAATTAATCGCTGTGGTATGCCAGAGAATCTGGGCCGGTGCTTGCTATTTACGATAGCCATTCGACAAGGTTACTTGCGTTAAGGGTTGTGAATACAATAAGCCTTACCCGTGAATATAGCACAGATAAGGCTTTATTGCAATGTTCCTAGTTAAAGTTTTGAGAGAACGCTCGTTCTACTTTTTGACGGTAAGCTGGATCATCTTTGTATCGTGGATCCGCTACCATAGCATATAAGTCTTCTTTAGATGGTGCGCCTTCTACAGGTGTTGTTTCTATAGGTAGACGGCCCTCATAAGATGATCTAAGTTTTTCTAATGCAGCAAGACCTTTGGCAGTCCCACCCATTACTTTAAATTCATCAAAATCATCTTTGGACCACACGCCTTTATTAACTAACCCCGAAGCCCACTTAACCATGCCGTTAATTCTAGCATCAGCATTGGGTCCCAAAGCTTTGCGTTCTTCTGCCAGATTAGTTTCAAATGCAGCGTTTGACTCTTGATTCATTTCAACCACTTGGCTTACTAAAGCATCTAATGCGGCTTGGCTTACGCCATACTCGCCAGCCCAGTTAAGAACATGTTGCCTGATAGGATCATCTTCAGATGTGCCACCAAACGCAGACATATCATACTTACCGTCAGCGGGTGCTTTATGTTTGCCTTGTGATATTTGTTTACGTAAATCAGTCCATGATTTTGCTATTGCTTCTAAATCTGGTTCTGATTCTTCTGATTTCCAGAAATTCTCAGGCCACCATTCTGGTCGCTCGAGTGGTTCATCGTCTTGCTGTGCTGCTAATTCAGCTGGATCACGATGATCTATTTCTACTGCTTGTGGATTTTCTGAGCTGGCTTCCTCATTTTCGACTGTTGCTGAATCGAGTAGGCCAGTTTCAGGAGTTGCTTCTTCTTGAACACTAGGCTCGATTGTTTCTTCGCTCATTATAATTTCCTTGCTCTAATTAACCTCGCTTCTAAATCTCGAATTATACTATTCTGTCCTTCACGGTAGTAAGCATAGCTTGAGTCGCTCCCCGGCAAGGCAACAGGTTGCTCTAATACAGTATCTCTTAACCACTGCATTAGTTTTTGTCCATCTTTATCGCCTAGAACCTTAAGTGCTAAACGATCTGTATCATCTCTTTGTTGCTGTACATCTCTAACATCAAGCGGCAGCGCTTGATCTAAATCATCCCATCCAGCCATAAATTATCCTTGTTGTTGTGTCATAGCTTCAGCAACTTGTGCTGCTGCTGCTGGATTTTGAGCAGCGGCTTGTTCCATTTGTTTTGCCATTTGTTGCTGCATCATCATACGTTCCATTTGTGTTGTTAATATAGATTGAGGCACACCTAATTGTGCTGCAATAAAGTCCATCATTGCTGGGACTTTAAGCGTAGTCATTGCTTCTGGTCCAGCTTGTGCTGCAATTTGAGCATAGTTCATTACTTTTTCAACTTCTTCCATAGCTTGTGCTTGTGCAAGTGGAGCTGATGCTTGTATTCTAACTTCAAGCCCATTAACTTTTAATGGTAAATCAATCATACCGCGGTCATCCATAACATTTAAAATTTTAGTTACCAATGGAATCATTGTCTCATTAATCAGTCGACCAAATGCAGATCCAAGATTTTGTGATAATTCTTTCATGCGCTCAACAACCTCTGTCGCACTCCTAGCACTCATATTATCAGGTGGTAAGCTTTCGTCAAGCAATATACGTTTAATATTTTGACGAAGATCATTCATAATAATATTAGATACATTAAAGTCACCACTTCTTGGTAAGGGTCTAAGCGATTCACCTTGTGGTCCGCCATTACGCGCCACAGGAATAATAGCTCCCGGCATAATCTTTACTGTGTTAGGATTCAGTACACCATCATCGGCTGCTGTATAAACACCACTAATAGCAAGAGATGCATTTTTAAGTACCAACTCTAATGTTTTATTAAGCGTTTTAACATCTGGTAATGCAGTAATCAATGGTCCTCGACCATAAATCTCACCCGCTACTTTAGAATAACGAGATACAATCCATGGGCTAACACGCATTCTTCGGTACACTAATTCCTGTTTTGATTGTTTATGAATAACATGGTAACAATAATCACCGCGCTTTTGATCCATAATCGTTGCTTCAACTAACTCTACATCGTCTGTTGGCTTTTGATCAATCTTATCTTGCAATTCTTTTGGAATTTTAGCATCAGGCCATTGTTTCTGAATAACCTCCCCTTTAAGTCGAATACGTCTATATACATTATCTACTTGACCATCTGCGCCTTCTTCAAATGCAACCAAGTATTGTGGTACTGGAATAAAGTTAATAGGATTAACATCATCTCCCGGTTGCACCATCATGACTGCGGTACCTACACAAAGGTCTAATAAAAACTCACCAATAGCAATATCAAAGTTAGATTGCTTAAGTGCTGCAAACATTTTTTCAGCATATACATCTAAGGCAAGTTGTGCTTCTTGTCTTCTATCCATTGGTATTTCAGATCCGGGTTCCAACCTACACCATTTACGTTGTGGAGGGAAAATACCTGATTGCATTCTGTTAGCAAAACGTTGTGTAGAATTAATGGCCGTTGAATCAAATACACGATTCATTTTTTTATTGCCACCTACTTTGCCTTCGTAATGACCATCATATAAATTGCGCTGAGGTAAAGCAAACTCATAAGCTTCCTCGTAAAGATTTCTAAAATCTTCTTTCTTAACTAACGCAAGCTCATGTCTTTTTAAAACATCTTCTGCTTTTAATCTCATCATTGCTACCATAATTATCCCTTTTTATGTTTGGCTGCAAAACTAGCAGCAGCTTCTTTACTACCAAATCCCCATGCTTGGAGTGCTTTTTTTAATCGTGTTGGTCTGCCCTTCTCATCTTTTAATGGACCTGACATGCCAGAAAAACGAGCAGCAAAAGATACACGACGACCATCAGTACCAGACTTTTGCGGTGCTTTAAGGTCTCCACCTTCCTTGTTTTCAAAGTATTTACGCCCAGCTTCATTAAGACCTCCGTTAGGATTCTGATATTTTTTAGCGACCATTATTCGTACCACTCTAATTCTAAAGTTGCATATTGTGATGCACCGCTCACATTTGTTAATCTAACTAAATAATTTGTTAATGGTGACAATATATATTCTAATGAACCGCCTTCACCACCACTCGCTTTTTTCTTAATACCACCCGGCAATAATTCAGCAAATACTTCTGTGCCTGTAGCTGATACGGTTGGATCAAGCAATGCTGCTGTGCTACTTGTTTTACTACTTGTTCTATTTCGTTTAACGGCTGTCTTGCTTGTACCACCTGTAGCTGTTGCACCTTCAAATAAATAAAGTTCAGCATCACCGCCACAAATAGCACCAATGGTCATGTGCATTGACACGCCAGACGCAGAAGCAATGACAAAATCAATTGAGTCAGTATCAACTAATGGCGTTCCATTTTTTCTATTCTCATAAAGAAAATAAGCATTACCTTCATGCAACCTATGATGATTAACATCTACCGTAATGAGTGGTCGTTCACTACCAGTGACATGCTGGTCATTATTCTCATCAGCTTGTGTTAGCGTCACAAATCTTGACTTAGTATTATCTGATTCTCTTTTTACACTCAATACCATTAGAAACTAATCTCCAATCCAACACCTCTAGAATCAATACCTTTATGGTGACCTTTGCCCCAATCAACATAATGGCCAGCGCCTTGAATTAATAAATCTACTTTATTTTCTATTATAGGTTGTCTGTATTGAATACCGCCGCCAATAGCTGTCACACTTTTATTTGATGAGCCACCAAAATTATATTCAAGCGATCCGCCTGTAAATTTTTTTAATACAGCATTAATTTGATTATCAGTTATTATTTCATCGCCCACTAAATGCTCCCATAATTTGATCATCAGTTAATGCTTGCTGGCGATTATAATTAATTAACTCTTTTTGTTGTCCAAATTTTTTAATAGCTACACTAAAATCTGTTGTGCGCTTAGGTGTTTGCTTATGCCATTTTGAATCAAACACTTCTTGAGATGCCTCGTTATATTTTCCTGTACTTAAATATTCCCAAGTTTTTTTATGCACCGTATGCCAATTTTCGCCTAACTGAAAATTAACAGACACTAATGCATCTATTAACTCTGGCGTAGCGCCATCAATTGATTTGGCTTGTTGTTGAGCTGCTTTTTTTGCCCACGTTAAATCTTCATGCAACCATTGATCAACAACTTGTTTTGGAATTTGTGTACCTTTAGGGTACATTTTTTGTTCTTCTAGGGTTAATAAATGGCCAACGCCACCCGTCAACTTATCTAAGCTATCAAGGTAACTTACATATTTAACCCCTTCTCTTTCTTTTAAATGCTCAATTAAATTTGCCATAATTGGGTGCGTTGTAAAGATTAATAGGAGGAATAGTAATCTCATGCCAGTCAATCATTTTTTCTTAGGAAACCCCGCTTTCATCATAGCGTAAGCTTTTTCAGAAATAGTTGATTTAGACTTAGGACGACTAATCCCTTTTTTTTTGCGTTCGTTTATGTTGTGATATAAGCCTTGTGATTTCATTTTTTGGCTTGTCCTGACTCAGACATAGCAATGGCAACTGCTTGTTTACGGCTAGTTACTTTAGCGTCAGAGCCTGATTTTAGTTTACCAGACTTATACTCTTTCATAACTTTATGAACTTTCTTTTGCATTTTATTCATCATATTTTTAATTCCTCACCCAACATATTTGATATTAATCCTAACCCTTGTTCACCTAATGCTGGTAATTTTGTAGCTTCTGGACCCATACCCGGAGCAACTGCTTTAGCAACCAAACCACCCCTTGCTCTTTTAATTCTACGTGATGCAGCTCTTAATTCTCCTGTTTGTCTTCCAGTTTCTTCTTTAACTGTTTTAAGTTCTTTTGTAGACAGTGCTTTAATTTTTTCTAGCACTTGTGGATTACGTCCGCCACCGGGTCTATTTAAATATTCATAAAAACTATAACCTGTATTTTGTGCGCGACCAGCTAATTGTGTTGCAAGATCAATTTGACTTTGCCAAAATGATTCTGGTTGAGGAGTGCCGCGCCCACCAGCTTGTTCAATCAGCCATTCATTGTAATTTTTTGTGCTACGTACATCACCACGAATTGCATAAGTTGTTTTAGAGTATGGAGATACCTCAGATGCTGATGTTGTACCACTACCATAAGGATATTTAAGTCCAACACCTCGATCAATGTATGGATCAACCATACCCCAGTTGCCTAAATCTAAAGCAAGTCCACGTTTGAGTGCTTGCTCGTATGTATAGGCAGCCATATTATGCTCCTAGTTTTTCTTCTTCAACACCGATCTCTGGTGTTAAACGTGTAGTTGCTAATAATGATCTTGCGCCACCACGCATTCTTGCTCTTTTTTTAGCTGCCATTTCTTCTTGTAAGTCACGTTTTTCTTGTTGTGCTTCTAAACGCATTCTTTCAGTTTCTTGACGTTGTTGTTCAATTTGCGCTAATGCAGCTGAATTATCTGGTTTTGGTGCGCTAAACATTCCACCCATTACTTTCTCCTCATGATATATGTGTCTTCTTTAGTTACGCTATAATTTTTCATTAACCCTTCAGCTTCGAATCCTAAAGTGTTGGCCCAAGCTACAGCGCGCTTATCTTTGGATACTACCGTAATTTGTATGCGATGTAAATTAAATAATATCTCACAGATATCAAAGAATATTAAAGCGCCCTTGGTCATAGCTATTGGATATCGTCTAGCTGTCTCATGAAATATAGACCACACCTCACCAACCCCAGACCAAAGTATCCCACAACCAAAAATAGCGACAGGCTCGTTATGTAAAAGCGCAGTAATAGTCGGACCAGCAAGAGACTGTGTATTAAGACGGTATTTTCTATTTTGTTCCGTAAGCGATGAAAGCCCATAAATATCTGTTCCTTTAAAATGATCTGCATGATTAGGATGATAATTAGTATAATATACACCCTTGACACTAGGCATATATTTATCTAAATAGTTCTGATCAATTAAATATATCGAAGTCACTATTAGCTACGGTAGGTGCAATTAATGTGCTAGCTGCTAATGGACTCTTGGTCATGCGCTTATGTTCCCCGCCACCTAAAAGTAAATAGCCAAATGCATCACCAATGTGCGAATGTTCGTTTTTGTTTGGGCTGTCTTTAAATCGTTCTTGTCCGGCACCTACACTAATACGTTTGAAATGGTACCCGCCAGATAATGATTTACGTAAGCGTTTGCATTTTGGATTAATTAATAATCCGGGTTTACCCATAATCAATCTTTGCATAGGTGCAGCGGCTGCTTCACGTCTGACTTTAAAATTGTTAGACGCTGTAGGTTGTGCGCGTAATCCAATGGTTCTTAGGTAATCAAATGCAGTCACTTCGTAAATAGCATCACGTGCCATACCCGCTGGGTCACCCCATACCATGACTTGAGCTTTAGGATACTTAGCATTAATCTCTGCAAGTAGCTGTTGACCAAAACGTTCAAGGCCCATATCTTCAGTGACAATCTCATCAAAAATAATCCATCGACCATTGTTAAGTCGTTGACCAATTGCAGCTGCTGGCGTTAAACCAAAGTCAAGACCAATATGTAATGGTTGTGCTGGATCGTATTCAGCATCAGGACTTGACATTAAGTGATCATCATACTCAGGCCATACAGGTTTACCTTCTTGTACATAAGTAAACTTACCTTCTGCATAGCAGCGAACCCAGTCTAAGTTCTTACCACCTAACATCTGTGAGTAGTAACCGCTGGGTAAGTTCCTTACATTCTCAGCTTTAGGATTGAGTTTCCACCAACGACCACTTGCAAAGCTATGATCATTGGCTTCTGGGTTTTCAGGTAAATCTTCTGGGCTGACTTCCATGACACCACCCGGTTGTTGAAAGAAGTCCCACCCGTACTTACCCGTAATCTTTTCTTTTTGACTTAATCGGAACCACCAATGGTCATCATCCATTGGGTTCGTGTCCATCCAGACTCCGTGCCAAGTAGGCCCTCCATCTTTCTTAGTTGGATAACGACCGACACGATGGGTGAGTCCGTCAATGACGGCTTTGGGCAACTCCCTTGCCTCGTTCACCCATGCGCCAGTCAGCTCTAAGGATAAAAGTTTCCTCACATCCTTTGGCTGATCCAATGCTAAGAATATCACTTCACAATCGATGCCCGCAGCATCACCGCGGGAAGGGAGGCGAATGTGATGAGTGATCGGAGGAGTATATAGCATTGGCCCAAACGTATTCTCAGGAAAGAGTTCTTGCCAAGTTTTAATCGTTGTTGTCTTGAGTTCTGGATAAGAGTTACGTACAATAACAAAGCGAGTGTAACGTATGCCATCGACAGGGGATGGCTTTTGCCTAACGGCACGCATCATAATCTCAGCAGCACAGGCGTAAGATTTGCCTGAGCCTACTGGCCCCATCAATCCACGAACAAATTTATTGCTTTGTAAAAAGTTATAGACAACAGGACTGGTACTAAAATCTAAATCAATACCAGGGCCAGCAATCTGTTTCTTGCTACGCTCTTTATTATTGCTCATTTAATCTCCACAGTAACATGGTATTGCTTCTTCATCTTGATCAAACATGTCTTGTTGATTAATAGCAAATTCTTTTAAAGCTTTATAATTAGGTCTATCTAATCTAAAATTATCATGTTTTGTTTCTACTTCAATCCACCAATCAGCACGACTTGGTTTTTCTTTTATTAAACTTACAATTTGATGGGTAGGTTTCAAAAAACAAAGATCACAATTTCCATGCATGGTTTTACCATTCATATTTGGTAATCCTAGATCAAACTCATGGTTAGTCCAAAATTCACCAACATCATGTTTTGTTATACCAGCAACATATAAAGGAACTCTGCTTTTGTCTACTTTGGCAGCACGTCTTGGTTCATCAGCTCTTATACCCATCCAGTCCATATTCTCATTATGTTGCCATCCAATAGATTTTATATATTTATCTATTGCGCGTACTTTTAAATGACCAGTACATGCTCTTGATACTGGGGTTGGTATTGCCTTTGTAGATTGTATGTAAGCTAGAAATGGCTCACCATTGCGAGATGCACTTTCAAAGTCAACTACTTTAAACCTGTGACTTGGTTCTTCATGCCATACATATTCTAACCATACGATCGGAACATTCCATTTCGTTTCACAATCATGAACAAACTGTAATGTAGCTTCCTCTTCTTTTCCTGTATTTGCAAAACAAACAATGGCTTCATCTGGTAATCCATTATTAGATTGTAGAATACGCCATAGCATATAAGCAGAAGTCCTACCGCCACTAAAAGATATGACAGTTGGCTCTATAATTTTAAACGGATCAAACATAATATTGTCCTATGATTAATACAGCTATGACTAAAACAACAACGCCATAAAAAATAAACGCAAATTTTTTATCTTGTTTATTGCTCATCGTCGTCTATATCAGGATGCTTGGCATTAATTAATTGTCGAAGACGTTGATTATCTTGCCATAGCTCATCTATGATTTTCATAACACGTGTGTTATTCATATTAGCCATAGCAAACTCCTCGCGCAACAATTCAATCTCTGCTTTGATTTCCATGGTCTTTCCTCCATTGTTTCCAAAGTTGTAATGTGTGTATTGCTTTATCTATGTCTTCATCACCATCACCCTTACGGTCTACTCGTACAATGTACTTAATAGCCGTATGTTGCATAGGGTTTAATCCGTTTACCATAGAAAATTCCATCGGCTGGATTTTCATTTGTGAATAATGATTACCCCCCACTTGGGTTTCTTTAGGACTCATTCTTTGTTCCTTTATTTACAGGCTTTAATGCGCGCTTAGCTTGGTCGATACCATAAGCGCAATCATAATTTTTATCTGCAAGTATGTCTCTAGCCCATTGTTTAGGATCTCTTTTGTTTGCAGTAAGTTTTGCTACAAATGCGCGCAACTCATCCATGCGCTGTTTATATTGTTCTTTATTTATCATGATCAATTACCTCCGGGGCTTTAATGTTAATACCAATAACTGACGGCCTGTCTGAATCATCTGGGTTGTCTAGCAAGCCACTGGCTTTTGCAAGCAAGCGTAAGGTTTGTACTTTGTCCCAAAATTCAATAGCAATCATTCCATCTTTGTCAATCTTTATTGACTTAATACTTTGTAATGCATGATCTGGAATATCCTTGCTGGCTTTTACTTTAACATTGCCTTCATGGTCCCATTCCATAACGTCTGTAATTTTTGTATTTGCCATACAAAGAAGGCTGTACGCGACAGCCTCTCTGTTAGCAGCAATTGTCGTGCTTCGCTCCAAGTTTTTTTGTAATTGCTTAACTCCGCCATAACCCGCTAAACTTGGGATTGGTTTGTTTTTATTTTTTATTTCACTCATCAGAAGGGCAAATCGTCTTCTTCGGCCATAATCTCACCCGCTGGCTGATTATTTTGTACTGCCCCTTGACCTGTGTTGGTGTTCGCCACAGGATTACCAATTCGGATGCCATAATATTCTGTGCCATCTCTTTGACTTTTATTGCTGTACATATCAATGTAATGCTCCGTGCCGTCGGGTAATAAAATTTTGCCACGCCAATCAGCATGCCAATCTTCTGTTTTTCTATCGTTTTTAAACAAAGAGCCTGTACCGGGTTTACGTTTGTATTCTTCTGCCATTTTAATCTCCTTCATATAAATAAACAACGGCTTTTCCACCGTCAACTTGCTCGCCTCTAAGAATCCCGATGAAATCAATTTGGCTGTCATCATTATACATGCCAGCTTTCATTAATGCATCTAGTATTGCTTTTAGCGTATTATCTAAATCAAATTTTCTTTTTGATCTAGGATGAATTACAACATTAACCACTACACGTTTATCTTTCAAACTCCTAACATTGTTACTGTTTATAGCGTTGCGTACAATGAATTGTACTTGTTCAGTAAACAATTTCCCCTCCTTACTAATAAAGCGTCGCTTACCATTGGCTTGCCAATAGTTATTAACGCTGGGTGGGTATGGTAATTCTAAATAAAATGCGTCAACGTCCGTTGGGACAAAGATTGTGGGTTTCATAAAATTTTGTTCAATCGGTTATGTAAGTCTTTACCTAAGTAAGACTTGATTGCATCATTAATAATGCTTGCTTTTGTTTTTTCTTGTTCCTTTGCTGCTTTACCTAATAGCTCAACACTTTGTGGTGTCAATCTAACTAAGAATGGTTTTAGATCACTCACGTTAATCTCCTTTATATTTATTTTGAACTTTAAACTTATGTTTAGGAATACGCTTTTCTTTTGGATATCCGAACTTATCTTCTTTGGCTGCTTTGATTGTCTTTAAATAAATAGATGCACTCACAGCCTTTGACTCATCGTAACTTAAAAATCCTTTGGACATTTGCCAGTAACCATCCGGGCGAGTAAACTTCCATGGCAGCGGTTCCCCGTTGTTAAACAGTTTACAGATCGTGCGATAGAGTTCTTTTAACCCCATTGTTCTGCCATTGCATTAGCAATGCCCTGGAATGTTGTGTTTCTAATTTTTGCACGTTCTTGTGGTGATTTACTTGCAGCATCAGCATACCATTTTGTCATACGCTTACCACTCTTATATGTTACAAATTCGCCTTTATCAACAATGTTTGTAGGTTCAATATTAGATAACCCTTTTAACCATAAACATGTTGATTTGCTTGCTTCATGTCCAAATTGCCATGGATGAATAATTTGATTAGGTTTTTTATAAACAGTACTCATAATGCCTATTGGATTTTCTATTGCAATTTTATCTATAGGCGCATTGACTAAGCTCATAAAAAAATCAATTGCATCCTGACGGTCTTGCTGTCTTGTAGGAAATCTATCTTTATATTCAGGTTTAAACCATTTATTTCCTGTTACCGTTAAGTATGTACATGGTGGATGTGCAATCATCATATCCCAACCATCATTAATTATATCCATCACGTCACCTTGATAATGATTACCAGGAATGTCTGTTGGTTCAATATCACAAGACCAAGCATCATGTCCTTTTGCTGCAAATGCTTTTCTGACAGTACCGCTAAATTCACAAGCAATTAATATCTTCATAGATTAAGTATATCTGATAGCAATATAGTGTCAAGCAGTTGACAGAAAAAAAATAATCTATACAATGATTAGTACGGGGCCATTGCCCAGCCCACCCGTATGTTGATAGCGACAAAGGGTATAAACGAGCTTAACAACTGTGCTACTCATCAAACAGGTAGTGTGAAATGTTGGTAGAGGCCTGATAATCTCTATATGCGGATAAACGAGAGCTATCGTACTTTACGTACTTAACTGTACGGGCTAGGTTTCGATCTCAATCTCACAACAAAAACGGTTACCCATATGCAAGAGCATAACAAGTTAGCTCATATGAACACCAGCAAGTCTCCATGCGTCAATCTCTGCCGGTATATAGAAATAGAAGGATCTGATGCACCACTCTGCTCCGGGTGCGGTCGCACCTATGATGACCTCGAGCATTGGACAACCTTATCGTCAGCAGAACGTAAGATCCGTGCTAAGGCTGCTAAAGCTAAGCTGAAAAAGCTGTCAAAAATTTGAGTGAGACCCGTGTAGGTGTACGGGTTGGGGGGGAGGGGGAAAGGTCGCTGTTTTTTGCATCTTTTAAGCTAAACGGGCGTTTAGCCTAAGTAATAACGTAAGCTTTTCCCTTGCAATAGATAGGCTTCGAGCTTGTCTAAGGGGTGGCCGTCATTAATAAGCGCTTCGAGGCGCTGAGATTCTCGCTCATTCGAGACATACGTTTTCAACCTAGTTAATACATGACTGTTAATCGTTCCAGATTGTTTACCATCTGAATGCATATTCTCATTCGTTATATCATTGTTATTGTTTATTCTTTTCTGAGTATATAGCGCTTTGATTTCATCACGACTATGCGCTTCTTTTGGTTCCCCAGCGATTTGCTCGGCTTCTCGATCTGATATGCTTTCATCATAAATGATGCGCTTAGTCTTGCCTTTTATGTTCGCATGATAGCTCGGGAATTGTTTGATAAAGCCTAAGGCTTCAAGCTTCTTTATTTGCCTATGTATCGATGGTTGACTAATGCCTAAGTCATTGCCCAGGCGCGCTAAGCTTACATAAGTAAACCCCGCCTTATTGCAATAAGAGGCCAATAAACATAAAGCCCGCAAGGATGCATAAGTTAACCTCTTATCAATCACAGCACGCAACGGCACTACACAGAACTTTCTTTGATCGGGTTGAATAACCTTTTCTTTAATCTTTGGTTTTTTAGGCAGCGTATATTCCATAGTTAAATTATACCTCTTAAAAAAAAGCTTGCATTTATAGATATCTATGTAATACAATGTGAAATGTGACATTTATTAATAACTATATAAGGAACTAATAACATGGACTTACTCGAACTTAACATTACCAAACAAGAGCGCATCATTGCCGAGCATGCAAGCAAAATGATCTTGTATGATGCGCACGCATATAATCAAGCCAAAGAGTTAATCGACGGTATGTATAAAGAAGAGCGCGAACTAAGCGCCCCGCATGATGAAGTTTTACTCACTCAGTGCATAGGTAATGAACTTATGTTTATTCTTAAAGAACTTTTGGCTAAGCATTACGATTATGAAGATACGATTAATCAAGAATTAAACGCCTTCTTTTATGATGCTTTTTGTGAAGCCCGCGAGAACTTTGATTTTTGCTTTGCAGTCGGCAAGTTAACAGAAGAGGCTTATCTTGAAGCCCGCGAAGAGCAAAGCATAACTGACGAGGCCTAATTGGCCGAAACTGCAGCGATGCAGTCTTATGCAATAATTTAATAACCATATAAGGAGCTAATAACATGCAAACATTAACAGTTATCATTAAAAGCAATTACGGCAATGAAGCGATATATCCGGATTGTGATCAATCAAAGTTATTCGCTAAGCTTGCCAATACGAAAACATTAACGCCGGAAGCAATTAGAACGATTAAAGCTTTAGGCTATAATTTCAAAGTTAACAATTCAATAACCCTATAAGGAACTGAATATTATGAATAATGAAATAATCTATCAAGGCAATTCTCTAATTGACGGCGCACCGATCGTTGTTATTGCACTTGCCAAAAGTACTAATAAGAAAACCGGGAATATGGTTCAAACATATATTATTCGGGCCGATATGGACCCGCTCGCAGCATCTAAGAGCGGCGCCGACTATTCTATTTGCGGGAATTGTACGCATAGAGGCCTTGCCAATAATGACCCTAAGAAAAAACAAGCGGCGCAACGAAGCTGCTATGTAACGTTATTTCATGGCCCGCTTCAAGTTTATAAGTCATTTATTAAAGGCAATTATAAACAATCTAAGGATATAGCCGCGTTAGGCCATGGCCGCATGGTTCGCCTAGGAACTTATGGCGACCCGGCCGCAGTACCGTCTCATATCTGGGATGCTTTATTATCTCAATCAAAAGGCCATACCGGTTACACGCATCAATCAAACATTAAAGGCGCAGACATTAGGCCCGATCTAACCATGATTAGTGCCGATACATTAAAAGATGCGCGCATTGCATGGCAAAGTAAACGCCGCACTTTTCGCATTATAACGGCCGTATCTGATAAGCAAAGCAACGAGATATTATGCCCGGCGAGCAAAGAAGCCGGATATAAAACCAATTGCGAGAATTGCAAGTTATGCATGGGATCACATTCAACCGCACCGAGCATCGCGATTGTAGCGCATGGATCCGGTGCTTTATACATTAATTAAATAAGGATTTAATTGATAAAGGGATATTTAATAACAATTAAAAATAATAGTGTTAATTCTTAGCGGCCTTTTTTAAGGCTGTTAAGGGCTTAACATTAGTTAGGCATTTATTAACCATATAGGAACTAATAAAATGGACTTATACATATTAATTGCGCTAAGCGGTGCTTTAGGCTTAGCGTGGCTTATATTACTTGCCTTAACTTTAAGGCTAATCAATCGATCTTTTAACCCTAAGCATGAACGCATGGCCTTAGATGATTATTTATGCACTGTACTGCATGAGAAGGGTTCAAAATGAACTATATAACCTACCTTAGAGTATCAACCGACGAGCAAAAAAGGTCGGGGCTAGGCATCGAAGCGCAGCGCGCTTTGTGCATGCAACACATAAAACAGCATGAAGGTAAACTGACGGCAGAATTTATTGACTACGAAAGTGGTCGAAAAATCAACGAAAAAGGCCGACCAAATTTACACCTTGCATTGCAAATTCTTAAAAATACACCCAACTGCAAGCTTTTATTGGCCAAAACAGATAGGCTTGCGCGAGATTTGCATTTTATAGCGGGGTTATTAAAAGATAACGTGCCTTTAATCGTTGCCGGCCATGAAAATATGACTAAACTTGAATGGCATATGCATGCGATGATTGCTGAGCATGAAGCTGATATGATCTCACAACGAACGAAACAAGCTTTAGCGCAAGCAAAAGAACGGGGCGTTATTTTAGGCGCGCCTCGCAGTCAAGTAAAGCGCATTAGTCAACTGGGTGGCCTTGGTCTGAAGCGTAAAGCTTCTGAATATCGAAAAAGCGTGAGTGATATTATTTTAACAGTCATGAAGTCAGGCCAATTCAAAAATAAATTAGACTATCAAGCGATTGCAAACCGATTAAATGATCTGGGTATTACTACTATGCGCGGTCATCGATTTGACTACAATGCCGCTTATCAACTTATCACAAAGGAAAAATTAAATGACACAATCAAAAATAACCGCTGAAGGTAAACTGACGCCGGATGATATTGCAACAGGCTCCAGTATTGCTGCAATTATGAATCTAAACCCCTATCAAACAGCGAACGAAACACTGCAACGTGCTTTTGATTACACAAAAGGCATTCCTCGGAAAGAACTAACCTTCGAGGCTTTGCACTGGGGATCCGCCTTCGAAGTACCTATTTTGCAAGAGGCAAGCGTGCGTTTAGGGTTAGGCAACCCCAAAACAACATTTAAAAAAGCATTCTTTTCTGAGCATTATCCAATGGCTGTATCGCTTGATGGTATGGTTCCGGGCGGCGGCAAGGTGCTAAAAACAGACATCGACAAGGGCATTATTGTTTATGGCGATGAAATTAAACTGACAGGAACAGGCGTGTTAGAAGGTAAACTGACTTCACAAGAAGCTGAGTATGATTTGCCGTACTATCGTGGCAGATTGCAATTACAGATGGCACTTGACATTGTTGACGCGAAGTGGGGCGCTGTTGCTGTTTTGCATAAAGGTATTAAACTCATCATTCACGTTTTCCCGCGAGATTCAGGCGTTGTTAATAGCATTCGTGACGCTGCCATAGATTTTAATCGTCGTGTGCAACACTACATCGACGCTGAAGAAACTAAGTGGTATGAATTTCAAACAACAAGTGAATGCGCCAAGATTTATAATGAAGCAGACGATGAAATTATCTCTTTGCCTCAACTTGAAAACGATATACAATCAATACTTGATATGCAAGATCACAAGAAAACACTTGAACAAGAACTTGATCATGCGCAAGCAAAAATTATGGCTAAAATGGGCGCTGCAAAACGTCTTCAAGCCGGTAATTTTAATGTGGTGTGGGGTGATATTAATTACAAAGCCGTTCCGGAAAAAGTAATCCCGGCAAAACCCGCACGCACGATTCGTTCATCTAAATTAAGGATTAAAAACAATGGCTAACAAAAAAAAGGATGACCAAGATTTTTTAGATATTGTTGCCGGGAAAGATATTCCGGACGCAAGTCTTGATGTTAAAGTGTATGCCAAACTTATCCGACGTACACTAAAACAAAGACAAGACGAACTAACCAAAGAGTTTTGGAGATCGCAATTAAAAAATATAATAAATGAAGACAAAGTTAATCTTTCAATAGGAGAAAAACATGAGTGAAATATCAGTAATTTCAAAGGCATTTATTGCCGCACAAAAAGAATTTGCACCCGCACTTAAAACAGCAACGAACCCACACTTTAGATCAAAATATGCAGATTTATCTGCATGTGTTGAGGCAGTCATTGATGCGTTACATAAAAATGACATTGCATTAGTACAAAAAACACATGAAGTCGACAGTGGTGTCAAAGTAGAAACTATTTTTTTGCATGCATCAGGTGAAACTATGAGCGGAGGTATTCTTTATATGCCTACTAACAAAGCGGATTGTCACGGTACCATGGCGGCATTGACGTATGCTCGACGCGGAAGTTTGATGGCCGCTGCTGGGCTAGCCCCCGAAGATGACGATGGCAATGCAGCTGCTGGAATCGTAACAAAGCCTACACAAGCCTTGGAGGTGATGCCAAAAAAGCAATAAGCCTCAGTCTTCCGGGCAGACAATCATTAGAGTTTAAGGACGAAAATGAATTATTTTCACACCTTGTTATGATGACCGCGGCGCTTGAGGCAGCAAACATTTTGAACGATAAAAAGATTGACAAAATAAAATCGCTTTACAAAGTCAATAAAGACATGATAGATATGCTAACGGCGCCTATGCAGTTAAAATTTAAATATCATTATGGGGAAACACTAAACAGGCTAGGTGTTAAAAGCTAGCCTGTGTGTATTACATGTATTACAAATTACTTGTTCATTACGTACATTGTTACTTCAAAACCGAAGCGCATTTCAGTCGCAGCTGGTGTTGTCCACATAGTGAATCTCCAAATAAGTTAAAAGAGATAACATTATGATTAACAATGTATAAATGAACATCCTTATAATCATGAATGGGACATAAAATAATCATGAAAAATTCACATACATATAAATATGATACTACTTTTAATGAGTTACATAACACATCAAATCCTTTAGAAGATATTCTAATGGTTCCAGTGTTACAAGCTATTTTGTATCAAGCAGTTTCTGATGCAATAAAAATTAATCTAAGCAGCCGTGAAGCACATGAAAAATTAGCAGCTACAATTTGGTTGTGCGATGAATCAAATCCGATGTTGCAAATTTGTTTATCTTGTGTAAATATAGATCACAGTAGAATTTTAACAAAGGTAGCAAAAGAAGGATGGAACCTAGATTTATAATTTTAGATGAGTATGGTGATAGCATTCGGGCGTTCGATGATGAAGATTGCGCCCGTGCTTTCATTAAATTACGCCCGGAATTCACAATTCAAGAGATCAGACCCCTAACCAATGAAGAATTTACCGCTCTACATGGAGACCCCCCGTTCTAGCTCGTATGAAGCTCATGGTGATGACTTTATATTTTTTTGATACTTACCCCTTACCTACCTTAAGATCGTGCAACAGAGAGCGTTATATGAGGTCATTTTTTAGCTTGAACGTATAAAACTGGACGATTGTGGTCAATGTAAATATATTTGTGTTGAAAATCACTTGGCAAGTTAATAAAATCTTCATGCATACAGATTGTTCGTAAATCTGGTATAAAATTCTCAGCTGCATAAACATGTGCGACTTCACAATTTAGGAAGGTACCTACATATTGTGGTTCGCCACCCATCATAAGCAACAAAACAAAATGCAGTTCCATCAGTGCATGGTTTTAGGTTGAGGTTCGACCAAGTATAAGTCAGCACCTTCACAATGGATGAGAAGATAATCATCTTCTTTATCAGAGAAAAGAATCTTGATCATAGACTGTTCATTATCTTCTAGGAATTCTATGTTCCATATCTTTTTGCCAACGAGCTTGTCAAGCATGGCGACTTGCTGCTCGTCGGCTTCAGTAGTAAATTTTACTTCTAAACTATCTTCCCCGTCCATGATCCTCCATCGAGTAACACCATTGGCATTAGTTTTGGTTGTCCTTCTATTATCATACCACAACCTACGATGAATCTGGACTTATAGTTTTTTGCATATTCGAAAGCCAATTCTTTTTGATTAATAAGGCATCCCGTTTGCATGCCGAAGACAAGTTTATCTGGGTTAGAGTAGTAACCAATACTAAACTTAGAATGGTAATGACCTTGCACTGTATTCATACCATATTGCTGAGCTACTTTCATCACATCGGCAGACATGCCATGAGTAAAGAAACAACGCTGACCATCTGACAAGGTGACAGTTAAATCATCTACCCACTTCCAACCTTGGCCTACTTGTAAGAATTCATTGTAGCTTTTCAAATATTCCACGCTTAAGCCATGGGCCACGGCTCGACGATAGATCAATGATGAATGGTTTGAATGTACCAAGATCATCTCTGGAAAAATTTTCTCTAACTCTTTTACATATTGTCTAGTAACTCTAAGTTCATCACCCGGTGACTTGAGATCTGGATGATGGTTATGAAAACTAAGGGCGTGCTGATCACATTCATCTCCAATATTAACTACAAGATCAGGCTTATATTTTTTTTTAAGTGCCTTTAAAAATGAAAATGCATCTGGGTGGTGGTAGGGAATGTGCAGATCTGATATTACTAGCACTGATTTATACATAATGAACCCTATAAAATAATTCGATTACTATATTATATAGTGCTATCTGCCTTTAGCAAGTTGGCCACCGAAATAAAATTCAACAATCATGGTAGCCCATTGAAAGATTTCCTCGAACTTAAACAAGCCTTTAACTGTCTGGAAAGTGGAGCCTCCACCAAACTCAAACAAACCAAACAAGAATGAGACGGGTTCCTCTTTAACTTCTACTACTGTATCGATACCAATAAGCCCGGCAATAGGATAGACAGCCACGAGTGCAAGTATAATTAGCATCAGAATCCTACGGTTCCATGCAGCCATAGGTGATTCATTGTTAGATTGTTCACGTGCGCTTTTTAAAGAACCTTCTTTAGCAGCCAATACTTCTAGCATTAATTTGTTTTGATCGTGTGCTTGCTGAGATTTAATCGCTAATAGTTTGGCAAAAAAGCCAAGTGCAATAGGAATAACATGTTGTAACATACTCATGATCATAATTTAATGCACCCTTCAGCGTTCATACATGGCCAATCAGAATACAATTTACCGCTGCATGTGTTACCAGTAATGTATTCCGTTTTGTGTTCTACCATTTGAACACGCGCATCAAGATGATTTAGCTCATTGTTTAACCACCACACTGCTATTAATAACAGTGATATAAGTGCTAGAGTTATAGTCGAATTATCCATGAAAAAATTTTCTTAACAACAGTCTGTAACAATGCGACGCATCGATGGACGAGGCTTTTTACTTGTGTCTTGATCCAATTCCATATCATCTGATACTCGGTTGCTATCCATGTAATCATCAGTGCTAATATTGTCAGTAGGATTACTGCGATTAATATCTCCATGCTCTGTCTCCATATCAAAATAATAAATAACAATAGGTAAATAATAACATCAAGGCGAATGCTAGTATGACTGCTTCTTCTCTCATGGAATTAGTGTAATGTACTCATGACGACAGCGACTACGATGGCCCCGAAGCCAGCCATGATTCCCCAGATTAATTTGTTAAGCATTGCTTCAATGCGATCTAATCTATGATGTATTGTGTCATATCTTTCTGCACAAAGTTTTTCGTGAGCTACTAATTCTTCATGCGGTGTCATTCAACTCCCCAATTCTGTGAGTTCATTACTGTAATTAATTCTTCTACTGTGGTTACTGCATTGATAGCAACTTCTAACCTATCACATTCTGTTCTAACTGCGTCTCTTTTAGCTTCTACATCAACAGGAATGTCAACAGCTTTTTCTGATTTACGAGTTACATACCAGTCAGTATTAGCGAGGATTGTACCAGCAGTATGTTTAACTTGTGAAACCATATTAGATTTAAGACCAAGTGTTTTCATTTGAACATTAGAATCTACCATAACAGGATTGTCTGGATCAGTATTATCTAATACTTTTTCCCATAGTGGGTCACCATTCTCATCAACCTCTAATCTGTCATCTAACATCTTAGGATTGTTGATGTCACCATTCCAGTAGTATCTATCATCATGTCTTACTGGGTCATCTTCCCATGTAATACCTAGTGCATCCTTGTCTGCCTGTGATGCTTGTCGTAACCAATTTCTTGGGTACTGTATGTCGTTGTGAGTAAAACCCCTATCTATAGGGAGTGTTCTACCATTTAATTTATAAGCCATTTTTATTACCTCGCTAAAGAATTTTTAAAAGGGTTTTCGGCAAATGCCATGTATATGTATGTTCCACCTGATGTGTTAGTTTCTCCATAGGATGCTCTTAATTTAAAGCCATTTGAAAGAAAGTCAGACCAAGGATTTCCAGCCGTTGATTCAGCATTACTTAAGTTTGGGTGTAAATGCTTATCAACACCATTATAAGGATTACGAGTATTATCAATTAATAGCCAATTAGTTATTGCATCTGTTCTTTTTACCATCATAAATGCTGGTCTAAACCCTGTGTATACAAATGTACCATCAGTAGAACCATTACCTGTGTAAGAACCAAACTTACTGAATCCTTCTACTTCTGCAAAGCAGTATGCTACATAAGTGGATGTATTATTATTACTATTTGCACCATTAACATATATTAATGAATTAGTTGGTGCAGACCTACCAGTAATATCTAGTTTAGCATCTGTTGCATTAAGTTTCATAAAGTCATAAGAACCATCACCACAAGTATAAGTAAAGTCCCATAACCTTGCATTGTTTCTTTCTTTACATATTAATACTTTAGGTGCTGTAGATAAACCATGCCCTATAGATTGGTTTGATGCACCATTACCAGTATAAGTCACCACACTAAAACCTGCTGTTGGGTTAGCAGATACAGTAGATGTTATTGTTCCGTCTGTGTTAGATACAGGAGATGAGTCTGAACCTCTCCATTGCCACATTACATGACCTACTCCATTTTGATTCCATGCTACTGAAGCAGAGCCAAAATAAAAACCATTACTTAAAAATGCATTATTATAAGTAGCTGTACCTTCTGCTCCTGTATCATTAGATTTTAAAATTCTGTCAGCCCCTCTAATGCTATCCATTAATAAATGATTATATGTACTTCCTCTATTTTTAATCCACACAAAATCAGGACTAAATTGAATAGGGTCACCTGTTTCTACACCACTTGCATCAGTAATTGTGTTATCAATAGTTCTAGTTGATGCTCCATCACCTGTATATATTGCTGTTACAAAATGTTGACTACCATCTACAGTCGTGCTATCAGGTAGGTTATATGTATTTAGTTTTTTATATCCTGTAGGTGGTGTGTAGGCAAATGGTCGTTGTCCGAAGTTGACTGCAGTACTTACAGTAACACTTACATTTGTATTGCCTGTTGCAAAAACAAATTCTCCAGATAACCCAGTAAATGCAGTTCCTTGACTTACTCCATTTTTGTAGAATATTAATGTGCCTGCATCTAAATCTAGTGCAATACCAATAATATCATTAGTAGTATAAGAAGCACCATACGATGAACTACCTGCATTATTATATTTCTTACCATCATAATAATAACCATATCCAGTAACCTTTTCACCCAAATATCTCATGTTATCACGAGGAAGTTTTGCTATTCCAACCATACTACGAGTGGATAATGCAGTCATTTCGCAATACCATTTTCCAGATGTCATAGTAATATTAGATGTTGCAACACCTCCGTTACTATAACTTCCTGCAGGAACTGTATGTGTTAAGTTTGCTTCACTGAAGTCTACATTAGTGCTAAAGTGGTCTAAAGGATTAAATGTAGCAAAGTTACAAGTATCCTCATCTGTTAATGTAGGTACATCTGACATCTTATCGTATGTAGTAGCAGATGATGTAGTTAAATTCATGTTAGTAGCAGTCCAGTTATTACTATTACTTGACTGGTCAGTTACAGTTGAACCACTTGTTGACATATCTAAGTAGAAACCATTAGTGCCATATGTACCTGTGTATTTTTTAGGTTGCCATACACCTGTGTCTTCATTGTAGTTACCGAAGTCTGATGGTGTGAGTGCTTGTCCGTCTACTAAGTTGACTTCTGTTAGGTAGCCGTCAAAGTATTTATTTACTGTTCCATTAGAGTACCTTCTAGCACCAGTAACATGGGTATTTGTTGAATTAACAAAAGTATTATAATTTAAACTTGGGTACGTTGCCGAAGAAAATGATGTTATTTGCTCACCATTAACATAAAGTTTTACTCTATTAGTTGATGTTGCTTGTGTAGTATCTATTGCTACTACGATATGATACCAAGCAGAAGGGTCACGAAATAAACCAGTAGTAGTTAATGAAATAGTAGCTGTTGTTACTTGTTCATATATAAATATAGCATTACTTGAAAATGTAATTTCTGTTCTATTAGTAGGTGTAACTCCGTCAACACCAAACAAACAATAATAAGAAGAATCTGCTACATTACCTCTTTTAACCCAAGCACTCCAAGTCCATGTTTTAAGATTACCTGCACTAGCAGGAGTTCTTTCTAGATAAGCAGAAGCAGACTCACGAAAGCGTACACTATCGGTAAGGTTATAAGCACCCCCTGTTGATATGGCATTACTGTTTTGTAATAAACTCATTTAGTCCCTATTAACTATAAGTAGCACTAACTGTAATATAAGCATTAGTGCCGTTATCAAAATAAGATACAAGATAAACACCAGCAGTTGATATAGTAGTTAAATCTGTAGCATTAATTTTAGTTGTTGCTGCTGCTGTAATAGCAACACCAGCACTATTGTCTAGTAAGATGTAACCTGATTGTCCTGATGTGTGATTAGTAAAAGTTAAAGTAGCACCAGATGTAGGTGTGCATGAAAAGTTGTTTGTAACATTCTGGTCAAATGATAAATCATTATCCGTTGTGACTGTACCTCTAAATGGAGCAGTGAGTGTATCTGCTACATCTGCTTTAAGTGTATCAGCATCATAACCTTGTACTGTAACACCAATATCTGCATCCACAACAATGGTAGCATCGTATGCCTGTACTGTTGATCCAATGTCTGAATCTAATACAACAGTTGTACCTAAGTTACTAATTTGAGATTCAGTAATAGATAAAGCCGCTTGATGTTGTGTTACACTTGTTTGTGTAATGTTAGCATCAGGAACATTTGCCCAAGTAACTGCAGTAGTTAAATCGTTAGTTTCTGTAAATGAGGTTAAATAACCAGCACTTGCGTGGTTTCCCCATCCATAGGCTGTATTCCAATTAGTTTGACTAGCTGTAGTAGGAAGTGAATACCCTGTGTCAAAAGATATAGCTAATGTACCACTAGAAGTAACAGGACTACCTGCAATAGTAAATCCTACGGGTACTGTAGCAGCTACAGAAGTTACTGTACCTGTATATGTTTCTGAAGTTAAATACCCACTATCATTAGTCCATTGACTAATATTACCAGATTTATTTGTAAATGTGTCTGTTGAACTAGCAGTAATATAACTTGTTAAATCTGGTGGAGTATATGTAAATACACCATTTGTATTATTATAAGATAAAGCAGGACTACCTGCTGCTGCTGTTGTTACTGATAAATCTGTATATAAAATACCTGTATCTGTGTCTGAGCCATTAACCCAATTAGTACCATTGTATTTAAGTATTTGATTAGTAGAAGGAGTTGTAATAAC
>Ga0255753_1000870_pt1 | contig 37769 bp, 35 predicted proteins | sample 041ome_10_FD_179953 | JGI IMG/M metagenome (GOLD analysis project Ga0255753, IMG submission 179953) | Coastal salt marsh microbial communities from the Groves Creek Marsh, Skidaway Island, Georgia - 041412US metaG (version 2) | ecosystem: Environmental > Aquatic > Marine > Intertidal zone > Salt... | reverse complement strand
GTCTTCGTGAAGATCAACGGAGAGACGCATTACCTCTGGCGGGCCGTTGATCACGAAGGTGAGGTGCTTGAAAGTTATGTAACCAAGCGCCGAGACCGCAAGGCAGCATTGAAATTCCTCAGAAAAGTAATGAAGCGCTACGGCGGGCCAGAAGTGGTTGTGACGGACAAACTGCGTTCCTACGGCGCTGCAATGAAAGTTGTTGGCAACGCGGATCGGCAGGAAACGGGTCGCTGGGTAAATAATCGGGCTGAGAATTCCCACTTGCCGTTTCGACGAAGAGAACGCGCTATGCTCCGCTTCCGACAGATGCGCTATCTGCAAAAGTTCGCTGCCGTCCACTCTTCAGTCCATAACCATTTCAATCAGGAGCGCCACTTCTATTCACGAGACAATTTCAAGCTAAACCGTGCCGCCGCTCTTACTGAGTGGCGCCAACTATTCAGCGCATAGATTCAGGCTGCGCTAGCAATCTGATGCGAGTTCTCATTCGTCTGACAGCACCGTGGGGTGGGTTTTTGGGTCTGAACCGTGCCGCCGCTCTCGCTGAGTGGCGCCAACTCGGTATAGCATAACGCGACCGTCACTGGCCATTCAGAGACTGGTTCGCATTTGTCTGACAGCACCTTCTAGACCTTATTGCTTCATAGGTTTTCTGAAGTATACATTTCAAAATCAAGCGCCACGCGTTGCGCGCCAGCGTCAGTGCCCGCCATTTTTGCTCTAACAAGAGTCGAGATTGCTTCACGCGCAAAAGTCTCCATTGGATGTGAAATGACCATCGTCAGCGTGCCATCGATGAGCGCCGCGCGTGTTTCGTCGAAGAGGTCGTAGCCGACGGTGACGAAATCCTGTCTCTTAGGGGTATTGCGCAGCGCGGCCAGCGCTCCCGTGATGCCTCCGCCTGAAACGAACAGGCCGCAAAGGTCTGGGTGTTCATTTAACAAACCTTCGACTAGTTCACGCGCCGCCGCTGCAGATTCGTATGTCGCCAGTGGTTCAAGCAATTGAAAGGCCGGATTGTGTTCTCGGAAGAAGGAGCGAAATCCGCTCTCGTTAATTTCTTGATTTCTGTATCTGTGGTTACCCACCAGAATGCCAATCTTGCCGGGCGCCTTGACGATATTGTGGAAGGCCCATGCAGCCGTGCGCCCCACTTTCCAGTTATCCAATCCCACGAAGCTGACATTGCCTTGTGCTGTGAGTGGGCCAATCAAGGCGGCGACCGGCACGCCTTTAGATATCACAGTATCTATTGCGTCGGCGACGACCGGATGTTGTGCTGCGACAACGCCGATGGATTCGCATTTATTTCCAAGCGCAATGAGCCGTTCTGCGATCCGTTCGGGGGACAGATCTTCCAAGTAATCTAGCGTAAGTTCGATCCTGTCTCCGTTATACCTGCGCGTCTCTGTTTCGAGCGCTTCGCCCAAGTTGCGATAGAATCTGCGGCTTTTCTGATGCAGCAATATTCCGATTTTGTGTGTTTCAAAACCTGCCCTGACGGCATGCTGGATCGTCCCCAAACCATAGAAACCTATCTTTTCAGCGGCATTCATAACCCTTTCGCGTGTGCCCTGACGAACCGATTCTGGCTGGTTCAGGATTCGGTTGACAGTTGAGATGGAAACTCCAGCCGCTTTGGCCAAGTCGGGGATCGTGGGGCGGTTTACCATGGAAAAATCATCTCATTTAGTATCAAAACAGCTATCATTTTGAAACGGATGAAACGAAACGATGCTTGGTGGGAGGTTAGTCTTGATTTGATGCATGTCAAACGCGAAACAGATTTTGCGTCTGAAAATCATGACGACGCGAAAAATTGGCACGATTGGGAGGCGGAATATATGAACGATCTCGAATATGGCACCCGTGACAAGCGTGGCAACTGGTCGCCCAACGCAACACTCGAAATTGCGCCGATCTGGATTGGTGGATGGAACCGGATAGGTCATTTTCTGAAAGACTTTATCTGGCCTTGGAATATGTTGCATATGGCGACTGCTTTGCTTTATTGGGTTCTTGTCATTCCAGATGTCGACAGCATGAAGACCTTTTCTTGGGGTTGGGCGTTTTATTTATTCGCCGTGAATGCCGCCTGCATTTTCGTGCTCTACGGTGCGATTGAACTTTTCTACTTTATGAAGCGCAAGCAAGATACGCGGTTCAAGTTTAATGCCAAATTTCCGTCTGAGTACCCGTCGGATGTCTTTTGGTTCAAAAGCCAGAATTTGGACAATTTTCTGCGCAGCTTCTTTATAGGCATCCCGATCTGGACCGCCGTCGAAGTGGTGATGCTTTGGTGTTTTGCCAACGGGTATCATGTCTTTGGTTGGGTGGACTGGCTGGATCATTGGCTGTGGCTTGCGGCGCTGACCTTTCTCGTGCCTGTCATTCATGAAATCCATTTCTTCTGTATTCACCGCCTGATCCATGTGCCGGTGCTCTATAAGTGGATTCATTCCGTGCACCATAATTCTGTAAACCCGTCGCCGTGGTCCTCGTTGTCGATGCATCCAATCGAACACCTGTTCTATTTCGGCGAGATTTTTTGGCATCTGATCATTCCATCAAACCCGATTGTCATGATGTTCAACAGCCATATCGTCGGCTTTGGTGCGCTCAACGGGCACATCGGTTTCGACAGGCTGGAAATCACTGACGAGTCCGCGCTCGATAGCCATGCCTATGCGCATTACCTGCACCACAAATATTTCGAGGTGAACTACGGCGGCGAGGGGCTCGTGCCGCTCGATACGTGGTTCGGCTATTGGCACGACGGTTCCAAAGACGCGGAAGAGCAAATGAAAGAGCGCTTCCGCCAGAAGAAAGACGCCGCAAAGGCAAAGCAGGCAAAGGCAACTCCAGCACAATAATGCGCCTTGGGGCATGCGGAGGAGGCATGGCTCGACCGGAGTAAAACCAACTAACAGCCGCATTGCGGCACTTAAGGGAGGAGACCCAAATGGTAAATCTGAAGAAATATGCGCAAGTGGCGGCCATTGCACTGACGGCAGCACTGCCAGTCACTCAAGCAATTGCCGAAAGTCACAGCGAAGGCGTCAAGATCGCCGTGATCGGCGGCTCAAACGAGGATGCGTTCTGGAACCTTATCAAAAAAGGGATCGATGACGCTCGTGTCGTTGTTGAAGCAAATGGCGGTGAGGTTAACTATCTTCGCCTTGTCAACTACGACAACTTTGCACCCGATGTTGTGCAACTGATCCGCACCGCGATCGGCCAAGGTGTTGACGGCCTTGTGATCCCGGACTGGGTTCCAGAGGCAGAAGATCCTGCAATTCGTGACGCGATCGACGCGGGCATCCAAGTCATCTTGATGAACGCTGGTGGTATCGCCAAAGCCAATGAACTCGGCGCAATCAACTATGTCGGTTCGGACGAGTATGAAGCGGGCGTTGCTGGCGGCAAGTATTTCGTCGACCACGGTCAGACAAATGTAATTTGCGTCAACCACATTCCTGGCGCAGTAAACCTCGAAGACCGTTGCCGCGGTGTTGTTGATGGCGGTGCCGGAATTGCTGTTGAGCAGCTTCCACTGCCAGCGAACTTGGATGGCGACGTCACGGGTACTGCCGAGGCAATCCGCGCGACATTGCTTCAGAACCCTGACATTGATGGCGTGATCACGCTCTCCGCAGGTGTATCCGACGCGGCAGCACTGGCGATCCAGCAGGCTGGACGTTCGGAAACTGTGATGCTTGGCACATTTGATATGAACCAAGCCGTCTTGAACCGCATTCAATCGGGCGAACAGACTTTTGCAATTGACCAACAGCCATACCTGCAATCGCTGCTCGCTGTAACGATCCTGCACTCGGCGCTTCGCTTTGGCACCGACCTGCCGACCGCACCAGTGCTCACCGGTCCGGGCATCGTCGATGCTAGCAATATCGAAAACACCTTGGCTGGCGTCGCACTCGGCGCACGTTGATCCAGATCATGACCGATCCGTGATTGTTTGCGGGTCGGTCACCCTGACCTGAATTTTCGCTGCTGAACGTGCAGCCAACAGAGGAACCACTGACATGGGCTCAATTCTTGGAAATCTACTTCGCAGGCCCGAGGCGGGTGCGTTTCTCGGTCTCTTCTTTGTGGTCGCCTTTTTCTCATTTTTTGGGAACTTCCAAATCCTGACACTCGCCGGTGCAGCCAGCTGGCTAAACGTAGCAGCGAACCTCGGAATCATCGCGTTCCCTATTGGGCTTTTGATGATCGCAGGGGAACTCGATATATCCATCGGGGCCATGGTGCCCGCTGGTGCAATGATCATGGGGGTCACTTCCGGATATTTCGGTTTGCCGATACCAGTCGGCATATTGGCGACGCTTTCGTTTGGCGTATTAGTCGGCCTGATTAACGGCTTTCTGGTGATCCGAACTGCCGTGCCTTCATTGATCGTTACCCTGGGGACGCTCTTTGCCGTGCAAGGCCTCACACTTGGCGTCACAGTGATGGTGACAGGTTCAACTTCGGTGGCACTTCAAGCTCCCGCCTTCTACAAAGCCATTTTCGGTGACTTCATCGGTGTTTCGCTGCAGGTGATCGTATTTTGGTGGCTTGGCATTACAGCCTTCTACATCTTCTTTCTTCACTTCTCCAAATATGGGAACTGGGTTTTCGCACTTGGTGGAGACAGGGAAAGCGCGCGGAACGCCGGAATCCCGACCTCAAAAATGACGACGATCCTCTTTGTGCTTTCCGCCACGAGCGCTGCCTTCATCGGTATGTGTCAGACGATCCTCTTCAATTCCGCACAAGTTTCGTCGGGCATGACTTTCATTTTCAACTCGATCATTTCGGTCGTCGTTGGAGGGGTTCTGCTAACGGGTGGTTTCGGCTCAATCGTTGGCATCTTGTTTGGCACACTGACTTTTGCGGTCGTGAATCAAGGGATATACTACACGCCGTTCGACCGGAATCTCTCTGCCCTGATCATTGGTGTGATGCTGCTGATTGCGGTGCTGATGAACAATACGTTCCGCCAAATGGCATTGAGTTATGCGCCGAAAAAATCTGTGCCAACCACAAGCACGACGCCTAAGAAATCGGAGGCCTAAGCCATGACAACCCCACCTCCAGTTATCGAACTCCGCGCCATCGACAAAAGTTTTGGCCCGATTGATGTGCTCCACGAAATTAGTTTGAAGGTGAACAGGGGTGAAGTCCTTTGTTTGCTCGGTGACAATGGTGCCGGCAAATCGACCCTGATCAAGACCTTGGCGGGCGTCTATCAACCGACACGCGGCGAGATACTTCTTGATGGTGAACCTGTTCACTTTTCGCGTCCCAAACAAGCGCAGGAAATGGGTATCGCAACCGTTCACCAATTTGGTGGCACCTTCCCGTTGATGTCGATTGGCCGCAGCTTTTTCGCGGGCGTAGAGCCTACGAAAGGTTGGGGACCATTCAAAATCTATGATCGCAAGACTGCTAATAAAATTGCTGTGGACGCGGTTCAGAACTTCGGCATCACGCGGATTGACGACGGTGACCGGCTCGTTGGCGGCCTCTCGGGGGGGGAACGCCAGTCGCTTGCAATCGCGCGCGCGGTTCATTTCGGCGCACGCGTGCTTATCTTGGATGAACCGACGGCTGCCTTAGGCGTAAAGCAAGCCGCCCACGTCTTGCGGATCGTGCATGAAACAAAGCGCCGAGGTTTGGCGGTCATTTTCATCACTCACCAAGTTATGCACGCCATGGCCGTTGGTGATCACTTTGCCGTTTTGATCCGTGGCGCAATCGCTGCAGACTTCCGCAAAGGCGAAAAAACCCGCGAACAAATTTCAGACCTGATGGCTGGCGGCGAGTCCATGGCCGACCTCGAAGCAACGATCGAGGGCTACATGGAAAAGCATGACGGACACCCGCCCGCGCCCGCGGAATAACCAAAGAGAGGGCTCTGTTTGTCCCCTCTTTGAAGCCCCCAATTTCAATGATCAAAAAGCTTGAGGAAACGACTATGGCCGAATGGATCGATGCGTGTGCGACAGACGATATCGAAGCGGAAGATGTGATCCGCTTCGACTTTGGAGCGCGAACTTTCATTATCGTGCGCGATCACGAGGACAATTACTATTGCACGGACGGGCTTTGCACCCATGAAGAAATCCACCTTGCGGATGGGCTAGTCGTGGAAGCAACCATTGAATGTCCCAAGCATTCTTCGATTTTCGACTGCGCATCCGGTGAGGTGGAAACACCACCCGCTTGTGAAAACCTGCACACCTATCAAACAAGAATCGAAAACGGCCGCGTTTTCGTGGAGATCTGAGATGAGCTTTCAACTTGCAGCCTGTGCAGAAATGCTGTGGCAAGACAAACCGATCGATTGGCGCGCCTCGCGTCTCAAAGAGATGGGCTTTGGCGTCGGCCTTTGGAATTATCCCAACTGGGACATCGCAAAGCTCGCAAAGACTGGCGCGAACTTTACAATCATGAATGGCTACCTTGAGGGCCGTCTGACGGACGTCGACGGTGCGGAAATGCTTCTGAAATCCGCCCGTGAAACGGCGCAGGTGGGCAAGCGGCTTGGCGTAGACCGGTTGAACCTGCACGGAACTGGCTTGGGCGACGGCGGCATTCCGATCCCGAAACATGGATCGTTTTCCCCCGGTATGGCCCAAAGGGCATGCGATACGCTCAACCGGATCTGTGATCTGGCAGAGGCAGAAGGGGTCACCTTTACACTTGAAAACCTGAACCCACTTGACCACCCAGGCTGCCCGTTTGGATCGACGGCCGATGTGCTCGCGCTGGTATCCGCTGTGGACCGCCCGCAGCTTCGGATCAATCTCGATCTATACCACACGCAAATCGGCGAAGGTGATCTTGTCCGCTGGTGTGAGGCTTGCCTGCCTTGGATCGGCGAAGTTCAGGTCGCCGATAACCCGGGCCGTTGCGAGCCGGGTACAGGCGAGATCAATTATGTTGGCGTGGCAAAGGCGCTGAAAGGGATGGGATATAGTGGTCCTGTTGGCATGGAGGCCTTCGCGGTCGGTGATCCTTACGTTGCTTTGGAAGCATTTCGCGCGGCGTTCACGGTCTAGGCGATGAACGGGATCGTCATCATAGGAGCAGGCGAGTGCGGGGTTCGCGCGGCGTTCGCGCTACGCGAGAAGGGATATCGCGGCGCAATTACCTTGATTGGTGAGGAACGGACGTTGCCCTATGAACGTCCACCGCTGTCAAAGGGAGTAGCGGTCACACCAAAACTGATCCGATCCGAAGCCAGTTATGCCGACGCCGAAATCAAGTGCATGTTTGGCGTGTCTGCTGACCGGATCGACGTTGACGCGCGAAGCATTCGGCTCGCTGACGGCACCACCTCACCTTACGACAAGCTGCTCTTGGCGACGGGTGCGCGTCCCCGTCTGTTTCATGGCATGGAAGGTTGCGCCACTTTGCGTAGCGATCTGGATGCTGCTGCCATTCACTCTGCAATGCGGCCACATGCCAAGATCGGTATGATTGGCGGTGGGTTCATTGGGCTGGAATTGGCTGCGGCGGCGCGCAAAGTGAATGCCGATGTGACGGTCTTTGAAGCAGGGCCGCGCATATTGAACCGCGCGGTTCCTCAAGAAATCGCTAGAATCGTCCGCGAGAGGCATGTTGCAGAAGGGGTAAATATAGTCACCAACGCAAATGTGTCGCGTGCTGATAGACAGACTGTCGAACTCAGTGCCGAGTCGGCGTTTACTTTTGACGCGGTAATCGCGGGCGTAGGTGCTGTTCCAAACGCAGAACTCGCCGAGGGTGCAGGGCTTGCCGTCAACAACGGCATTATCGTGAATGCCGCCTTCCTTACATCTGATCCAAATATCTATGCTGCGGGAGATTGCTGCAATTTCGAATGGCACGGCCGGCGTCTTCGGCTGGAAAGCTGGAAGGCGGCGCAAGATCAAGGCGCACACGTTGCTGCAGCGATACTGGGCATGTCTGAACCTTACACAAAAGTACCTTGGTTCTGGTCGGATCAATACAACTTGACACTTCAAGTCGCGGGTATTTTCGACCAAACGCGACCCGTCCAAACACGCGCAATCAGCGACGAGACAGGTATCGTGTTTCAATGTGATGACATGGGTCTGCTGACCGCAGTCGCTGGAATTGGGCCTGACAACGCAGTCTCCAAGGATCTTCGCATTCTCGAAAAACTGATTGAGCGTCATGCGGTCGTCGATCCGCATATGCTTGCCGATCCATCACAGAACCTGAAGCGGCTGCTCAAGGCCGCCTGAAATGATTACCGGAGACAGCCATGTATCATAACCGCCCACATGTCGAAGACATCCGCGCAATGAAAAAGCGCTCGGATAAACTCTCGATGCTTTACGTAACAACCCTTGATGAGGCCGCCGCCGCATCTGCCGCAGGTATCCATATGCTCTCGATTGAAGGGCGGTTTTGGAGCCCGGAAATGCGAGAGGCTGCGGGGAATTGTTTCGTGCAAGTGGGGCTACCTTACGGTCCACATGGCCCAGCCGGAGCCAAACTCGTCACCGCAGAAGACTACTTGCGGGCGGCGTTCGAACATGGGGCGATCGGCGCGGATTGCTTCTATTGTGCCGCGTCTTACGACATCCAGAAGGCAATGGTGGACAACCACCTCGCCGTCGTCGGTCATATCGGATTGATCCCGTCCTACATCACATGGACTGGCTGGCGTGCTGTCGGCAAAACGGCAACCGAGGCCGTTCAAATCTTTGCGCATGCAAAACGAATGGAAGAGATCGGTGTGTTTGGCGCCGAACTCGAAGTTGTGCCTGACAGGGTCGCCAAATATCTGACGGAAAACACGTCATTGGTCATGCTGGGAATGGGCGCAGGCAAATATGCCGATGCGCAATACCTCTTTACCGAAGATGTTTGCGGCTACGGGAAAAATCACAAACCGCGTCACGGCAAAGTCTATCGAAACCTCGGGCCTGAATTGCAGCGCATTCAGGACGAACGGATCGCCGCGTTTTCTGACTTCAAAGCCGACGTTGATTCTGGCGGCTACCCTGAAGCAGAGCACACGGTCACCATCAAAGACGACGCGTTTGATGCCTTCCTGAAAGCCGTCGAAGTTTAACAATTCAATCACAAAATACGGGCCGGCAATTTGCCCAACGCCCGGAACAAAAGGGAATAATCTCATGCTAAAAGTTGGTCTTCTCGGCGCAGGCCGTATCGCGGGTGTACATGCAACCGCAATCACGTCGAACCCCGGCAGCACATTGGTGGCTGTGTCGGATTATATTCCGCAAAATGCCGAGAAATTGGCGGCGCAATATGGCTGTGACGCTCGTAGCACGGAAGACATCATCGCAGATCCGACAATTGACGCGGTGCTGATCGCAACGTCAACGGACACTCATTCGGATTTGATCGAGGCGGCGACAACTGCTGGCAAGGCTGTGCTTTGCGAAAAGCCGGTTGATTTGTCACTTGAGCGGGCGCGGGCTTGCCAAACCATTGCGGCCAAGAACGGCAAGCCTGTGATGATCGGATTCAACCGTCGTTTTGATCCAAATTTCGGGGCCTTGAAAGCCTCACTTGACGCGGGTGAAATCGGCAAGGCCGAACTTTTGTCAATCACGTCGTTCGACCCCGCGCCGCCCCCTGTCGCCTATATCAAGGTTTCAGGCGGGATTTTCCGTGACATGATGATCCACGACTTTGACATGGCGAATTTCATCATGGGTGCGGCACCGGTGTCGGTATCGGCCGTTGGCAGTTCGATCGTCGACCCTGACATCGGGGCTGCTGGTGACTTCGACACCGCTGTTGTGACATTGAGTTATGCAGACGGGCGCATTGCAGTTATCAAGAACTCGCGCCGCGCGGTCTATGGATATGATCAACGGGTTGAACTGCTGGGGTCGGAAGGCCTCCTCCAAGCGCAAAATATGCTTGAGAGTACAGTCGTGAAATCCACAACTTCGGGCGTCATAAGCGCCAAGCCCACCTTCTTCTTCCTTGAGCGTTATATGCCGGCTTATGCCGCCGAATGGGCCGCCTTTGTCGACGCGATGACAACTGGGGCGGCGATGCCAGTCACACTTCAAGATGGGGTCGCAGCGCTTGCAATGGCCGAGGCTGCAGCTCTTTCCGCCAAGTCAGGTGCACCTGTCGCGCTTTTTTCAGTTTAAATAAATTGGCGGTCTGGATTTCCTGCAAGGGGAGTTCAGACCGCCTAAAAGAATATCGCCATGATCGCCACTTTTGCTTTTCGGGGCAGGCTCTCAAGCTGTCCTAACTTGAAGTGTTCGCGAAAAAACAAAGAGGCATCCTATGACCAAGCTTGATCTCATCACTATCGGCCGCAGTTCTGTAGATCTTTACGGTTCCCAAATAGGTGGGCGGTTGGAAGATATGGGGGGCTTCAATAAGTATATTGGGGGCTCGCCGACCAATATTGCCTGCGGAACGGCGCGTCTTGGCTTGCGGTCTGCGGTCATTACCGGCGTTGGTGACGAGCATATGGGGCGCTTCATTCGTGAAGAGCTGGCGCGGGAAGGGGTTGATACACGCGGGGTCAAAATTGATCCCGACCGCCTGACGGCCCTTGTGCTTTTAGGTATCCGTGATCAAGAAAGTTTTCCGCTGATTTTCTACCGCGAAAACTGTGCGGATATGGGGCTGACGGTTGACGACATTGACCCTGCGCTTATCAAACAGGCTCGCGCCGTGGTGGCGACGGGCACTCATTTGTCGCATCCACAAGTCGAGGCGGCTACCCTTAAGGCGCTGAACATTGCTCGCGAGGGCGGGCTATTGACCGCCTTGGATATCGACTACCGTCCGAACCTTTGGGGTGTTGCGGGGCATGGTGACGGCGAAAGCCGCTTTGTCGAAAGTGCGGCCGTGACGGCCAAGTTGCAAGCGAGCCTGCATCTGTTTGATTTGATCGTCGGGACTGAGGAAGAATTCCACATTGCGGGCGGTACAACGGATACGATCGCGGCATTGCGTGCGGTGCGTGCCGTGTCGGGTGCGGTGCTTGTGTGCAAACGCGGTGCTGATGGGGCGGTCGCCTTTACGGGTGATATTCCAGATACGCTTGATAAGGGACAAACCGGCCTTGGTTTTGCCATAGAAGTGTTTAACGTTTTGGGGGCAGGCGATGGCTTCATGTCGGGCTTGCTCAAAGGCTGGCTGGACGGTGAAGACTGGTCAATCGCGCTTAAATACGCCAACGCTTGCGGTGCTTTTGCCGTGAGCCGCCATGGGTGCACACCTGCTTATCCGAGCTGGGAGGAGTTGCGGTTCTTTCTTGCACGCGGTGTTAAGCGGCCTGATCTGCGCAACGACGTGGAGTTGGAGCAGATCCATTGGGCCACAAATCGCAAAGGCGATTGGTCGCGCGTGAAGACCTTTGCGTTTGACCACCGCATGCAGCTTGAGGAAATGGAAGGGTATACGCCGGCAAAGGGTGGCGCGTTCAAGGAACTTTGCTTGGATGCTGCGCTGAACGTGCAAGGCGGGCAGGCAGGCTTCGGTATTCTTTGCGACAACCGGATCGGGCGATCTGCGTTGCATCGGGCCTCGGGCAGCGGCCTTTGGATCGGTCGACCGACAGAATGGCCTGCATCGCGCCCCATCACGCTCGAACCCGAACTTGGCCCAGATTACGGTGCATTGGGCGAATGGGCCCGTGAAAACGTGGTCAAGCTATTGGTGTTTGCGCACCCTGACGATGACGCTGAAACGCGCGCCAAACAGGAGGAGGTGGTTAAGCGGCTTTGGACGGCAACTCGTCGCAATGGCTTGGAGTTTCTGCTGGAACTGATCCCGTCGAAGGTCGGGCCCGTGGACGACACGACCACGCCGACATTGATCCAGCAGTTCTACGACATTGGCGTTTATCCTGACTGGTGGAAACTGGAGCCGTTCAAGACGGACGAGGCGTGGTCCAATGCAGTCGCCGCGATCGAGCGCAATGACCCGCGCACGCGCGGGATCGTTGTGCTGGGTCTGGATGCCCCCGAAAAGGAACTGGCGTCAAGCTTTGCGATGGCCGCCAAACAACACTTGGTCAAAGGGTTCGCTGTCGGGCGCACAATCTTTGGGGATGCTGCGCGAGCATGGATGAAGGGCGAGATGAGCGACGCGGAGGCCGTGACCCAAATGGCGGGCCGTTTTAGCGGTCTGTGTGAAGTTTGGGACGACGCGCGCGCCGTTGGCAATGAGAGGGCAAAATCATGACGAAAACACTACGACTGACAGCCGCCCAAGCGATGCTGAAATACATCGCAGCGCAGCGCACTGAAAACGGCGACCCGTTTATTGCTGGATGTTGGGCGATCTTTGGCCATGGCAATGTGGCGGGCTTGGGCGAGGCGCTTTATCATGCACAAGACGACCTTCCGACATGGCGCGGCCATAATGAGCAGACGATGGCGCATGCCGCGATCGCTTATGCCAAACAGTCGCGCCGTCGTCGCGCGATGATGGTTTCCTCCTCCATTGGACCCGGTGCACTCAATATGGTGACGGCGGCGGCGCTGGCGCATGTGAACCGTTTGCCGGTGCTGCTGGTGCCCGGCGATGTGTTTGCCAATCGCGGACCTGACCCTGTGTTACAGCAGATCGAAGATTTTGGCGATGGCACGATAACGGCCAACGACTGTTTTAAGGCAGTCAGCCGGTATTTTGACCGGATCACGCGTCCTGAGCAGCTTTTGACGGCCTTGCCGCGTGCCTTCCGCTCGATGACGGACCCCGCCGAATGTGGCCCTGTGACACTGTCGTTTTGCCAAGATGTGCAGGCCGAAGCCTTTGACTACCCGGAGAGCTTCTTTGCGCAAAAGATCTCGCATCAGCGCCGCGTGCGCCCTGATGCACAAGAATTGGTGCGGGTGGTGGGTGCGATCAAAGTGGCAAAACGCCCCGTGATCGTCGCGGGCGGTGGTGTGCATTATTCCGAGGCGTTTGACGCGTTGCGCACCTTCGCCGAAACCCACAACATCCCCGTGACCGAAACCCAAGCGGGAAAATCGGCGCTGCCTTGGGATCATCCGCTGAACCTTGGCCCCATTGGTGTCACGGGCGGCGAGCCTGCCAATGCCGTTTGTGCCGAGGCAGATTTGGTGCTGGGTGTTGGCACGCGATTCCAAGATTTTACGACGGGATCGTGGTCGCTATTTGCCAATCCGAAACGGCAGTTGGTCAGCCTCAATGTTGCAGCCTATGACGCCGAGAAACATGGCGCGATGCCACTGATGACGGATGCACGGGTCGGGCTTGCAGAGCTGAGCTGCGCCTTGGGCGGGCATGCGTTTACGGCTTCTGTCGCAGGGCTCAAATCCGACTGGTTTGGCAAGGTTGACCCCCTGACGGACGCCCCTGAGACGAACAATATCTTGGCCTCCGACATGCAGGTCGTGGGGGCGGTTCAACGTGCGAGCAACCCGGAGACTGTTGTGATGTGTGCAGCGGGTACCATGCCGGGCGAGCTTCACAAGCTATGGAAAGCGGGCCGTCCGGGCAGTTACCATATGGAATACGGCTTTAGCTGTATGGGGTACGAGATCGCAGGCGCCATGGGCATCAAGATGGCGGAGCCGGAGCGCGACGTGATCTGCTTTACCGGCGACGGCACCTATATGATGGCCAACTCCGAGATGGCGACGGCGGCGATGATGGGGATCAGCTTTACCGTGGTTGTGACGGACAATCGCGGCTATGGCTGTATCAACCGGCTGCAGATGGGCTGTGGTGGGGCCGAGTTTAACAACCTGTTGGAGCATAGCTATCACACGCAGCCTTCGGCGATCGACTTTGCTCAACACGCCGAAGCGATGGGGGCCACCAGCGTCAAGGTCGGCAGTATCGCGCAACTGGAAGACGCGCTTGCCAAACGTGGCGACATCCAAGGACCTTATGTGATTGTGATCGACACCGACCCCTATCCAAGCACGCCTGACGGCGGCACATGGTGGGATGTGGCTGTGCCAGAGGTCAGCACCCGCGACGAAGTGAATGTAAAACGCGCGGCCTATGAGGCTGCTATCAAGGAAAGAAACACGCAATGAGCGTCAAGATCGGTATCTCTTTGATTGCATGGCAGAACGATGATCTGCCCGACCTGACAGCGGCCTTCACAACAGAAGGCGCGATGGAGGACGCAGGCCGCATCGGCTATGCGGGTGTTGAACGTGGCCGCCGGATGCCTGCGGATACGGAAGGTCTACGCGCCTATCTGGACCGTTACGGTGTGGCGCTTTGTGGTGGCTGGTGCTCGGGCAATCTGATGATCAACAGCATCACCGACGAAAGAGAAGCGATCCGCCAGCAGGTGGAACAGTTCGCGGCACTGAACGCGCCTTGCATCGTCTACGCCGAATGCTCCAACACAATTCAAGGCGACATCGCACGCCCTGTCAGCCAGCGCCCGAAGCTGAGCCGCGACGCAGTCATGGCTTATGGTGCGAAATTGTCGGAGCTGGCCAAATGGTCAGCCGATCAGGGCTGTGTGCTGTCGTACCATCACCACATGGGGGCAATGGTGCAGGACGCCGAGGATATCGATTGGCTTATGGAGGGTTCCACCGATGACCTGAAATTGCTTTACGATACCGGCCACCTGCATTTTGCCGGAGCCGATCCGCTTGCCGTGCTGGATAAATGGGGCCACCGTGTGTACCATGTCCACTTCAAGGATGTGCGCCAAACTGTACTGGACCGGGTGCATGCCGAAGACAAAAGCTTCCTCGATGGCGTGACGGCGGGTGTCTACTCGGTGCCGGGCGACCCCGATGGCTGCATTGACTTCCAAGCGATTACCGACAAGCTGAAGGCGATGGACTATAATGGTTGGATCGTGGTCGAGGCCGAACAGGACCCCGCCAAGGCGCCGCCGTTTGAGTATTCCAAACTGGGTTACGATAATATCGTCGCACTTTGCGGTAAGTCGGGATTGACCGTTGAAAGCTAATCTATGACCTTCTTTAACCTCAGACTGCCGTTCTTTCGTCCGATGTGTCGCAGGGTTGCCACCTTTCTCGTGGCCGTGGGCTGGGCGATTGCAGAACTGATCTCAAATAGTCCGGGGTGGGCGCTGATGTTTGGTGCCGCAGCAGCCTACACCGCTTATGAATTCTTTATCATCTATGACCCCGCAAATTATGAGGACAAAGCCGATGACTGATCTGTTGCGCAAACCCTTTGGCACACATGGCAAGGTGCATGACATTACCGCACAGAGTGCAGGTTGGCGCTATGTCGGCTTTGGGCTTCACCGGTTGCGTGCGGGTGAGAGTCTCGCGGAAGCGACGGGCGACCTCGAGGTGATCTTGGTCATGGTCGAGGGCAAGGCACAGATCACGGGGGCAGGGCAGGATTGGGGCGTTTTGGGCGACCGTATGAACGTTTTTGAGAAAACCCCTCCGCATTGCCTCTATCTACCTAATGACAGCGAGTGGTCCGCCACCGCGCAAACCGATTGCACAATCGCCGTCTGCACCGCTCCCGGCAAAAGCGGGCACGCCGCGCGCAAAATTGGGCCTGATGGCATCACGCTTACCGAGCGGGGCCGCGGCACCAACACCCGTTACATCAATAATATTGCGATGGAAAACGAGGACTATTGCGATAGTCTTTTGGTCACGGAAGTCTTCACCCCCGCAGGCCACTGGTCATCTTACCCCAGCCACCGCCACGACGAAGACGACTTCCCGCGCATCACCTATCTGGAAGAAACCTACTATCACAGGCTCAACCCCGCATTGGGTTTTGGCATCCAGCGGGTCTATACCGATGATGGTGGCTTGGATGAAACCATGGCCGTGTGTGACGGCGACGTGGTGCTTGTGCCGCGCGGACACCATCCCTGCGGCGCGCCTTACGGCTTTGAGATGTATTACCTCAACGTCATGGCTGGACCATTGCGCAAATGGCGGTTTGTCGCGGCGCCCGAAGTGAAGTGGATCATGGAACGCGACGCTTAGAACGACTCTGGCACATAAAGTTGTGGGGTGAGGAAATGCTGGCTTGGCGTCGTATTCGGCTTGCCCGCAACGGCATCCACCATCATCTCCACCAGATCGCAACACAGCTCTTGCAACGGGGTTGCGATCACCATCGTGACATAGCGATCAATCAAAGCTTTACGGCTTTCGGACGTTAACTCGTTGACGGGCACTGTCAGATTAAACTCGGTTGAAGCGAGCCGGGTGTATTTGTAGAATCCGCGAATGACAAAGCACTCTCCATTAAGGTAATTTAAAACGAGCCCGGAGATCATCCGCTTGGCTGTGATGCTGTACGTTCGGTTTGCACTCTCACTCCGTAACGTGGAAGATTAATTGAGAGCGGTTGCTTGCTCGTGGACCGCTTTTGGGACCGCTTTTTGAAATCTGTATTATTTTAAGTATCTGACAATAAACACTTTATCAAAGTTAAGTTTGCCGTGTGGGGGCACCACAATCCATCATAAAGGTATTATATATCAACGTATTAATTATTATAGATGGAATTAGTCCCCCCTTTTGTCCCCCCTTTGGTTGACCATACCCGCTATTTCCGTCACGCGCCCGCACGCCTGCGCGTCGATGCAAACGTGTGCGGTTTTGCTTCCTCATGAAAAAAATCATTGACTCAATATGGAACGTTCCAGTAAACGTTTGGAACGTTCCACTAAGTATGGTGGAAAATGGGGAGAATGAAATGAACTGGGCGTTAATCGGCGCGAGCACCATAGCCGGCCAATACATGATCGATGCCATCCGAGCGCAGGGCGAAAGCCAAATTGGTTGGGTGGTAAGCGGCAATGCCGAGCACGCCTTTGCCTTTGCAAAGAAGCACGATATCGCCATGGCCTCGACGGAGCTTGGCGCTGCACTGGCCGACAACGCCGTCAACGCGGTCTACATCTCTTCAACCAACGAAAAACACTTCGAACAGGCCATGGCCGCGATGTCTGCGGGCAAGCACGTGCTTTGTGAGAAGCCGCTTTCAACATCGACCGCCGAGGCGGGGAAAATGATCCTGGCGGCAAGAAATTCAGGCGTTGTCTTGGGGGTAAATCATCATCTGCGATGTGCAGGTAGCCACCGTGCCATCCATGACATGATTTCCGGCGGCCGGATCGGCCGAGTGCTGTCGGTTCGCGTGTTCCACGCAGTTCACCTGCCCGAACACCTGCGCGGCTGGCGACTGGATAACCCCGACGCGGGCGGTGGCGTCATTCCCGACCTGACAGTGCACAACGCTGATACGGTTCGGTTCCTGCTGGGCGAGGACCCGCAAAGCGTTACGGCGGAGATGGCCGCGACCGGTATGGGCAAGGGCGTCGAGGACTCAGCCATGTCGATCTGGACGATGCCGTCCGGAGTGATGGTATTCAGCCACGACAGCTTCAATCATCCACATGCTGCCTCGGGCGTTGAAGTCCATGGCACCGAGGGGTCGATTTTGGCGCAGGGCATCATGGCGCAAGACCCCTTGGGGCGGATCGAACTGGTCAACGCAGACGGCAGGAGCGAGGTGCCGTTTGACAAGGCCGGTATCTACGAAACGGCTGTACGTGAATTCGAAACGGCTGTGGCGCGTGGTGCCAAGCCGGCTGCCACCGGTACAGATGGGCTCAAGTCTCTTCTGGTCGCCGAAGCCGTGCGAAAGGCGGCCGAAACCGGCAGGCGGCAAACGGTCAATTATGGAGTTGCAGTATGACTAAGGTGGTTTCAGCAGCGCAAGCCGTCGCGAGCATTAAGGATGATGCGGTGGTGACAGTTTCGTCATCGTCCTCCCTTGGCTGCCCTGACTTTGTCCTGAAGGCGATCGGCGAGCGTTTCGAGTCAGAGGGGCACCCGAAGAACCTGACCACAATTCACCCGATTGCTGCAGGAGATATGTACGGGGTGAAAGGCGTTGATCACATCGCCAAGGACGGTTTACTCGCCCGCATCCTCGGTGGGTCGTATCCGTCCGGGCCATCGTCCAAGCCAATGCCCGAGATCTGGAAGATGGTCGTCGAAAACCGCGTTGCGGCCTACAATGTGCCATCCGGTGTCCTGTTCGACATGAACCGCGAAACGGCGGCGAACAGGCCGGGCGTCCTGACCAAGGTCGGGCTCGACACCTTTGTGGACCCGATCCGTCAGGGCTGCGCGATGAACGACAAGGGCGCGGAAACGCCAATCGTTGCCCGTGTGGAATTCGAAGGTGACACCTGGCTTCATTTTCCGAACATCGTTCCGGACGTTGCCATCCTGCGTGCAACGACGGCGGATGAGTTCGGTAACCTCACCTATGAGCACGAAGGCGCCTATCTTGGCGGGCTTGAACAGGCGATCTGCGTCAAGAACCACGGTGGTCTGGTGGTCGCGCAGGTCAGCCGCGTGACCAAGCGCGGTTCGCTGCGTCCGCATGATGTACGGGTGCCCGGGCACCTTGTCGACGCGATCGTCGTGGACCCGGATCAGAAGCAGACCTGTGAGACGCCCTATGACCCGGCAATCTCCGGTCAGGTCATGCGCCCCTGGGACAGCTTCTCACTGCCCGAGCACGGGGTCGAAAAGATCATTGCCCGGCGTGCTGCAATGGAGCTGAAGCCCGGCATGACCGCCAACCTAGGCTTCGGGATAAGCGCCATGGTGCCGCGCATCCTGCTTGAGGAAGGTCATCCGGACGCAGTGACCTGGGCCATTGAGCAGGGCGCTGTGGGTGGCGTACCGCTGACCGGGTTCGCCTTTGGCTGTGCGTCGAACGCCGATGCATTCGTCCCTTCGCCCCAACAGTTCATCTACTTCCAGGGCGGCGGGTTCGACGTGTCGTTCCTTTCGTTCCTCGAGGTGGATGTGGACGGTAACGTCAACGTCTCGAAATTGGGTAAGAAGCCCTATTTGACAGCGGGTTGCGGCGGATTTGTTGATATTGTTTCGGGTGCGAAGAAGATCGTCTTCTCTGGCTGGTTCGAGGCCGGCGCACAGGTCGAACTGAACGAGGATGGCATTCGCATCGCAGCGCCCGGCAAGTTCACCAAGCTTGTCCCGGAAGTCGAACATGTGACCTTTTCCGGCAAGCGAGCCCGAGAGCTTGGTCAGGAAGTGCTGTATATCACCGAGCGTTGCGTGATCCGGTTGACCGAGAACGGTCTGGAAGCGACCGAGATCATGCCGGGTATCGATCCGGAGCGCGACATCGTCAACGCCTCAGGCGGGCGGGTCAAGATAGCAGCGAATGCGATCACCTTGCCGTTGTCACTTTTGGCCGATGCACCGATGGGGTGGGGTCAATGAGCGCCGTCCATCTCATTCGACACGAGCAAGTTGCCGAGCTGCGGCTCGACAACCCTGGCAAAATGAATGCCTTGACGGTCGAGATGCTCGAGCATCTGGCCGACTATCTTGAGACGATTGAAAAAGATGCATCCGTGCGGGCCGTGATGCTGACGGCAGAGGGTGACAAGGCTTTCTGTACCGGCGCGGACATCAACGGTTGGGGAGATCTGACCCCGGCGGAGTTCGCTCGCCACTGGGTGCGCGACGGACACCGGATCTTTGACCGGCTGGCGCGCCTGTCGATGCCCACAATAGCCGTGCTGAACGGCCACGCCTTCGGCGGCGGGCTGGAGTTGGCTTCGGCCTGCGATCTACGTGTGATGGCGCCGAAGGCCGCGCTGGCATTACCGGAGGCCGGGGTGGGCATCGTGCCGGGCTGGTCGGGAACGCAACGCCTGATGCGTCTGCTGCCCGAACCTCTGGTCAAGGAGATGGCGCTCTTCGGTCATCGTATCAAGGCAGACCGGGCTTTCGCCTGCGGCTTCGTGGCCGCAGTGGCGGATACACCGCGAGAGGCTGCCGAAGCACTTCTGGAACGTGCCATCACTTTGTCGCCACGGGCCGTCGAGGTGTCCAAGTCGATGATCCATGCCGCTCAGGGTGAAGATCGCGGGGCGATGGTCGAGGCCTTGGGCAGCGCAGCCATTTCCGCCACTGAGGATCGCGATGAAGGCGTGGCCGCCTTCCGTGAGAAACGCAAACCAAACTTTACCGGGAACTGAAACGTGAAAGACCTGAACATCATTTCCGATCAAACGGCGACCATGCCAGATCAGCCTTACCAGGCGCGGCATTTCATCGACGGCAAGATCATTGACAGCGCGGACGGTCGCACATCGGACCGGATTTCCCCTTCGCACGGGGTGCTTGCCAGCCAGGCGGCGCTTGGCACTGCCAAGGAAACTGAAGCGGCGATCTCGGCGGCGCGACGCGCATTCGACGACGGGCGCTGGAGCCAGCTGTCGGGCAAGGATCGGGCCACCGTGCTGAACAAGGTCGCAGACTTGATCGAGGCCAATGAAGAGCGCCTGGCCGTCCTCGAAACGCTGGAAAGCGGCAAGCCAATCAGTCAGTCCCGCGGCGAGTGCGGTGGCGCGGCCGATCTCTGGCGCTATGCTGCCTCGCTAGCGCGTACCAGCCACGGAGAGAGCCACAACGCCCTTGGCAATGATATCCTGGGCGTGGTCGTCAAAGAACCCATCGGCGTCGTGTCGATCATCACGCCGTGGAACTTCCCATTCTGGATCCTCAGTCAGAAGCTGCCCTTCGCGCTGGCCGCTGGATGTACATGCGTGGTGAAACCGTCGGAGGTCACACCATCGACGACTGCCATGCTCGCCGAGATGCTGGTCGAGGCGGGGTTGCCTGCCGGGGTCTGCAACATCGTCTTGGGCTACGGCGATCCGGTGGGAAGCCTGATGACGTCGCATGCGGACGTGGACATGGTGTCTTTCACCGGTTCGACGGCCGTTGGCAAAGCCATCACGAAGACATCGGGTGACACTCTTAAGAAGGTGGCGCTGGAGCTTGGTGGCAAGAACCCACAGGTGATATTTCCGGACGCAAATCTGGAAGACGCTGCTGATGCCGTCACATTCGGCGTCTATTTCAACGTCGGCCAGTGCTGCAACTCTTCGAGCCGCATCATCGTGCACGAGGATATCGCGGACGACTTCGTGGCCCGCGTCGTCGAGCTTTCGCGCAAGGTGGCCTTTGGCAACCCGATGCACACCGACACCCAGGTCGGCGCAATCGTGACTGCCGACCACCGCGAGAAGATCGATAATTACGTGGCGACCGCCAAAGACGCCGGTGCCGAAGTTTGCTTGGGTGGCGGGCCGCTGTCCGTACCCGGTCTCGGAGATCAGTTCTACCAGCCAACCGTCGTGCGCGGCGTGACGCCAGACATGGCGATTGCACGCGAAGAGGTGTTTGGCCCCGTGCTCTCGGTACTGACCTTCCGCACTTTGGACGAAGCGATCTCGCTCGCCAATGATGCGGAATACGGCCTGTCTGCCGGTATCTGGAGCGAGAACGTCCACACCTGTCTCGAATTCGGCCGCCGCGTACAGGCTGGCACAGTCTGGACGAACACCTGGATGGATGGCTTCCCGGAGATGACCTTCGGCGGTGTGAAGCAGTCCGGACAGGGACGCGAAATCGGAAGCTACGGCTACGACGAATTTCTCGAGGTGAAATCTCTCGTCATGCGCATCGGGCGCACACGGGAACCTTGGGTCAGAGATTCCTAACCCAGAGTTAGGGAGGAGAAGAATGGCAACGCAACAGGAGGATATCAAATGCGTGGTTATAAACTGAAGACACTGGCGGCGACTGCCGCTCTGCTGGCGACGACCAGTTTGGCACATGCCGAAGACGTCGAGGTGCTCCACTGGTGGACATCCGGCGGCGAGGCTGCAGCACTCAACGTTCTGAAGGAGGATCTGTCGGGACAAGGCATCGGCTGGCAGGATATGCCGGTTGCTGGTGGTGGCGGCACCGAAGCGATGACCGTGCTGCGCGCACGCGTCACGTCCGGCAACCCGCCGACTGCGGTGCAAATGCTCGGGTTCGACATTCTGGACTGGGCCGAGGAAGGCGCACTTGCTAACCTCAACGATGTGGCAGCGGCCGAAGGCTGGGACGAGGTTGTTCCCGAAGCCTTGCAGGCTTTCGCCAAGCACGACGGCAACTGGATCTCTGCTCCGGTGAACGTGCATTCGACCAACTGGGTCTGGGCCAACAAAGCAATCCTTGACGAGCTGGGAATCGCTCAACCGACCAGCTGGGATGAGTTCGTGGCTGCGCTGGAAGCCGTCGAGGCTTCAGGCAAGATCGCTTTGGCCCACGGTGGTCAGGCTTGGCAGGATGCCACGATATTCGACGGCGTAGTGCTGTCGACCGGCGGCATCGATTTCTACCGCCAGGCTTTCATTGACCTCGATCCTGAAGCCCTGGTTTCTGATACGATGGTCGAAGTATTCGATCGGATGGCGACGCTGCGTGGTCACGTCGATGAGAACTTCTCGGGTCGTGACTGGAACCTTGCTTCGGCGATGGTCATCAATGGCGAAGCCGCATTCCAGATCATGGGCGACTGGGCGAAAGGTGAATTCATCAATGCCGGGCAGGTGCCGGGTGAGGATTTTCTGTGCTTCCGTGTGCCTGGCTCTGAGGGGACTGTCAGCTTCAACGCCGACCAGTTCGCAATGTTTGGCGTTTCAGGAGACGACGCTGTGGCCGCGCAGAATGCAATGGCTGCCTCGATCATGTCGCCTGAGTTCCAGTCCGCGTTCAACGTCGTGAAAGGATCCGCGCCGGCTCGGACGGATGTTCCAAACGACGCCTTCGACGCATGTGGTCAGCAGGCAATGGCAGATCTTGCCGAGGCCGCGGACTCCGGAACGTTGATCGGTTCCATCGCGCACGGTCACGCCACCCGCGCGGCGGTCAAGAACGCGATCTACGACGTCGTGACGGCCCACTTTAACGGCGAGTTTGACTCGGCGACAGCTGTCCAGGAACTCGTGACCGCCATCGAGATCAATCAGTGATCCCACGCTAGGCGGGGGGCGCGTTCGCGCGCGCCCCCAACCCGGAAAGGAACCCGAAACATGACGATGACTGTCCCAAAGACGTCGGCACGGCCCGCCAAACAAGGCGGTGACTGGCTGCGCGACGCAATCCCGAAACTGGTTCTGAGCCCAAGCCTCTTTATTATCCTGGTTTTCGTCTACGGGTTCATCTTCTTCACTTTCTATCTGTCTTTCACAGACAGCCGCATTCTGCCGTCCCACGATCTGGTTGGTTGGCTGAACTACGAGCGCCTGTTCAAAATACGTGGTTGGGACATCGCGGTGGTGAACCTGCTGATTTTCGGCTCGCTCTACATCGTGATCTGCTGCGTGCTTGGCCTGCTGCTGGCAATTCTTCTTGATCAGAAGATCCGCGCCGAAGGGTTTATCCGCACCGTTTACCTCTACCCGATGGCGCTGAGCTTCATCGTTACCGGTATTGCCTGGAAATGGTTCCTCGATCCCGGCATCGGCCTGCAGGCCGTGGTGCGGTCCTGGGGGTGGGAGAGCTTCACCTTTACCTGGATCAAGGACAGCGACATGGCGATCTACACCATCGTCATTGCCGCAGTCTGGCAAACCAGCGGCTTTGTCATGGCGATGTTCCTTGCCGGACTGCGCGGCATCGACAACGAGGTAATGAAGGCGGCTCAGATCGACGGCGCTTCAACGGTCGCGCTCTACCGACGGATCATCATCCCGCAGCTCCGCCCCGCCTTCATGTCGGCGTTCGTGGTGCTGGCGCACATGGCGATCAAGTCATACGACCTGATCATCGCGTTGACAGGCGGCGGTCCCGGAACGGCGACCGAGATGCCCGCGACGTTCATGTATTCCTATACCTTCACCCGCAACCAGATGGGGATCGGCGCCGCCTCGGCCACGATCATGCTGATGTCGATCGCGGCCATCATGGTTCCTTACATCTACTCTGAGCTAAGGGAGAAAAAGTGATGGCTGGTTCTTCTGCTTCCCAACAGGTGATCCGCACAGGTGGAGGTGCACGTTTTGCAATCTACACCATCCTGCTCATCTTTTGCCTTTATTACCTGCTGCCGCTCTACGTCATGGTGGTGAACTCTCTGAAACCACTGTCCGAGATCACTTCCGGCGGGATGATGTCACTTCCGAAGGACTGGACTACTGCACCGTGGGCTAGCGCTTGGTCTACCGCTCAAGTCGGTGTCGAGGCCACAGGTCTGAAACCCTACTTCATCAACTCGATCCTGATGGTCGTGCCGGCTGTCGCACTGTCGACAATTCTCGGGGCGCTGAACGGGTATGTCTTGACCAAATGGCGTTTCCGCGGAGACACAATCATCTTCGGCCTGTTGCTCTTCGGTTGCTTCATTCCGTTCCAGATGGTGCTGATCCCTATGGCGCGGATGCTGGGTCTTATGGGACTGGCCGGAACGGTGCCTGGCCTGGTCTTCGTGCACTTGGTCTACGGCATCGGCTTCTCGACGCTATACTTCAAGAACTACTACCAGCAGTTTCCGACCGAACTGGTGCGCGCAGCGATGATCGACGGGGCGGGGTTCTTTACGATCTTCCGCCGGATCATGCTACCGGCATCGGGCCCGATCGCCGTGGTCTGCATCATCTGGCAGTTCACCAACATCTGGAACGACTTCCTGTTCGGCGCCTCGTTCTCGGACTTTGACAGCCAGCCGATGACCGTCGCGCTTAACAACCTCGTTCAGTCGTCTACCGGCGTCAAAGAATACAACGTGCACTTCGCCGGGGCGATCTTGGCCGCACTTCCAACACTCCTCGTCTACATCGTCGCGGGCCGCTACTTCGTCCGTGGACTGATGGCTGGCTCTGTGAAAGGATAATCCGATGAGTTTTCTCGACATCAACAACGCAACGAAATCCTACGGCGCCGTAAAGGTTCTGCACGAGACCGACATCTCGGTTGACGAGGGCGAGTTCCTCGTTCTGGTCGGCCCGTCGGGGTGCGGAAAATCAACTCTGCTGAACATGATAGCGGGGCTGGAGGAGGTCACCAGCGGTGACATCGCGATCAAGGGTCGGTCGATGACCGGCGTAAAGCCCGCAGATCGCAACATTGCGATGGTGTTCCAGTCCTATGCGCTCTATCCGACGATGAACGTGGGCCAGAACATCGCCTTCGGACTGGAAATGCACGGCGTTCCCAAGCCTGATCGTGACAAAGCGGTCGACCAGGTTTCCGATCTTTTGCAGATCGGTCACCTGCTTGACCGGAAGCCGGGCCAGCTCTCGGGTGGACAGCGCCAGCGTGTCGCCATGGGCCGCGCCCTGGTGCGCGACCCGGATGTGTTCCTATTCGACGAGCCGCTCTCGAACCTCGATGCCAAGTTACGCGTGGACATGCGCACCGAGATCAAGAAACTTCACCAGAAACTTGGAACGACGATTGTCTACGTCACGCACGACCAGATCGAGGCGCTAACGCTGTCGACTCGGATCGCGGTGATGTTCGGCGGCCACGTACAGCAACTGGGTACACCCAAGGAAATCTATGACCGTCCCGCCAATATGTTCGTGGCCGGCTTCATGGGCTCTCCATCGATGAATCTCTTTCCGGCCAATGTCGCCGAAGAGAACGGGCAGGCCGTTGCCAAAGTGGCGCTCGGGGACGGGTCGGTCGTGAGCCTGCCTTTCCCGGAGCGCAGCGACATGACGGGCCAAGTAGGTCGCGAGATCGTTTTGGGCATTCGCCCCGAGGCGATCACCGATCCCGATGGGGCCGATCGCAACAGCCAATCGGTTCATCCGGTTGATGCACTGGTTGAGGTGACTGAGCCCGCCGGCTCCGACACGTTCGTGGTCACGCATCTGGGCGGCAAGGAAGTGACCGGCCGGTTTCGGGCGGATGTTGATGTTGAAGTGGGGAAGGTCTTCCAATTCGCTATAAACATGGAAAAGGCCGTGGCGTTCGATCCCAAGTCGGAAGAGCGTATTTCCGCATGAGCGAGGACGCGGATATCATCATTATCGGCTCTGGCATGGGCGGCGCGACCATGGCTGCCGCGCTGGCCCCGACGGGCCAGCGCATCTTGATCCTCGAACGTGGCGATTATCTCCGCTCGTCAGCTCATGACCGAGACGACCGAGCCATTTTCGTTGAAGGACGATACCGCCCGGACGAGGAATGGCTTGACGGCGATGGCAATACCTTCAATCCGGGGAATTACTACAACGTCGGTGGCAACTCGAAATTCTACGGCGCGGTCCTGATCCGCTACCGAGCAGAAGACTTTGAGCCGATTGCGCACATGGGCGGCACGACACCCGGCTGGCCGATCAGCTATGATGATCTCGAACCTGACTATTGCCGGGCCGAAAAGCTCTATGAGGTGAGGGGCAGTTTGGGCGAAGATCCGTCCGAGCCGTACCATTCAGCACCTTACCCGCACGAACCCGTTCCGGATGAACCCGCGATCGCGGATCTCCGAACGCGGCTGTCATCGGCGGGATTGCACCCTGAGTTCCTCCCTCTCGGGGTCGATCTCAACCGATGGCTGTCGCGTGCCAAAACGCCCTGGGATGCCTTTCCCGACACCAATGGCGGCAAGATGGATGCCGAAAGTGCCGGGCTGAAAAAGGCGCTGGAGCATGCTAACGTGAGGCTGCGGACCAATGCCCGTGTGGTGCGTCTCAAGGCCAGTTCGGAAGGCCGTATCACCGGTATCGAGTTGGACAGCGGAGAAATTCTGGCGTCAAAGATCGTTGTTCTGGCTGCGGGTGCCGTGCAAACCGCCGCGTTGCTTCTTGCCTCGGCGGATGAGAATAACCCGATTGGCATTGCCAACCGGTCCGACCAGGTCGGCCGCAACTTCATGAATCACAACTGCTCAGCTGTGATGGCCATGCACCCACTGCGCAAGAACAGTTCAGTCTATCAGAAGACACTGATGGTCAATGACTTCTACCTGACCGGCGGTCCCGATGGGAAACCTCTGGGCAACGTCCAGCTATTGGGCAAGATTTCCGGGACGATCCTAGCGTCTGCTTCACCACTCCCGCGCCCTGTCGCCAACTGGATCGCCGCGCGATCGATCGACATCTACGCCATGTCAGAAGATTTGCCGAATCCCGAGAGCCGGGTGACGTTGCAAAACGGCCAGATCAAGCTGGATTGGCAGCGTTCGAATTGGGAGGCACACAAAGCACTGGTGAAGGTGGTCAAGCGGTCGCTCCGGCGTGCGGGTTTTCCAGTCGTCCTCTCCCGGCCTTTTGACCGGCGCACACCCTCGCATCAATGCGGCACCGCGCGGATGGGGCATGATCCAGCCAATACCGTCGTCGACACGTTCTGCCGCAGTCACGACCATCCAAACCTTTTCATTACGGACGCATCCGTTTTGCCGACCTCAGCCGCGGTTAACCCGGCGTTGACGGTCGCGGCACTGTCGCTCCGTGCAGCCAATCACATCCACAAGACTGACCTCGCGGTCTGATCGGGGTCCGCATTATAAGGAGTGCTCCATGGGCGAGAGATACGATTTCATCATTATTGGCGGCGGCTCCGCTGGATCTGTCCTCGCCGGGCGGCTGTCCGAAGACCCGAGTGCAGAGGTCCTGCTGTTGGAGGCTGGCGGCGGCGACCGGCACCCGTTCTACCATTTGCCAGCCGGGTTTGCGAAGATGACCAAGGGCATCGGGTCGTGGGGTTGGAACACCGTTCCGCAGAAGCATATGTCGGGCAAGGTGTTTCGCTACACCCAGGCCAAGGTCATCGGCGGAGGCTCCGCGATCAACGCGCAAATCTACACGCGCGGGAATGCACACGACTACGATGATTGGCGTCAGATGGGATGTGACGGTTGGGGATACGATGACGTATTGCCTTACTTTCGTAAGGCTGAAGACAACGAAACCTATGAGAACCGCTATCACGGCAAGGGTGGCCCGCTTGGCGTCAGTGAGCCGCGCGCACCACTGCCGATCTGCGAGGCCTATTTCGATGCCGCGGCTGAAGTGGGCATTCCGCGCAACATGGACATCAACGCAGAGAAGCAGGACGGCGTCTGTTACTACCAGTTGACGCAGCGAAACGTCCGCCGATCTTCGGCGGCAATGGCCTATGTCAACCCGAACCGCCACCGCAAGAACCTGACGGTAAAACTTGGCGCACAGGTGCGGCGGCTCATTCTCGAGAACGGGCGCGCGACCGGCGTGGAGCTTGTCGACGGCACCCGGCTGACCGCGAATGCCGAAGTGTTGCTGTGTTCCGGCGCGATCGGCTCGCCACGACTTCTCCAGCTATCCGGCATCGGGCCAGCCGATCACCTGACCTCACTGGGCATCGACGTGGTCTGCGATCAGCCCGAGGTGGGCTCAAACCTGCAGGATCATCTGGACCTTTACTGCATCAGCGAACTCTCCGGCCCCTACAGCTACGACCGCTACGCAAAACCTCTCTGGGCCGCGTTGGCCGGCTTGCAGTACATCTTCGGACGCAAAGGACCTGTTGCCTCGTCGCTCTTTGAGACCGGCGGGTTCTGGTATGCCGATCCGGACGCCCGCTCACCCGATATCCAGTTTCACCTCGGCCTTGGCACCGGAATCGAACACGGGGTGGCTGCAATGCCCCAAGGCGGTGCGACATTGAATTCCTGTTATCTGCGTCCTCGTTCACGGGGCAGCGTACGTCTGCAGAGTAACGATCCGTCCGAGGCGCCGCTGATCGATCCCAACTATCTACAGGATCCGCTTGATCGCGAAATGTCGATCCGGGGGCTAAAGCTGACGCAGGATATCCTCGCACAGTCGCCGCTGAAGAAATACATTCTCGCTGAGCGTTTGCCGGGCCCGGACGTGAAGACCGACCAGGATTACTTTGACTTCATCTGCGTACATTCCAAGACCTCGCACCATTGTGCCGGGACCTGCCGGATGGGCGCGGATAGCGGGGCGGTGGTCGATACACAGCTTCGGTTCAATGGCATCGACGGGCTGCGCGTGGTCGACAATTCGATCATGCCGACGGTGATTTCGTCAAACACCAACGCCGCCGCGATCATGATCGGGGAAAAGGCAGCAGACATGATCAAACACCAGCATGGGATGGCAACAACATGATCCGACATATCGTATTGATCCGGTTCCGAGCCGACGTTGGCGAAGAGAAAATTGCCGAACTGTTCGAAGAATTGCACGAGATCGAAGATGAGCTACCCGGCATGATCGGTATTACATCGGGTAGAAGCGAAAGCCCGGAAAAGATGGAGCGCGGTTACATGCATGGCTTCGTAGCCGATTTTCGGGATTGGGACGGCCTGCAGGCCTACCAGGATCATCCTGACCACCAAGCCGTGGGCGCGAAGCTGACTGAGCACGCGGATCGCGGAAAAGACGGCATATTGTGTTTTGACTTGGCGATCGTCGATGGCAATTCGTGAGAATTACTGTAAATGAATATTATGAAGAAGAGACCAACGATCATCGATGTGGCGCGAACGGCCGGTGTTTCCAAATCGACCGTGAGCCTGGTACTTCAGAACAGCCCGACGGTCCGGGAAGAAACCCACGTCCAGGTTCGCAAGGCGATGGCCGAAATCGGCTATTTTTATAATCGGGCTGCGGCCAACATGCGCCGGTCGAATGCGGGGTTGGTCGGTCTCGTCATCAACGATCTTCGCAATCCCTTTTTCACTGAATTCGCCACCTCACTTCAAATGGCATTGGCAGAGAAAGGGTATTCTGCCGTCATCGCGAACGCCGACGAAAACCCCGCCTTGCAGGAGCAAGTGGTGGGATCCATGATCGAGCACGGCGTTTCGGCCCTGCTTCTTTGCCCGGCTTATGGTGAAACAAGGGCAACGTTTGATACGATCGCGCGGGCAGGAATTCCAACCATGCAATTGCTGCGCAAAGTGGATGACCGGCTTTCCCAGTTCCCGTTTCTTGCGCCGGATTACGATGCGGGCAGCAGGCTTGCGACCAGCCACCTACTAGAGCAGGGGGCGTCCCGCGTGGCTTTCGTGGGCGGGCTCGACGGCCGGGCCGTCACCGAAGAGCGCAAGGCCGGTTACCTCGAGATTATCCAGCAGGCAGGTCTGGAGCCACTCGTCCTGACCGGCGCCGCAAGCCGGGCATTCGGGCGGTCCGCCGCAAAGGTGCTGACTGAACTACACCCCGACGTCGATGCCGCCATCTGTTTTAATGACCTGGTCGCACTCGGGCTACTGTCAGGATGCCAGGAAATCAGACGCGATATCGGGCGAAACTTCCGCGTTGTCGGGTTTGATGACATCGAGGAAGCGTCACAGACCTTTCCAACCTTGTCATCTGTCAGCTGCGATATCGCATCCCTCGGATCAGAAGCCGCGTCCGTCGTAGTCTCCTGGTTGGAGGATGGCGGCGCACCGCCCCCGGAGACCCGCTCAGCGGTGAGCCTGGCGATGCGCGAGTCCAGCACGTCTTAACCGCAGGTTTTGCCAATCTGCCCGTTGCGCTCTGTCCGGTATCATCTGCGCTGCGAAGGAGTTTTCGAATGAGTGTTTTTGACGAAGTTGCGAGCTTGGGAGTCGTCCCTGTTATCGCAATAGATGACGCACAGTCGGCCTTGCCGCTGGCAGACGCGCTGCTGGAGGCTGGCTTGCCGATTGCGGAGATCACGCTTCGCACTCCCGCAGCCTTGGACGTGATCGGTGCCATTGCACGATACAGACCGGAGATGTTGATTGGGGCTGGTACGGTTCTGACCGAGGCACAGGTGGATGCGGTTGCCGATGCGGGGGCCCGGTTTGCACTTTCGCCGGGGGTCGATGCGGCCACGCTCGCCCGAGCGTCAACGCGCAAACTGCCATTTGCACCGGGAATTGCCTCCGCGACGGACCTACAGGTTGCGCTCCGGGCGAATTGCGAACTGGTCAAATTCTTTCCCGCGATGGCTGTTGGCGGTGTAAACATGTTGAAGGCCATCGCTGGCCCGTATCTGCACACAGGTATCGGGTTCAATCCCACAGGCGGCGTGAGCCTGTCCAACATGGCGGACTGGCTTTCTTACGGTCCTGTTCGAGCCGTTGGCGGGACCTGGATCGCTGGCACCAACGATATTGCTGTCGGTAACTGGGCAGAAATCTCTGGCAACGCAAAAGAAGCGATCGCAAAGGCACAGAAAATTCGCGATCAATCGAGCCGCGAAACCTAATCGTGAAGGAAATGAAAACGTGGATTTGAACCAATCAATGATGTTCCGCATGAAAGTCGGACTGGGTTTCATCGCGGCCCTCGACCAGAGCGGTCAATCAACACCCAACGCCTTGTCGCTCTACGGTATTGACGCCTCCGAATGGGAAGCAGACAGCAAAATGTACGACCTGATCCACAAGATGCGCAGTCGGATTGCCCAATCAAAAGACTTCAATGGCGACCGGGTTATCGGTGCCATCCTGTTCGAGGACACAATGAACCGGACGATCGACGGTGTTCCCACGTCAAGGTTTCTATGGGAGCGCAAAGGCATTGTACCCTTTCTCAAGATCGATAAGGGGTTGGAACCCGCCAACAAAGACGTGCAACTGCTCAAGCCGATCCCCGATCTGACTGACCTGCTTCGACGTGCGGTCGCGCACGGTATCTTTGGGACAAAGCAGCGGTCGGTCGTTCATGGGGCAAATCAAGATGGCATCAGACTGGTCGTCGAACAGCAATTGGACCTTGCGAGAAAGGTTCTGGGTCATGGCCTGGTGCCGATCATGGAGCCTGAAATCGACATCCACATTCCCGACAAACGGCAGGCCGAAGCCATACTTTTGGAGGAATTGCTGAGCGGGCTTAATCGGCTTCCCGATGATGGCTGTCAAGTGATGTTGAAAGTGTCGCTGCCGTCTGAGTCAAATCTATACGAACCTGTGACCGCGCATCCGAAAGTGCTCCGCGTCGTGGCGCTCTCAGGCGGATACTCGCGCGATCAGGCGAACGAAAAGCTTGCCCTCAACAGTGGCATTATCGCGAGCTTCAGTCGTGCGCTGACGGAAGGGCTAACCAGTCAGCAGACGGAGGCCGAGTTCGACAGACAGCTTGGCGCGTCGATTGGGTGCATCTATGACGCTTCGACATCCGGTTAAGATCGAACCGTGATCCGTCTTCTTTGAGCGCGGGTCACTCTGGGCCCTGCCCTCCGGGGGCGGCATCGAATTCGCAGTGGTAATCAACAATCCTTTGAACCTCGCTGCGTGCGCCGAGTATCACGGGCACCCTCTCGTGCGGCGAATTGGACTCGATATCGAGAACGCGTTGGCGCCCGGTTGTCGCCATGCCCCCCGCCTGTTCAACAAGAAACGCCATAGGGTTTGCCTCATAAAACAGGCGTAGCTTTCCGCCAAGTTCAGCATTCTTACTGTCCTTGGGGTAGATGAACACGCCACCTCGCAAAAGAACGCGGTGAACCTCTGCGACCATGGATGCGATCCAGCGCATGTTGAAATCCCGGCCACGCGGGCCAGACTCACCCGCGATGCACTCGTCAATGTAGCGTTTCACGGGCGGCTCCCACCACCGCGCCCGCGATGCGTTGATCGCAAACTCAGCACCATCCTCGCTAATGCGTAGATTCCGATGCGTCAGGCGGAACTCACCAATGTTGCCGTCCAAGGTGAATGCGTTCACGCCGTCACCCGTGGACAGAACCAGCATCGTAGAAGGGCCATAAAGCGCGTATCCCGCCGCGACCTGTTCGGAGCCGGGCCGCAAGACCGCATCGAAAGACCCATCTTCCGGTGTTTCGGCCAGGCGAATAATCGAGAAGATCGAACCCACGGACACGTTCACGTCGATGTTCGACGACCCGTCCAGTGGGTCAAACAGAAGCACGTAGCGGCCCTTCGGAAACTGCGCCGGAAGCGGATAGACCTCTTCCATCTCTTCCGAGACCATGGCCGCAAGAACACCGCTGAACTCGCATCTCTGAAGGAAGATGTCGTTGGCTATAACATCCAGCTTCTTCTGAGTTTCGCCCTGGACGTTTTCGGTTTCCAGACTTCCAAGGACATCCGCTAGGGCACCGTTCTTCAACGAGCTCGATACTGCTTTGCAGGCCGTCGCGACGCCATGGAGCAGTGTGGTCAAGTCGCGGTCGGTGTCGAGACGGCGACGCTCGTCAAGAAGAAACTGGATTAGGGTCAGTGAGGTTTCTGGCACAAGGCACTCCTAGCTGCGGGCGTGTTGGACTGGAGTGATCGAGGGAACGGAGTTCTTAGGAATCCGAGCGCCAAAGTGGCAGATTGCCGTCGCCGCCATTTTCTGGCCGTGGGCAACGGCAGTGGCCGGGTCGATATCCAGAAGTCGTGCGGCAAGGTAGCCGGCGTTGAACGCATCGCCCGCACCTGTGGTATCGCGGATATCAGCCACGCAAGGAGTCTGAATTTCGGACGTTTGCCCTTGGGCGCACAGTAAAACAGGGCCGTTGCCGTTCTTAATCGCAACTTCGGCCACGCCGTATGACCTGAAGCGATCGAGCGTCGCACCCGGCGTCGCGTCGCCCCAATGCGCGCTTTCGTCATCGAAGCTTGGAAGGGCGATGTCGGTCACATGCAAGAAGTCCGGGATCGTCGATCGAATTTCGTCAACCGAACTCCAAAGCGCGGGGCGGATATTCGGGTCGAAGGAGACAACTGCACCGCGTGATCGCGCAATTCCCAGAGCGTCAATCAGGTTGGCACGCGCCTTTGGGGAAAGGATTGCAACCGTAATCCCGGAGAGGTGGATCTGGTCCGCCTGTCTGATTGATGCAGACAAACTGACTGGATCATCTGCAAGTCGCCGGGCGGCCGCTTCATTACGCCAATAGCTGAAGCTTCGCTCCACGCCGTCGAGTTCGATCAGGTAAAGGCCCATGGAGCGGTCGTCATCGCGTCCGATACCCGCGGTATCGAGTCCGTCTGTGTGCAGCTCCGATATGAAGGCCTCGGATAGATTGTCATGGCCGACACGGGTCACGAAACCGACACGTGCTGCATCTCCGAGTGCCATAGCCATGTGCCAGGCTGTATTAAACGTGTCACCGGCAAAGCCGTGCCGATAGAGCCCATCCCCGACGGGCGCCATCTCGATCATCGCCTCGCCGACAGCGATTGCAGTCTTGCTCCTAGTCACGAGTTCTCCAGTTCGTAGATCGAGCCCGTCAACCACGCCGGCCAGTCACGCTCAAAAAACGATTTCTCTGTTTCGTCAAACTGGCGGTTCTGTCGTTTTGAGATCTGGAGTTGATCCTGTTCCAGACGAACAAGAATCTGTTGAGATTTATCTTCCTCAGTCTCACTGCGAAACCGGTAGTCGGGCAGGGGGCCTGTCCGCGCCTCAGGCAGGGCGTCACCGGCGGGCTCGCAGATCGCACGGGCACCACGGCTGCCCCCACCGTTTTCAATATAGTGATGGAGCGCGGCCAGTACCGCCTCGGATGACAGGGCCATTTGCTGCCATTGCAATGCACGACCAGCCTCGCTTGGGCGACCATATGCGATGCCGCGCTCGCGAATCGACTTGTTCAGCACCGTTGCGTCGGCCAGCGCCTGCGACACCTCCGCGGGTGTGCAAAGGATACCCGCTTTGTCGCTCATTCGTGCCTGAACCTCATCGCGCACCGATTTAAGATCGACACCATCCTGTGGTCGCAGAACCGCTTCGATTTGTACAACAGCTGATCCGATTTCGTCTTCGGCGGCACTTTGCATGGCGTCGCGCGCCTTGCCGCTGGCGCCTAGATGTTCAGCAACGCGTGTTCCGAAGACCTGGCCCGCATTTAGGGCAGAGCCACCAGGCCGCGTCACCCCGTGCGTGCCGGCAGCTTCACCAACGGCATAGATACCGGGCACATTCGTGCGGCCCCAGGTATCGACGGAAACCCCGCCGTTCATGTGTTGGTTGTTCACCGCGAACTCCAAAGGTTCGGCGGCGATATCGACTTTGTAGCGGCGATACAGCTCGATCGCGAGTGGGTTCATATGCCGCAACCGGTCGATCGGCAAGTCATGCGTCGCGCCGGCATTGCGCAGGTATTGGCTGACATCATCGTCCAGACGATCAAGGCTGAAATCAAGATCATCCGGCACCGGCAGGAGGTTGCGGTTGAAATCCATGAAGACGCGGCGACCCTTCTGGCCCTCGCGGAAGATCGCCAGATCGACAAGGCTCGATCCGAAATCGAGCATCCGGCTGGCGTGGAACGGCCATTGGTAGCCCTTGCGGAAGATGTTGGAGGCCATTTCTTGGGTCGTGCGATAATAGTCGGCGAGGAAGTGGTGCTCGGTGCCTTCGGTATCGACGGAATAGATATGCGGAATTACCTGCACATATGTGCCTGAAAGGTTCCAGGGAAACCCTTGGCGACGTGTCCCGATGCCAAACTGGCTTTCCGTGATGTTGACCAGGTCCAGCCCGGCCTCAAGGGCCATCCCCAAAGATCCAAAACAGCCGTTCGGAAAGACACTGTCGCGGTAAAGCTCGCCTGGGCCACCGGCGGCAAGCACCACCGAGTTCGTCAGGAATGCCACCAGACCAAGCGGGTTCTCGTCCGACCGCATCTTTGGCCGAATGGTGAGGACGCCCGTGACGCGCCGGTCTGCGCCGTCGCCGCTCGTCGACAACCGCACAGCAGTCGTCTGGTTAAACAGGGGGATGTCCAGCCGCAGCGCCTCGCGGGCCAGGACCTGCACCATCAGGCGTGACGTTCTGGGGCCACAGCTGGTAGCGCGACCCACCTCGTCATGATCGGTTTGGTAGCGCAGCGTTCCACCCAATGGGTCCTGCGGCAGAGGCAGGCCCAGATACTGCAAAGAGGCCATTGCGCGTATAGAACCGACCGCCTCGATATACGCGGTGTCCTCGTCCATCGCTCCACCCGCGCGAATTGCCCGCGCCATGTCCTTGAAGTCATCACCCTGGTCAGTTGTGTTTGCGGTGTGCAAAGTTTGTTTGTCAGACCCCGAACAGGCCGACGTACCGCCCCAGGCACTTTGACTGATGATCGCGACATCGCCGCCGCGCCGCTTCAATTCGACCGCGGCGCGCAACCCGGCTGCACCGCTACCAACCACGATGCACCCCGATCGATGCACGGGAATCTGGTGTTTTCCAACCTCAATGGCTTCAGTGAATGGCGCCTCAGGAGGTAGTCGCGGCATCTCAACATCGGTCAAGTCATCGAGGATATGCTGGGGGACTTCGATTGTCACGGTTCCATCTCCTTTACGCCGATCTCAGGGAATCTCGACCCAGCGTTGCGATTTCGACGAGTCCATGCAGGCATCAACAATCTGACAGATGTGGTGACCGTCTTCGAACGTTGGCCACATAGGTGTGTTTGTCGTGATCGAACGCACGACCTCCGCGACCTCGATGATCTTGCTTTCATTATAACCCAGGGCAAAGTTTGGCAGCGGCAGAAAGGCGCGAAAGGTTTCGTGTTCCGGGCCGATGTCGATCTCGCGGAATCCACGCCGCCCATTCGGGTCTTCATTGGAATAGAAACGCAGGCGGTTTACCTCGTCATAGTCATAAACCAGACTGCCCTTGGTGCCATAAACCTCATAGGTCTGGCGGAACTTGCGCCCCGTGGCGATGCGGCTGAAATCAATGATGCCGCGGGCGCCGTTTTCGAACCGGCAAAGCAGGTTGGTGCCGTCGGGGTTCGTGATGTCTCGCCATTCTTCGTTGCCGGTCAGGCGGGTTTCTTCGCCATAACCGACGCCATCGACGACCGGTCGTTTTTCAGTGGCGACGAAATTGTCAGCGATCAGCGCGCTGGTCTGGCCGATCAGGAAGTGCATGATGCTGAAAACGTGGCTGCCGGTATCGCCGACGATGCCGGTTGGCGCCAGTGACCCGTCCGCCCGCCACATATAGGGCGCAAGCGGGTCGGCATAGACGTCAACGTGCTGACAGCCCTTGAAAAGCTTGACGTCGCCGATATCGCCGGACGCGATGATGTCACGGGCCAGATCGTGAACAGGGTTGCGTGGGAAGGCATGGCCGACGCGAGTTATGACGCCTTTTTCTCGTGCGATGTCCGCAAGCTCGCGTGCCTCAAGGGCGGTGTCAGCCAGCGGTTTCTCGCAATAGACATGCTTTCCAGCAAGGAGAGCTGCCTTGGCGACCTCGTAATGCAAGCTGTCGGGCAAGCAGATGTCGATCAGGTCGATGTCAGGATCGTTCACCGCGTCCTTCCAAGACTGTAGAATTTTGGCGCCTGGCGCCCGGAAACTCAATTCATCGGCCGCTTGCGGATTTGCCTCTACCAGTGCGGCAACACGTGCAGTTCCGTGGCCTTCACCGAGAAAATGCGGAAAGGTCTGGTAGGCCATGGTGTGCACCTTTCCCATCCATCCTGACGCACCTAGTACCGCGACATTGATCTCGACCACGACAATCCCTCCATATCGGTGTTATACCTTTTGGAACGTTCCAAAACTAGCTAACGGAACATTCCACAAGAGTCAAATCCTTTAGAGTTTCCGGCCTGCATTTTGAGGTTACCTGACAATTGGTTTCTGACATGAGGAGGAGAAGCTCATCGGTTAGGCGCCGATTTTCATCAACTAACTTGGACGCCATAGCAGAACCTTTGTGGCCTTGGATATTGCACTGAGCTTGGCGACTGGGAAGGCACTGTCAGACAAAACGAGGTTGAGACGGGGCGGGCTGTTTCGTAGCCTCGCCGTATGACAAAACACTCCCCATTCAGGTACTTTAAAACGAGCCCTGAGATCATCCGCTTGGCTGTGATGCTGTACGTTCGTTTTCCGCTCTCACTCCGTAACGTGGAAGATCTTCTGCACGAACGTGGCATTGAGATCAGCCACGAAACAGTTCGGTTTTGGTGGAATAGATTTGGTCCGATGTTGGCTGCTGAGATCCGAAGAAACCGGGTCAGTAGGATGCGATCTGGCACTGTCAGACAAAACGAACTTGAGAC
>Ga0255753_1000866_pt1 | contig 37980 bp, 33 predicted proteins | sample 041ome_10_FD_179953 | JGI IMG/M metagenome (GOLD analysis project Ga0255753, IMG submission 179953) | Coastal salt marsh microbial communities from the Groves Creek Marsh, Skidaway Island, Georgia - 041412US metaG (version 2) | ecosystem: Environmental > Aquatic > Marine > Intertidal zone > Salt... | reverse complement strand
CGATATTGTCCAACACGCTCAACCACGGTAGCAACAAGTCTGACTGGGCCATAAAGCTCACACGGCCATTTAAACTTGCATTATCAGAAGCTTGAATGCTGCCATTAAAGTCACCTCCCGTTTCAAGCCCCAAGATGAGCCGTAAAATAGTAGATTTACCAATACCAGAAGACCCAAGTAGGCACGTCCATTGGCCAGCAGGCAGGCAGAGTTCTGCTGAGAAAAGTTGATCCTCAGCAATAAAATGCTGGCCTTTAAGATATATTCTTGGCGCATCGAGCATTAGCAGTTGAGCCCCATTTGCCAAAAGCCAATTTCTAGCCGCGTTGCTATAGTAAAGCCTTCTTGCAGAAATGTTGCACGCGGTGAAGCTGACATAACACCCAAACGGCGTTCAATGGCGGCATCCATTATTGTGCCAACATTTTTGCAAACATCTTGATACTCCGCATCCACATGGGTGTTAATCCTCGCCTTATAAGGCACATCTGCATTCATATCTGCCTTGAGCCATAGGCCATTTTCGCCATAACCCATATTGAAAGTTGCAAGAGCGGACATCTTTTAGAAGAAGTCCCCTTGAAGCCCTGCATCCATCACATAACGCGTATAAGTAAGGTTTTTCAACATCCTCTATCTCGTTGAAAAGTATTTCCTCTTCAATTCCTTTAGGCCCATTTGTTTTAATATGCAACGCCATTTCATAGTTGACAAGAGTGTCCACAGTGCAGGCGCAGACTTTCATCTTATTTATGTTTTCCACTTTAACAACCGCCAACGACTAAGCACGTGAGAAATGCACCAGAAACACCCGGTCTTGAATGATATAATGCAAGAAAACAGCACGAAGCAGAGTACCATCCCGTATACCAACTAAAAAAGCATGGTAGTTATTATCCAGCCATTTTTGGGCTACACCCTCGTTCCAAAGGGTGAAGATTTTTCCATAATCTGGCAGCATCATCTTGCAGTTACATCAATGGTAATTTTAGAAATAGGGTTTTTGCTTGGGATCAATCCAGCCTCATTTAGGAATTCTTCAAAGGCAAAATAGCGACCTTCGTCCATGGCGGTTGGGCGCAGTGCAAAACGCGGTAATGTATCAGCCCATGCGCGCTTATTGAGTTCATCTTGTAGCTCGGCAGAAGTGCCTGAGAAAATTTCCCAGCTTTTCTGAGGGTGATTGACGATATATTGCGTCGCTTTTTCAGTTGCTGCCAAAAACCGAATGATCATGTCCTTATCCATGGTTTCAGTATTTGCCACGTAGATGAGTTCATCATAAGATGGCAACCCTTCCTCTTCTATAAAGAAGCATTTGCCTTTCACACCTTCAATATCCATTTGGTTTAGTTCAAAATTTCTATATGCGCCAATAACCGCATCCACTTGACCAGACATGAGTGAGGGTGAAAGTGAGAAATTCACATTAACAAGTTCAACGTCTTCAAGTTGTGCCCCGTGATGACGTAAGATGGAATCAAGAATTGCTTCTTCCACTCCTCCTACGGAAAAGCCTACCTTTTTGCCTTTCAAATCAGCAGGTGTTTTTATAGGTCCATCAGCCAAGGTTAGCAAGCAATTGAGGGGTGTTGCGATCAATGTGCCAACACGCTGTAGCGGCAAACCTTCGTGAATTTGAAGGTGAAGCTGTGGCTGATAGGAAATTGCAAGCTCTGCTCGCCCTGCGGCTACAAGTTTTGGAGGGTCCGACGGGTCTGCAGGAGCAATGATTTCCACTTCTAGATCTTGCTCTGCGAAATAGCCTTTTTCTTGTGCAACGATTATTGGACCGTGATCTGGGTTTACAAACCAGTCAAGCAGAAGCTTCATTTTATCGGCGGCCATGGCTGGTGTGGCAGCCATTACGAATACTATGATTAAAGAAATAAGTTTCATGAATTATACCTTATAATTTTTGGGATTTGTCCCTGTTGTAATAGAAGAAATGTTGCCGGTAAAATAGCTGCGCAAGTGCTTTGTACCCTGCCATCCGCACATTTCCGAACTCCACGCGAAAATAGCGCGGCGACTGGTATCGACAATAAGTGCTTGCGTTTGCAATTCCACAACACTCATATGTGGTGAATCAGAGGCAGCCATCACAGGTCATTGTGCCAAATCTTGTAATTCAAAAACGCAGTCACTATCGATAACGACGTTAGAGCCGAACACACCAAGCGGGGAAAAATCCCTCAGACCAGTCTTAATGCCGCCTCCGTTATCAGACCCTGCTAGTTTTAAAGAAAAGAATGTTAGCCTCTTCATGCTCAGCTCCAGTTTTTAAGGACAAGCATGCGTGGCGAAATTCGAATATCAAATGCGAATATCCGTTCCCTACGCCGGCATTGCCCGGATCAGGTTCGACGGGTCGATATTAAATCTCTCAGCCTAAAAAAAGGCCCCCCGACGGATTTTTGTTGTTAATGTATATTACATATGATTTTCCACGATAGCATTTAAAAATTCTTTTGTCTATAAGGGTTTTCATGTACGACGAGTTATCATTATAAGAGCAAAATTGACTAAGGATAAAAACATTCACTTTAAAATAAGAATTATCTGCCTACTTATAATCTTAGTGACGGAGTATCTGGGTTAGAAATAATTTACCTCCATTCTGAGATATTAGTTTCAAATATTCTGAAGATCGGTAAGGCCCAAAAGAATGGAGCTAAACAAATATTCTTTCTTATGATTAATAAAGTTTTAGAGATGGGCGAAATAATTAAAAGATGCCATGTTTTCAAGACTAAGATATAATTTTTACATAATTTGTGTAATAAAATTTTATTTTCTTTTCGAACAAATTTAAACAACGCTTGTTTCAGAGAACAAGCTCCAAAATCGACTTTAACGGATAGTTTTTTTCTTAAATCGATATGATCATGAGACATAATTTAGCCTGCTTCTTTGTCAGATTAGGGCTCTTGAAATTTAAGAAATAATCAGTATTGAGTTTGCTAAATTGTATTTTAGGGTCTGTCATACTAATAGAGTTGAGATATTTTCAGTAATAGATTCTAAATCATATTGGCAATGCATATATCGTTCTGCTAAATTTCTGGATGCAGCACATTTTTTATCGGAAGATGATGAGCACGCACATTATTGCACTCATGAGAACGTAATCGGAGACCATAATTATCATAAATTTTTATCCAAGCTTTCTATTCCCTTGAAACGCATATTATCAACGCATAAGATAGGTCTTGATTATGGCTGCGGTTCCGGACCTGCTCTTTGAGCTATGCTCGAAGAGGATGGATATGTGATGCACAAATTTGACCCATCTTTTTACCCTAATAAGACCTTATTTTCCCAGCGATTTGATTTTATAACTTGTAGCGAAACGGTGGAGCATTTTCATTATCTATTTGCTGAGTTTTAGTTACTTGACAAAATGTTAAATCCATCAAGCATTCTTGGTGTCATGACAAATTTGTTAAGTGATGAATCGCTTTTTGAGAATTGGTATTATCGTCGTGATCCCACGCATGTAGTTTTTTACGCCAAAATTACCTTTCAAATTATTGCGAAACAAAGAGGCTGGATTTGCAAGTTTTCAGATAATAATATCGCCCTATTTGTCAACTCCCATTTATAATATGACCGCTCTTTTATATTCAGACCAAAGCACATTGCGTTCAGTCCTCTGGCAAATACTCGCCATGAATTAACCAAATTCTTGAATAAACCAGAATGAATATTGTTTTAAAATAGTATTTTCATTTTATTCTAGTCACAATTAGGCTTCGGCATGCTCTTCGGCGACGCCCTGTGCAATCTCAAAATAGATTTGTTAAGAAAAGTTTTATTTATGTTGGACTTGATTTTTGTAATTTTAGCTGAACACTGAATCAATTACCTATCTTCAAGCGCCTCAAGCAAAAGCATTAATCTCTCGCTTACCGCTGATTCCTCGAAGCTCTCTTGAATACACCCATTATCCTGTAACCATGGGAGTTTATAATTTGTAAAAATCTCTCCCTTGGGCTCAAAAGATGTTGCATTATCAAATACGCCAACAACAAAAGCCACCATGCCAGGAAATGCGTCTGCCACTGAATAAATACGACACCCGCAGTCAGCGCAGAAATGATTTACCACCTGCATGCCACTACCGCCAATAAACTCATATGCTTTAGTTTCACCAACAACTGAGACTTCTTCATCAGCATACATTGCACCAAGTGCCACCGCCCCAAATAAAGTTCTGCATCGCCCACAATTACACATAGAGACCAGCATTGGATCCAAATCTGTCTTTAATTTTACTTTTCCGCAATGGCAACCGCCGGTATGTTTACTCAAAATATTAATTCCTCTTTAACCAGTCTGAATGAGACACATTTTGTTATTTTAGCCTTGTTTTAAAAATAACTAATAATTAGCTTTTTACCTAATGAAAATACTAATTTTTTTAAGGAATGGATTTGTATCTTCTTTAATAAACTGGCATCATAATTTATAGTTCTCGTTTATGGGGGATTTTTACTTTCTGGGGGAAAGTAGGAAAGGGGTAGTTTTCGGACTGCCCTTTTTTAAATTGGGCGCACCAAAAAGCACAAACAATGAGGGGATAGACTAACCGCTATCCCCCTTTATTTTGGCGGTGTACCAGCACCAACCAAAGTGATGGCAGACACTTATACAAAAAGTTACCAAAATAAGCGGCATTATTTGGGTAGGGCCAAGTAAGGGGTATCTAAATAGTCAAATTTATGTATAACCAAGCACCTAACCCTCCGCCCCATTTCGTATCGAGAATCATTTGCTAAAATCTTTAAAAACACACTTAACGCAGTTTTTGCAAGGCGCTTATTATAGCCCGTCAAATCGACCTGCCCTATCCATGCGTCAGGTCAATATTGACGTGTTATCTGGATTAACAGTGTCCTTAGCGTTAGTTCCTGAAGCTCTTGCCTTTGCAATTGTTGCCGGTGTGGCGCCTCTTGTTGGTTTATATGCTGCCCTTATTGTGGGTTTGATAACAGCGCTTATTGGTGGCAGGCCCGGAATGATTTCTGGCGCGACAGGAGCTCTGGCGGTTGTTATGGTTTCACTCGTGGCTCAACATGGGGTAGAATATTTATTTGCAACTGTCGTATTAATGGGGATTCTGCAATTAATAGCTGGGATATTGCGTTGGGGTAAATTTATCCGGATGGTTCCACACCCGGTAATGTTAGGGTTTGTTAATGGCCTTGCTATTGTTATTGGCCTTGCACAGTTAGAACAATTCAGCACGATTTCCGGAGATGGCAGCCATATCTGGCTATCTGGTGTGCCGCTTTACATCACGATTGGCTTGGTGTGTGCTACAATGGCTTTGATATGGGTAACCCCGCGAATTACAAAATTTGTACCTGCTCCTCTTTTAGCAATTTCGATAGTTACAATTTTTGTGTTAATTCTCGATTTAAACGTATTACGGGTTGGCGACATTGCTAGTTTATCTGGCGGATTGCCTGAATTCAGGCTGCCGATGGTCCCAGTGAATTTTGATACCTTATTAATTATTTCCCCATATGCAGTTATACTCGCATCTATTGGTTTAATCGAAAGTCTGTTAACCTTAAATCTTGTTGGCGATATCACAGGCCAGCGTGGCGGCGCATCAAGAGAATGTGTAGCGCAGGGATGCGCTAATCTGGCTACTGGATTTTTTGGCGGTATGGGCGGGTGCGCAATGATAGGCCAATCAATGATAAATGTAGAATCAGGGGGTAGAACCCGGCTAGCTGGGATAATCGCAGCCTTGTTTTTGCTATTTTTTATTTTATTTGCAGCACCTGCTATTGAGCAAATTCCAATCGCAGCACTGACAGGCGTTATGTTCATGGTGGTTATAGGAACCTTTGCTTGGAACAGCCTGAAAAGTATTTTTATTATGCCTCGTTCTGACGCCTTTATTGTTATTATCGTAACAGCCGTTACAGTTGCCAAAGATCTGGCAGTTGCTGTGGTTGTTGGCGTGATTATATCAGCGCTTACCTATGCTTGGAACTCTGCTAAACGAATTGATGCTTCGAGAAGACCTTCGGTTAGAGAAGCAGGTGCACTTGTGTATGATATACAAGGCCCGTTATTTTTTGCTTCTGCATCCAGTTTCCGCGATTTATTTAATATACCAGATGACCCTGAAATTGTGATTATTGATTTTAAGAATTCCAGAGTTGTTGACCAATCCGCGCTACAAGCAATAGAAGATGTGGCCGCAAAATATTCAGAAGCTGGCAAACAGATAAAATTGCGCCATCTCAGCCCTGATTGTCACAGCCTATTATCAAAAGCTGGGCAGTTAATTATCGATAGCGATGATGATCCAAAATATGGCGTAGCGGTGGATTATGGCATTAAACTAGGTATTTTTGACAGTACAAACTAGGCGTGCTTGTTATGGGGCAAGGCCAATATTATAAAAAGCTTTAAAAGTACCATAAATCCAAATTGCGATTGAACATCAACAGCATAACATGATCATATTACACTAAATGCAGGATACCTGCATTTTAGTAAAGCGGCAGGCACGGAACCTATGTCCTTAATTTTTTCGAACTCGCATTCTTTGTAACTCTAAAATATCTCCAGAACAGCATTCAACCACATTAGATTTGCAATAGGCACATTACTCATGTCCATAAACCACAACCATTTGCCATGGGGCATGGCATTTGGGACATTTTTTCTTTTTGTCGTCCAGTATTGGCAGGGTGAAATTAAGCGTCATTTTTCTAACTTCAATCCATAATTAAGACAAAATGGCATAATTAGTAAACAGCAACCCGTCTCTTTCTTTGATTTTGGAATAAAATGGCGGATTATAATCTGCCCAGAATTCTTTATTGCAATGCGCACACCCGCAATTGGTAAATTAATGCATCCCTTATCTTCAGTGGTTGTCCGTAATATTATTTGTGTGTTTTTTGGTTTCATACGCCAAATATAGCAATCAAGATTTAAAGTTAGCAAATAAATTTTTCTGATTAGTTTTACAATGAAACCTTTATTCGCAAGCCATTGGGGAATCCCTGCCGTTAGTTTGCTTGCAAATTATGATAAAATGCAGTTTTATCGAAATTGAGATATTTAAGAAGAAAATAACAAAATCTATGAAGCCTCACTTTGCCCTCTTAGAAAGTCGCGATATCAGCAAATCATTTGGCTCATTCGTTGCCAATGATAAAATCAACTTTAATATTCTTGAAGGTGAAATCCACGGTTTGCTTGGCGAAAATGGTGCTGGAAAATCCACGTTTGTTAAGATGGTTTATGGATTATTAGAACCAACTATGGGTGCGTTTTTCTGGAATGGAAACCCCATCAAAATACGCGGCCCGCAAGAAGCAAGAAACTTCGGCATTGGGATGGTATTTCAGCATTTCTCGCTATTTGCAACCCTCACAGTCATAGAAAATATCGAGTTGGCTTTGAGTGATACACAAGCAATGCCAGAGCTCAGAAAAACAATAATAGAAAAATCAGAGGAATTTGGAATATCTGTTGATCCAGATACTTATATTCGTGACCTTTCTGTTGGGGAGCAGCAGCGTGTTGAGATTTTAAGATGCCTTCTGCAAAATCCAAAATTATTGATTATGGATGAGCCGACCTCTGTCTTGACGCCTCAGGAAAGCGAACAGCTCTTTGTAATTTTGAATAAGCTTGCTGCAACTGGGTGTTCAGTTTTGTTTATTTCGCATAAATTAAAAGAAGTAAAAGAAATCACTCAGCGTGCTACCATTCTTCGACGTGGGCGCGTTGTTGACACAGTCACTAGTTCTAAAGTTTCAACTGAGCAACTTGCAAAGATGATGGTTGGGAGTGACCCGCAAAATGTAAAACCGAAAATTGGATTTAAGAGCAATGACATTCTGGTTCAGATTTCAGGTTTATGCCGACCCGCTGATACGCCATTTTCAACCCCGCTCTTGGACATAAACCTTGATGTAAAAGCTGGCGAGATCGTTGGTATTGCTGGCATTGCTGGTAATGGCCAGAGTGAATTAATGGAAGTATTAACGGGGGAGTGGCGTTCCAAAGATTCGATTGAAGTGTTAGATGTTCTGGGTGTTGATATCAGAGATTATAGCCCTCATAAAAGGCGTCAAATGGGAATAGGCTTTCTGCCAGAAGAGCGAAACGGTCATTCAGCTGTAATGGATATGACATTGACCGAAAATACGCTTTTGACAAACCATAATAATCCAGAAGTCCAAAAACACAGCATAATCCAAAATGATAATTTAGAAAAACTGAAATCAAATATTATTCATGATTATGATGTTAGAACGCCTCTTCAAAACCCATTGGCGTCTTCACTATCGGGAGGCAATTTACAAAAATTTGTTGTTGGAAGAGAAATCATTAAAAAGCCAAGCGTTTTTTTTGTTGCTCAACCAACATGGGGGGTTGATATTGGCGCTACTAAATTTATCCGAAATGCATTAATTGACCTTGCCAATGAGGGGTGTGGTATTATTGTAATTTCGCAGGATTTAGAAGAGCTGTTTGAACTTGCTGATAGCATTCGTGTTTTGTTTAGAGGCAAGCTGTCTGATCGCAAACCTGTTAAAGAGCTGAACTCACACAAAATCGGCCTCCTTATGGGCGGTGAAGATGATGCCTCATTAGCCAAGGAACATAGCTGATGTTTTATTTAACCTTAAGAAAAAAAACACCACTTATTTTTAGGGTATCCGTGCCTATTGCCTCTATCCTATTAACAATATTATTCGGGGTTTTTATTTTTAGTCTGCTGGGTTATGATTCAGGAAAAGCCCTTTATCACTTTTTTATATCCCCCCTTTCGCGCATCGACAGAATAGCAGACTTGTTTGTAAAAGCCTGTCCGTTAATGATTGTCGGCACAGGTTTAGTCCTTTGTTTTCGGGCAAATATCTGGAATATCGGTGCGGAAGGGCAATTAATCATGGGGGCTGTTTTTGCAGGCGGTCTTGCCTTATCCTTTCCAGACACTAATTCTGTCTGGCTGTTACCTACAATGGCGTTTTTATCTTTTATAGGCGGCGGGCTGTGGGCTTTTTTACCTTCAATATTGAAAGTAAGGCTTAGGACGAACGAGATACTCGTATCTCTTATGCTAACTTATGTTGCCAGTCTTTTTCTAGACTGGCTGGTGAGAGGACCCTGGCGCAGCCCAACTTCATTTGGGTTTCCCTTAACAAATTATTACCCTGATGTGGGCCTGATATCAAAAATTAATTTTCCTGGGATTGGCACAATTGGTCAGCTTCATTGGGGCGTTTTTATCGCTATTTTAGTATGTTTACTATGCTGGTTTATGATGCAGAAAACAGTTTTTGGCTTTCAGGTTAAACTCGTAGGAGACAGCCATAAGGCGTTTCGATATTCAGGCTTCAATGAATCAAAAACCACTATGGTGCTGTTTATAATCTCTGGCGGATTAGCTGGATTAGCAGGAATGATAGAAGTATCTGCCAATATCGGCCAATTGCAGCCTAATATATCATTCGGGTATGGATTTACAGCGATTATAGTTGCTTTTCTTGCACGTCTAAACCCCGCAGCGGTGATTTTAGCTGGATTATTAATTGCTCTAATTGAAATGGGCGGTGATTCTGCTCAAATATCATTGGCAATTCCAAAAGTAGTCACAGGCGTTTTTAAAGGTATTCTGTTATTTCTGTTACTGGCCGGTGAGACACTTACAAAATATCAGATAAACGTTAAACCTAGACACCAAAGTGTTCCTAATGATTGATGCGCTTATTTTAACTATCTTAATGACATCGGTGCCGCTCGTGCTTGCAGCTACTGGAGAATTAGTTGTCGAGAGAAGCGGCGTGTTGAACCTTGGTCTTGAGGGTATGATGCTGATGGGGGCTGTATCTGCATTTGCGCTTACCTATGCGACGGGGAGCTTGTTTATTGGATTGCTGGCAGGCATTATTTCAGGCGCTATTACAGCCGCTATTTTCGGATTTTTTGTATTAGGGCTCGCAACAAACCAGGTTGCAACAGGCCTTGCACTAACCATATTTGGAACCGGTCTTTCGGGCTTAATCGGCTCTGAATTTGTAGGCAAGGCGATCACCGGCCTTCCAACATTATTCCCAAAACATTTTGCTGATATACCGTTTATTGGCGCATTCCTCTCATTAGATATCGTTGCTTATTCCTCTGTAATTATTGTTTTTCTGGTGTGGGTATTTTTATTCAAGACCAAAACTGGATTGATTTTAAGAGCCTCTGGCATCAGTCATGATAGCGCACATTCGCTTGGTTATTCAGTTTTAAAGGTCAGGTGGTGTGCAGTTTTATTTGGTGGCATGATGGCAGGACTCTCTGGCGCATATCTACCTTTAATGCTAACCCCACACTGGTCTGAGGGGATGACTAGTGGTCGTGGATGGATCGCATTAGCTCTTGTTGTATTTGCTTCATGGATGCCTTCCAGAATTATCTATGGTGCAATATTATTTGGAGCAGTTACCATTATGCAACTAGCAGGACAGGCTCGTGGTTGGACTATACCACCACAATTTTTATCATCTTTGCCTTATCTTGCTACTATTTTTGTCTTGATTTTGATTTCTAGCAGAGGGACTGCAAAGTATCTTGCGCCATCTGATTTAACGCAACCCTTTATTTCGACAAAATAGTTTTATGCTTAATATTTAACATAATGATAGTACTTATTCTAAATTCATTTACGATGAGAAAGAATTTTTATAATATAGAAAAATGTAAAATTAGAATTTCGAGGTTGTAACAATGAAAAATAATAGTCTTCTTAGATTTGGGGGAATAGTGATGGCAGTTGCAGCCATTTTCTATTTCGCAATAAATACTTACCAATCAGTCGATGCGAAAAGTAAAATGAAGGTAGCTTTCGTATATCTTACTAACCCTGGTGACCATGGCTGGACATATGCTCATGAGGTAGGGCGTCAACAGGTTCAAGAGCATTTTGGTGATGCTGTTGAAACAGTTTATGTTGAGAATGTGCCTGAGGGCCCAGATGCAACACGTGTTATTCGTGAGCTCGCACAAAATGGAAATGATATGATTTTCACAACCTCTTTCGGTTATATGGAACCAACTTTAAAGGTCGCCAAAGATTTTCCAAATATTAAATTTGACCATATAACTGGATATATGCGCGCTGATAATATGGCCACAGGAAATATTCGTTTTTACGAAGGTCGTTATGTTCAAGGTGTGGTGGCTGGACTTACAACCAAATCAGATAAAATCGGATATGTTGCAGCCTTTCCAATCCCAGAAGTTATTCAAGGCATTAATGCTTTTGCACAAGGATTACGAAGTGTAAATAAAGACGCAACTATTTCCGTTGTTTGGGCAAATACTTGGTATGACCCAGTAAAAGAAGGGGATGCTGCAAAAGTTCTAATTGCAGAAGGTGCAGATGTTTTGGCACAACATACCGATAGTCCTGCGATGCTTCAAACTGCTGAAAAAGCTGGCGTACATGGCTTTGGACAATCATCTGATATGCATGATTTTGCGCCAAATGCACAGCTATTTGCATCTGTAAATAACTGGGGTCCTTACTATATTTCACAAATTGAAAAGGCAATGGATGGTTCATGGAGCACAGGCGAGGGTCCAGACCATTGGGCAGGAAATACTTGGAAGGGTCTTAGCGATGACTTCCTTGTTCTAACAGACTTCAAAAACATGCCAGTTGACGTAGCAGACGCTGCTCAAAAAGCGAGAGACGGTATTGCTGATGGAAGCATTAATATTTTCTCTGGTCCGATGAGTGACAATGAGGGAAACCAGATATTAGCAAACGGCGAGGCTCTCGATGATGGCGGGCTTTGGGCCATGGATTACTATGTCGAAGGTGTAAAAGGTAAAATCCCTAACTAACTTTAAATGCTCCACCGGAGGAAGAGATTTTTTAAATCCTCCGGTGCGACTTGGAATAACAAAAATTCATGGCAACCCTGTTACTAAAAAATCCAGCAATAATTGCAACCATGAATGATTCCTATGATGAGCTAACAGGACATTCGATTTATTGCGAAGACGGCGTCATCAAACAAATAGGGCTTATTGATAACCTGCCTGATAGTGCCGATGAAATTTTGGATTTATCTGGAACAATAGTTATACCTGGAATGGTCAACACCCATCATCACCTATTCCAGAATTTAACTAGAGTAATTCCGCAGGCTCAGAATGAAAGCTTGTTTGGATGGCTTACCAAACTCTACCCAATCTGGTGCGGATTAGGCCCAAAACACATCTATATTTCATCTGCGGTGGGTCTTGCAGAACTCGCATTGTCAGGTTGCACAACATCAACGGACCATCAATATTTATTTCCTGGTGGTGCGCGCTTAGATGATTCTATTGAGGCCGCGAGCGATATCGGCATTAGGTTCCATCCAACACGCGGGTCTATGAGTATTGGCCAATCAAAAGGTGGATTGCCACCAGATGCTCTTACTGAGAATGAAGCGGACATCTTAAAAGATTGTGAGCGGGTCATATCGCAATTTCATGATGACAGACCGAATGCAATGGTAAAGATAGCTCTTGCGCCTTGTTCGCCATTTTCTGTTAGTAATGATTTGATGATACAGACAGCAGTGCTGGCAAGAGAAAATCATTTATGTATGCATACTCACCTTGCTGAGAATTCTGAGGATATTCAATATTCACTTGAAAAATTCAATATGAGACCTGGTGAATATGCACAGAGCCTTGGATGGCTTGGGGATGATGTTTGGCATGCCCATTGTGTACATTTGGATAGTGCTGAAGTTGAATTATTTGGCAAAACCAAAACAGGCATTGCTCATTGTCCTTCCTCAAATATGCGCCTAGCTAGTGGAATTGCGCCATTATTGGAAATGCTTGAAAATAATGTTCGCGTAGGTCTTGGGGTAGATGGCTCTTCTTCTAATGATAGTGGTCATATGCTAAACGAAGCAAGACAAGCAATGCTGCTTCAACGCGTAATGCTTGGCGCGTCTGCAATAGGCGCCCGCGATGTTCTGAAAACAGCAACGAGAGGTGGAGCAGAAGTGCTAAGACGCGGGAATATAGGTCAAATCGTACCTGGGTTTATGGCTGATTTGGCAATATACGATACACAATCCGTTGATTTAGCAGGCACCCATTCAGACCCGCTTGCAGCGTTAGTTTTTTGCGGCCCAATAAAAACCAAACATACCGTTATAAACGGTAAATTAGTGGTTAAGGAAGGCCAATTAACCACAATGGATTTAAATGCATTATTGCAAAAGCATCGCGCGCTTTCAATTGACCTTGTGAACTCTGCTTAATCCAAATAGCACCCAAACCCAAATATCATCCAATAGTAGATATTATCCTATACTAGAAATCATAACGTCCAGTTAGATATTTGCCCTGCAACAGAAAGAGCTATTCTAAACGGCTCATCTCCCTTTATTTCTGGCATCCCTATGGGACAGACGATTTTATCTATATCACTTAATGTAAAGCCAGCCTTTAAAAGCTGACTTTTAAACCGCGCTTTTTTTGTCATTGAGCCAATCAATCCGAGCTTATAAAACCTATTGTGACTCAAAAGAGATTGAATTATTGCCAAGTCAAGCTGGTGAGAATGTGTAAGAATTAGATGAATACCGTCATCTGGAAAATTTGCAATAAGCCTTGTTGGATCATCTGCCCAAATGACATGTATGTCTTCCTCCATTGAACTGGGAAAACGCTCCTTTGCAATGTCAATCCAATATCTATTCAAGGGAAGTGACTTGGTAGATGCCATGATTTCTCGTCCCGTATGCCCAGCGCCCCAAATAAATAAATCTGTCTTTTTCTGAAATAGTTGCTCTTGAAAAAACTTTTTAGAATCTAGGGATAAGGATTGAGATCCCTCATAAGGAAATTTATTAGTATCAAGCTCATGTATCAGAATTGCGCTTTGTTTAAGTTTTCCAAGTTCTAGTAAATCAGATTGATGAAAATACTCAATCAGAGCGCTCACACTCCCGCCACAGCATTGACCAAGTGAAGGGCCAAGCGCAAAGCGCCTTACCTCACGATCAAACTTTTGCACAGATAAAAGAGCTTGCCGGCAAATAGATGAAAGCTGATATTCAAGCTGCCCTCCCCCAATAGATCCGAAAGCCTGTTGCTCTGTTACAATCATGTGTGAATGTGCTTTGCGTGGGGCAGAGCCTTTGGTTGAGATGATCACAACCCTTGCAATTTTTTGATGGTGGTTGAGTGTTTCAATAACCTCTTCGATTTTTGATTTATTTTTGTCCATATAAAAAAGCTAAAGCCACCATTTCTTACTATTGTGCAAAATATAATCGCTCTGCGGTAGCAGGACTATCAAGATTTGGATATTGGGATTGCAGGCTCGACAATGCGTGCGAATATGCAAAAAATGTACTCATCGCTAACATAAATGGCGGCTCACCAACCGCTTTAGAGCGATTAATAGTTTCTGCTAGATTGCCTTGTCCTTCGTAAAATGCAATATTCCAATTATTAGGCACATCTGAACAGGTCGGAATTTTATAAGTGGCAGGCGAATGTGTCATTAATGTGCCATTATCTGCATATACTAATTCCTCCATACTCAGCCAGCCAAGTCCCTGTACAAACCCACCTTCAATTTGCCCTCTATCTATTGCAGGGTTTATAGAACGGCCAACATCATGCAAAATATCAACGCCTACAACTCTGCTCTCACCTGTTAATGTATCAAGAATAATTTCACTAACCGCCGCACCATACACAAAATAATAAAAAGGTCTTCCTTTTCTTCTGTCTGGATCCCAGTGAATCTCAGGCGTTTTATAAAATCCTGTAGAAGATAGCGAGACGCGTCCCATCCAGCACTTCTCAGCTGCCTGCGAAAACGTCATCTGCTCCTTATTAAAAATGATAATCTTTCCATCAGAAAATCCAACATCTGAAGCCTGGCACTGATATAACTCTGCCAAATGGGTTGCCATTCTATCTTTGATTTGAGTTGCCGCAAAATAAGCTGCCATTCCATTTAAATCTGTTCCAGATGAGGCAGCAGTTGCAGACGTATTTGGCACTTTGCTTGTATCTGTTGCGCTAATTTTAACTGTTGTAGAATCTATTCCAAAAATATCTGCAACAATTTTTCTAACCTTGGTAAACAAGCCCTGCCCCATCTCAGTGCCACCATGATTTAAATAGACAGAACCATCAGAATATACATGAACCAGCGCACCTGCCTGATTGAGCATCAGCTTGTTGAATGAAATACCAAATTTAACAGGCGTTAAAGCAATACCTCTTTTTATGTTCTTGGATACCTTATTAAAATTCTCGATTTCTTGGCGTCTATTCTTATAATCTGATGTTTGCTCTAACGTATCTACCAACTCATTAATAATACAATCACTGACAACCTGCCCATAAGGTGTTTGCTGCTCCTGCCTATTAGGGGTTTGATGGTCTGCGTAAAAATTTCTTTTTCTTATTATCAAGGGATCAAGTTTAAGAAAATGAGCTATATGGTCAATCACACGCTCCATAGCCAACATGCCTTGTGGGCCCCCAAAGCCCCTGAACGCCGTATTTGAAGGTGTGTTTGTTTTATATAGATTTGCTACGATTTCAATATTCTTGATATAATAGCTATTTTCAGAATGCATTAGCGCGCGCTCCGCAATTGCCGCAGATAAATCCATAGACATTCCGCAGCGCATGTCATGTTGAAACTGTAGCGCTTGTATCAGACCATTTTCATCAAACCCAACTTTGTAGGATGTGATAAAATCATGTCTTTTACCTGTTATTCTCATATCATCATCACGGTCATAAACAAGTTTACAAGGCCTGCCTGTTTTATGAGCGGCAATCGCAACAATACATGCAGGCAGATTAGCCTGACTTTCTTTACCGCCAAACGCGCCCCCCATGCGTCGCACTTCAATCGTAACATTATGAAGCGGCAATCCTAGAACATCTGCAACCTTATGCTGAACTTCGGTTGGATGCTGTGATGAGACATAGATTTGAATGTCGCGGCCTTCTTTTGGAAGTGCTAATGCGGCTTGGCCTTCAAGATAAAAATGCTCTTGTCCACCAATTGAAATTTCGCCTTCGACTATATGAGTTGAATATTTAATAGAGGTTGTAAAATCTCCTTGGGACATCGTTTTAGGAGCGCATAATAATGTTTTTTCGAGCTTTGCCTGTTCTAGGGTAATGATGGGGGGTTTTTCCAGATATTCTATTTTGGCTTTTTTAATAGCTGCCTTTGCAGATTCAATAGATTCAGCAACCACTGCGAATATTACCTGCCCATTATACAGAACCTCATTTTCAGCAAAAATAGGGTCATCCCCAAATATCGGGCTTGAGTCATTTTTTCCAGGAATATCTTTTGCTGAAATAACATCCACGATGCCTGGTGAATTTTTAACATCCTGTAAAGCCATCTTGGCGATTTCACCATAGGCAATATTACTCAAACCAAGAAGTATATGTAAACAGCTCGAAGGCACAGCCATATCATCTACATAAGTAGCGCGTCCTGTTACATGTAACTTAGCACTATCGTGAAATTCGGGCGTGTTAATCTGCTCAGCCATTTTTATGCTCTGCAACAAATGACGTGCTTATGACTTGTTGAATATCAGCGCCTGCCAAATAGCTTATTGGTTTTCCGGCTAAATTATTAATCGCTTTAACCAACAGATTAAGTGCCATGTCATTGCGATATTCTCTGCTGGCTCTCACATCTGAAATAGGCTGAAAATCAGCTTCGATTGCTTTTCTGCATTCCGCCAATGGCAGGTTTTCAATATCCTGACCAATTAAAAACTTGCTCAAAGTTGATGCTGCTTTGGGAATAGCTGCCATTCCGCCATAAGCGATCTCAGCTTTTTGAAGACGCCCGTCATTATCAACAGATACAAGAAACGCGCCCATCACAGCTGATATATCTTGATCAAACCTTCTGGAAATCTTGAAGGATTGAAATACCTCATTATCCTTTAATTTAGGAATATAAACAGATTGAACAAATTCGCCCTCTCTTAAATCCTGTTGGCCATAGGCGATAAAAAAGGAACCAATAGGAATAACCCTAATTTTCCCTCCAGCGTTTAGTGTTAACGATGCGCCAAGAGCAATAAATGCAGGAGAGATATCCGCAATCGGAGAGCCATTTGCAATATTACCGACAACAGTGCCACTTGCTCTTACCTGTTCTGAGCCAAAACGCCGCCATAACTCCTGCAATGCTTCAAAATGCGCCCCCATTTTCTGCATAGCACCTTCATGTGTTATGGCAGCACCTATCACAAAACCTTCATCATCCTCATCAATCTGGTTTAGCGCCTCAACATTTCCAAGATATAAGAAATGATCCAGCTCCATATGTTTCTTGGTAACCCAAAGCCCAATATCTGTACCTCCTGACAAAATCAGCGGGGTATGAGTATGCAAAATTTCTTGAACATTCTGTAAACGCCTTGGCGCATCAAACCTAATTTGGCGGTCTAAATGCTTAACCTGTAGTGATAATTCTTCTCTTGCTAGATTCTCAATAATAAATTTTTCTTCTTCATCACGAAACAGAGTATCTCGCTCTTCAGCCGGTATGTCATTAGTGTTAAAGGCGGCTTGTTTAATAGGTCTATAACCAGTGCACCTGCATAAATTACCTGCAAATAAATCATCTATCGCTGCATTATCCAGATTACGATTTTTGCACCAGCCAGCATATAATGACATCACAAAACCAGGTGTGCAAAATCCGCATTGTGAGGCATGGTTTTCAACAAAAGCTGTCTGAACAGGGTGCAACTCACCAGTATTAGAGGCTAATCCCTCGACAGTTCGAACCGAGCATCCATCAAGCATCGGTAAAAATAAAATACAGCTATTAACAGCGCGCCATGCAACCGCTTTGGAGCTATAGTCATATCTTCCAATGACAACTGTACAGGCGCCGCAATCCCCCTCTGCACATCCCTCTTTCGTACCAGTTAGATTTTTATTGTTTCTTAACCAGTTCATCAGAGTGAGGTCTGATTTTACAGGGGGTATTCTCTCTATCTCGCCATTCAGCATTAAAATGATATCTTCACGCATTTTAATAAACCTTTTTCGAAAAGAGGTTAAAACGGACATATTGCTGATACACTAAAAAATTACATTATATTTTAGTTTTTTAAAATTAAAATATGGGTTTGCTGGCGTTAATGTAACTAAAACAGAATTATTTGTATTTTAATAGGTAACGTTTTACTGTGAATTTGAATGCAATTTGTTATGAGACACTAAAATGAATAATGGTTATCTGACCACACATGTTCTTGATATTGGAATAGGCAAGCCTGGCTTTGATATTCCGATTGAGCTTTTTAATGATAGCGGGGACCTCATTCACCAGGTCACGACAAACTCAGATGGCAGAACAGAAGCCCCCTTATTGTCAGAGGCGGACTTTAAGACAGGTAAATATGCTCTGATTTTTAGCGTTAAAAATTATCTAAAGCAAAATCATCAATTTGTTGAAGAACCATTTTACGATCACATTAAAATTGAATTTATGATAAGGGACCAATACGCGCATTATCATGTCCCGTTGCTATTATCACCTTATGGATATAGCACTTATCGGGGGAGCTGAGAGTGGAATTTATGGATGCTAGTTTTTTAATTCCTGTATTATGGGAATGGCTTGAATTTGCCGTTCGTTGGTTGCATGTCATCACCGCTATTTCATGGATTGGAACCTCCTTTTACTTTATTGCGCTTGATTTAGGATTAAGGAAAATCAGTGCTAATGAAGATAGAATTATCCATGAAGACGGAATTGCGGGCGAGGAATGGCAAGTTCATGGTGGCGGATTTTATAATATCAAAAAATATACCGTTGCGCCTTCTCACCTACCTGAGCATTTAACTTGGTTTAAATGGGAGGCTTATGCCACCTGGATATCCGGTTTTGCTTTAATGGCTATCGTATATTACCTAGGCGCTGACATATTCCTGATTGATGATAATAAAATGGCTATGCCTATTTATCTTGGCATTTTTATATCGATTACCTCTCTTGGCATTACTTGGATAATCTATGATATTCTATGCAAGAGTAGCATTGGGAGGAATAGCAATTTACTGATGGTCCTTCTGTTTGGTTATCTTGTTGTATTATCATGGGGATTTGACCAGATATTTACAGGAAGAGCTGCCTTTATTCATTTAGGCGCTGTTACGGCTACCATAATGGCTTTTAATGTCTTCATGGTTATAATCCCAAAACAAAAGATAGTAATTGCTGCTCTAAAAATGGGTGAGACGCCAGATGCCCATTATGGGTTTGTTGCCAAACAACGCTCAACGCATAATAACTATCTAACGCTTCCAGTTCTTTTCTTGATGTTGTCTAATCATTACCCGCTGTCCTTTTCAACAGAATATAATTGGATTATTGCATCCATTGTTTTCTTAATGGGAGTTACCATACGCCATTACTTTAATACAATTCATGCAAGGAAGGGCAACCCGATTTGGACATGGTTTGCAACCTTGGGGCTGTTCATCATCGTGATTATTTTATCTGTCTATCCAGCGCTTAAAGATAATATGAATGAGCGCGCAGAAATAACAATATCGCAAGCAAATTTAACGAAAAAGCAGGAAGAACTCGCAGAATCAGAGAATTTCGACGAGATTGTTGAAATTGTCTATACAAGATGCAATATGTGCCATGCAGCAGAGCCTTATTACGACGGCATTGTTATTGCTCCAAAACATGTGATTTTAGAAACTGAGCTTGACGTCTTAAAACATGCCCGCCAAATTTATGTAAATTCTGCTATTTCGCATGCCATGCCACCAGCTAATTTAGCATCTATGGAGATAGCAGAGCGCACGTTAATCGCCCAATGGTATGAAAAAAACTAATCGAGATATTATAGTTTTTCCAGCATGCTTGCTAATTTCTTTTTGCTTTTTCCAAAGGCTTTTGCCTCTGCGATAGCGGCCTTATTTGAGGTATCACCGTCGACCACTATAAGTCCTATCATTCCAATGCCCTTATGCGGCGTACACCAATAATAATAAATGCCAGGTGTTTCCAATACAATATCATACTGCTTGTTCATTTTGCTTCTTTTAGGCAGTGAAACACTATCAGGGCCAGCAACAAACTCAACATTATGACCTTTTGATTTTGGCCATATAATTTTATCACCCACTTGTGAATATAGAATTTCTGGTGCGTAAGATTTATCCAGCATTTCTACCTTTAATTCTTCTGATAAACCTATTTTTGTACAAAATAGCATCGCGGTGATTGCCATCATCATCAATACCCGCGACAGGTTTATATTTATGTCACATTTCGTCATTGAACCCACTATCCCCCTTTCGGTAAAAAACACTGCCCTTATAAACCCAACCATGCTCGATAGTTTATATATGAAATGCGTTTGGAAATTGCTTAGATAGACATTAAATACTAACATACTAATTAGAACCTTTTGTTAAATCAACATTAAGCCCATTTTTTCTGGAGATATACATGACTAATAAAATCATTCCTTCAGAACTAACTGAAACTGAGTTTTTAGCGACATTTGGAGGTGTATTTGAGAAATCACCCTGGATCGCAGAAGCATTATGTCAATCAGGTATGGTGGAGGCATATAATAGTGCTGATGGCCTGCATAATGCAATGGCAGGCATATTCAAAGCATCCACACATGAAAGACGACTTAACGTGCTATTGGCGCACCCCGACCTTGCCGGAAAACTAGCACAACGCGGAGAGCTGACGCCAGAATCCACTAATGAGCAAAAATCTGCAGGTCTTGACCAGCTAACCCCAGAAGAATTCTTGCAATTTCAGGATTTAAACACAGCCTATATGGATAAGCACGGATTTCCATTTATTATCGCAGTAAAAGGGCTGACAAAATCAGAAATTCTAACTCAATTCAAGATAAGGGTGAATAATTCAAACCCCGTTGAATTTGATGAAGCTTGTATGCAGGTTGAAAAAATAGCCAAACTTCGCATTACAGAAATTCTTGATTAACAGGTAGCAAACGGCATTTTTATTCTTGTTTATTTTTGGCTCTTTTGTGGGGGTACTAAATGATGTAGCATAAAACAGCCAGCAGAAATTGAGGGTCCAACCAGAAACGCAAATAATACCGTACCTACCCCAACCGTGCCACCTAACATCCAACCAGATACCACAACTAATATTTCTATTGTACTTCGAACCATAGAAATAGGAAGGTTTGTAAGGCGTGTTAATCCCGTCATAAGACCATCTCTTGGCCCTGGACCAAGATTGGCACTAAGATAAATTGCGGCCCCAAATCCAACGATTAACACCCCGATAAGGGATTGCAGGATCTGAGAAAAATATAGATCTGGTTTTGGAAGATAGGGTAGCGATATATCTAGCATCAATGCCACAATAAATGCATTCGCAATTGTTCCCAATCCAGGCACTTGACGCAAGGGCATCCATGTTAGCAAAACAGCGATGCTAATGACAAAAGTAGCAAATCCGATAGTCCAGCCAGTTAATATGCTTATGCCTTCTGCTAAGGTAGTCCATGGGCTAACGCCGGCTCCAGCAGCTAGCAAAAGTGCTTCCCCAAGGCCAAATAAAACCAAACCAAAGGCTAACACCAATAAGCTTATAACAGGAGGCTTGAAGGTTAATGCCTTTGGCGATCTCCAGATTAATTTAGGAACCTGTTTTATAGATAAAAACTGTAATTTGCTAGAAATACTCATCTAAACCTCAAAACTTAAAAATAATACAGCACCCTAGCTCAGCTAAGGCGATGCGTCATTATATTAAAATTTATATTTTGGGGCTGCTAGATAGGTATCTGATAAAAAAATAATCCGAATATAGAAAAGCTTTCCTGTTCGGTGTAAACCATAATAACGGCAGGGATATCTATCGCCGTCAACGAGGCAAATGATGGATGAGTTTTATTTGGTTAAAAAACTATAATGCGTAAATTTGATGTTCTTATAATAGGTGCAGGTGCGGCAGGGTTAATGTGCGCTCATATCGCCGGCAAGAGAGGCAGGTCTGTGCTACTATTAGATCATGCAAAAAAGCCCGCTGAGAAAATCCGAATTTCAGGGGGCGGTAGATGCAATTTTACAAATCTCTATTCAAGCCCATCTGCATTTATTTCTAATAATCCACATTTTTGTAAATCTATTTTTAGCCGATATTCTCAAACAGATTTTATAGAATTAGTACGATCTCATAAAATTGATTTTCATGAAAAAAAATTAGGGCAGCTTTTCTGCGATAATAGTGCTCAAGATATTATAAAAATGTTACTAGACGAGTGTGTCCGCGCAAACGTAATTCTGCAGCTGGAAACACATATTAAAACGATAGAAGTATCTGGGAACGGCTATAAGGTAAGCGTTAAGGCAATCAATGCTGTCGAAGCAATTGAATGCGAATCCCTAGTAATAGCAACAGGCGGTTTATCAATTCCTAAGATGGGTGCCAGCAGATTCGGGTATGATATTGCCCAGCAGTTTGGTCTTAAAGTAACAAGCCTGAAGCCAGCTTTGGTGCCCCTCACCTTTCATTCTGAATTTCTAGATAGATGCCGTACACTTTCAGGGGTTAGTGTCGATGCCGAAATTTCCTTTGGGACAATTTGCTTCAGAGAAGGCTTATTATTTACCCATCGCGGTCTATCTGGCCCGTCAGTGTTGCAAATAAGCTCTTATTGGGATGAGGATCGCGAGATTACGATTAATCTATTGCCGGAGCTTGATTTAATAGATTTCTTGAAACGTTGTAAATCAGAGTCGCCCAAACAATCTATTCATACAGCCCTCAGCCAGCATCTGCCAAAACGACTTGCCGAAGATATTTTAAACGAGCTTGGTCTTTCTGGAAGGCTTGCCGATTTATCGCACGCGAAATTACAAAATTTGAGTGAGCGCATCCACAAATGGCTTGTTATTCCAAATGGAACCGAGGGATATCGCACCGCAGAGGTTACCTGCGGCGGCGTAGATGTGGATTCTATTTCTGCAAAAACCATGCAGTCTAAATCGCAAGAAGGGCTTTACTTCATTGGAGAGGTAATAGATGTAACAGGGCATCTAGGGGGGTATAATTTCCAATGGGCTTGGTCATCTGGGTTTGTTGCTGGACAAAATGTCTAACTCGATATTAATCCCAGAAACCCCCCTTGCCTATTATCGATTTACGAATTGAGTGCCTGTTCAATATCAGCTATAATATCATCAATATGCTCTATCCCTACTGAGAATCTTACATATCCAGGCGTTACACCGGCAGCAAGCTGCTCTGTTTTAGTTAGCTGAGAATGGGTTGTTGATGCTGGATGGATAGCAAGTGTGCGAACATCACCAATATTTGCCACATGATAAATCATTTTCAGATTATCAATTAACTTTCTGCCCGCACTTTCACCGCCTTTAAGCTCTATGCCAAGCAATGGGCCATATCCTGTATGCATATATTTATCCGCTCGCTCTTTATCCAAACCTGAAAATTGACTTGGATGAATAACATTCGTAACTTCTTTGTGATTCTTAAAATAATCCGCCAATTTTTGAGCATTTGATTGATGCTCTCTATATCGCAATGGTAAAGTTTCGAGCCCTTGAATAATCTGAAATGCGTTAGTCGGCGAAATTGCAGGTCCCAAATCACGAAGAGCAACCACCCGCGCTCTTATTGCAAAAGCAATAGGGGCCCCAAGAGCTTCTGGAACCAGCTGGCCCCAGATTGCTCCGTGATAACTATCATCAGGCGTATTCATCAAAGGTTGTTGCTCTGGTTTTGCAACCCAATCAAACTGTCCGCTATCAATAATCACCCCGCCAATGGAAGTGCCGTGGCCGCCAATAAACTTGGTGAGAGAATGCACAACCACAGAAGCGCCATCTTTTATCGGTTTACAGGTAATTGGTGCTGCTGTGTTATCAACGATAAGCGGAATCCCTCGTATTTTGCCTAATTCTGCGACTTCACTTGTGGGGAATAGCTTTAGCTTGGGATTAGGCAGAGTTTCTCCATAATAAGCACGTGTTTTATCATCACTTAATTCAGCAAAGCTCTCTGGCCTATCTGGATCAGCAAACCGAACCTCTATTCCAAATTGCTTGAATGTGCTTGTGAATAAATTCCAAGTGCCACCATATAAATGAGGAGAAGAGACAATATTATCTCCCGCAGATGCGAGGTTTTGAATAGATAATGCGATTGCAGCAGACCCTGAAGAGACGCCAAGTGCTGCTAACCCGCCTTCTAGAGCTGCAAGTCTCTCCTCAAGAACAGCTGTAGTAGGGTTCATAATACGAGTATAGATATTGCCCAATTCTTTTAGCGCGAATAAATTCCCTGCATGTTCGGTGCTATCAAATTGATAGCTTGTTGTCTGATAGATAGGAACTGCTACAGAGTTTGTCGTTGGGTCTGAGCGATAACCACCTGCATGTAAAACCAATGTTTCTGCATTATCTGAATTACTTGGCATTTTATCCTCCATGATATGAAACTAAAAGAGGCACAATATAGGAAAAAATCCTTAATTAAACATCTATTTTTTTGATTGTTCCTTTTTTCTCTATTTTTCACTATTTATAAGAATATTTTTCTATAAAAAAGGGATTTAGTAGAATGGACGAAATAGACAAGAACATCTTAACAATATTACAAGAAAACTCAGATATTTCTCTTAGCAACTTATCAAGGCGAATAGGCATTTCTAAAACACCTTGCTGGAATAGAATAAGAAGGATGGAAGAAAATGGTATTATTACCAAGCAAGCTACTATCTTAAATAGGCATGCTATTGGCCTTCCAATAGTGGTTTTTTTATCTATTTCGGTTGGACAACATAGTCCTGAATGGACAGCCAAATTTGATAAACTTGTCTATTCACACCCAGAAATCGTAGAGGCACATCGCTTAACAGGTTCTGGTGCAGATTACCTGTTAAAAATTGTCAGCCCCACCATCGAAGCATATGATATTTTTCAGCAATCTTTGATCGCAAGCATTGAATTTACGTCCATGTCTTCAAGTGTTTCGCTGCAGGAAATAAAATATCAAACTAGCTTCCCACTCAAAAACTGGTCCAAAAAAACAGATTGAAAAGCCTAAAACACCTTTTTAAAGGGTTTCTTTTAATAAAGCTGGGTCAAATGCTGGCGTTGTAAAATTTTTGGTTACTATCGGCGTGAAATGAGCAAATGATTTACTCTTATACTCTGGATCAATGGGTACTATTTGCTATTATCAGGAGCGCTTAAACGAAATTCGCTTATTTACAAATTCTGATAATGAAGTAACAGACGGATTTAAAACAATTTTAATAGGCCCGTATCATCCGCATAGTGAATCCTTCTTCCCCAAATGGGGGACACAGCCTTGGATATATGGATGAGAAAATCTGCGAGCTGCATGAACTACTTACGTTAACTCAAACAGATGATGGTGTTTGGCCTGACTTCACTGCAGGCTTAAAAATCGAGAAGGTATTGGATGCTGTTGACAGATCAACACAAACTGGAAGCTGGGAGAATATTGAATAAGCAAGCCCCAGTTTTTCTTCTCTAGTTTTTTTATCTGGTTTTTCTTGTTAAGATAAGCTTACAATATATTCTTCTGCGGTAAGTGAATGATACATAATGGAAGGCACTCCTAAATCAACTGGTTCAGGATCAACAATTTCTATTCTAGCACCATTCTGCAAGCCCATTCTAAGAGCGATTGAAGTTATATTCACACTAAAAGAAGTGCCTATGAATACCATTTTATCTGCTTCCATCATCCAGCTTTCTGCTTCATTCATTCTAAATAAATCTGTATAATATTCGTCAAACAGCAAGATAAACGGCTTTAAAGATACCTCTAATTCTGGCTGTCTTGTTGATTGAGATATTTTAAATGTCTCCAATAATGCGCGTTTAAGACGAGTAGTATCTGCACTTTCTATCTGTAATTGTGCCACCTCGTCCCATGGCGCATCCATAAGCTGCATAGGCTGGTTTTGATTTCGAAAAAGAGTTACCTTATCAAGCCTGCCATGTATCGGAATATAATTTTGATTTCCAGCTTTGCCATCAAGCCCGTCTATATTCTGGGTTATAAGCCTTTTATCTGAAAGCCAATAATGCGCAGAATTAGGGAATACGTCTCTATATCTGGCAAAGCGTTTATAATACCATAGCAAGAATTCATCTGGCTGCTGATAATACATTTGGCGTGTTGCCATTTCCTGAGGTGTGTAATTTACGCTTCCAATCGTCCAGAAACCATCTTCTCCTCTAAAAGTTGGTATGCCGCTTTGTTTGCTAACGCCCGCACCGGTAATAAATAAGCTTGTCATTGTATCTTAAATCCAAGTGGTTTTAGTGACTATTGTTTTTTTAATAACAAGATTAGTCTATGATACATTACAGCTTGTTGAAAGATGTCTGAGTATCTCTATGAGAAATAGTGAAAGGTTTTTTATGTCTGAATTTAGTTTTGCCCCGGCGCCACAACCGGTAATTTCCATTGCCAGAAGCACCCAGCTTTTTCCTGTCAGACGGATTTATTGTATTGGACGTAACTATGCAGATCACGCTTTGGAAATGGGGCATGATCCAAAAACATCCCCTCCCTTTTTCTTTCAGAAAAACCCTAATAACATAACAGAAACAGGAGGTTTTGTATATCCATCTCATTCTAATGATGTCCACCATGAGATTGAGATGATTGTGGCGCTCCATTCTGGTGGCAGCAATATTGATGTATCACAGGCAGATACCCATATTTTTGGCTATTCAATCGGCCTTGATATGACAAGGCGGGACTTACAGGCTGAGATGAAACGACTTGGCAGACCTTGGGAAGTAAGCAAAGCTGTAGAGGGCTCTGCTCCCACAAGTCAGCTTCACCTCAAAGTTGAGACCGGACTTATAAATTCTGGCAGAATAGAGCTTCGTGTTAATGGCACGATGAAACAAGAATCAGATTTAAGCATGATGATATGGAATGTATCAGAACAGATATCTATCTTGTCTGAATATTATGAACTTGCAGCAGGTGATATTATCATGACTGGTACCCCTGCCGGGGTTGGCCCAGTGCAAAAAGGGGATGTCATGCAAGGTTCGATTGAAGGCTTGGGGGAGCTAACAGTTACGGTAGATTAAAAAAAAACTATAATTTGGCCTTTGAGAGTTTTTTAAAGGCGTTGATGCGCAGCATTTGTTCTTTTATGCAACTCGCGCAAGACATCAAGCTCTGTGGCGTCAGGTAGCGGCGTTGTAGTAATTTGCTTGCTAAAAGTAACTTCCCAGCCACAATGAGCCTGTACATCCTCTTTAGAGACACCCGCATGTAAGTTTGTAACAATAAATTCCTTTGTTTGAGGATGAGGCTTCCAAATAGCAAGGTCAGTTATGAGCACTGTCGGACCAGTTGTTTTTATGCCAAGCTTTTGTCTATCGTCATATCCATTGCCATGTCCATAGCTGGTGAAAAAATCAATTTTTGGAACCATGCTCCGAAGAGATTGCTTCATTGTTATATAAATCTTGCCTGCCTGACTTGCTATTTCTGGTGCGCCGCCACCACCTGGCATGCGTGTTTTAGGATTATGATAATCACCTATGACAGTGGTGTTGATATTACCAAATTTATCAATCTGTGCAGCACCAAGAAACCCGATTGTAATACGTCCGCCTTGCAACCAATAACGAAACATCTCTGGAACAGACACAGTTGTTAATGCGGTATCACATAACTCACCGTCTCCGATTGATAATGGAAGAATTTCTGGAGCCGTCCCAATAGTGCCTGACTCATATATCAGTGTAATATCAGGTGCGTGGGAGAGCCGCGCTACATTGCAAGCAGCTGACGGCGCACCAATACCAACAAAACATACATCATCTGATTTTAGCATTCGCGAGGCCGCTATCGTCATCATTTCATCAGAGGTAAATTCATTTTTTTCTGCATGGCTATTCATCACAGTCATCCCCCTGCCCTGTGCTTTTAGAATTAGTAAATTGCACACGCTTTGCAAAAACATCTGGGGTCTGTTCCATAACATGCTCAGCCATCCATTTCAAAAAGAGTTCTCTGTCAGCTGATAGTATATCCCATTCCTTATAGGCTGAATTATCACGCTCATAATAACCTTGTGCGTAAGAGGGATGCGCAGCCCCTGGCACTTCGGCTATATAATCAATTGTCCAGTGAGGAAGGATTACAGCATTAGGATGAGTATCAAATTCATCAATAATTTCTTCTACGGTAACCACTGATTTCCCAGCTGACAACACTGCTTCTTTCTGAATACCTATAATTCCTTCAATCAATATATTTCCCTTTCTATCTGCTTTTTGAGCATGAATAAAACTAACATCTGGTCTGATAGACGGCACCGCTGCTAGCTCCTCCCCGGTAAAAGGACAAGAAATCATCTTTATATTTGGGTTTACTTGTTTTAATTCTGCGCCCAAATACCCCTTGAATAAGGCACATGGCATTGCAGCTGCACCCGCCTCATAGGCGTTTGCCATTGCAGCATGTGAATGCTCTTCTATTTCCAATGGCACTGGCCATTGATTTTCAACAGCATCTCTTAGCCTTCTTAATAGTCCAACACCAGGATTACCCGCATATGAAAAGATTAGCTTGCTAGCACAGCCCATACCTATCATTTGGTCATATATAATATCAGGCGTCATGCGAACTAGGGTAAGATTCTTAAATCCTTGGCGAATTATTTCATGTGCGGATGCATGCGGAATTAAATGCGTAAATCCTTCCAATGCAACGCACAGACCATCGCTCATTACATCTCTAACAGCGTCCTGAAGTGTTACTAATTGAACCATTTTATAGAGACCTTGCCAAAACAAAATCATACACAACCTCATAATAAGGCTGGTTAAAGCCATGCTCTATAATTTTCTGAGCATTTTCAATATACTTAAACTCTGCCAAAAGGCTTTCCTTCACACCAAACACTGCGTCAGAATGTATATACGCATCATCTGGATCGAACAGATGCGTGGTCAGTGTCTGAAAGCCTTTTTTCTGGATGATATAGTGAAAATGAGCTGGTCTGTAGGGATGCCGTCCCAACGCTGCCAGCAAAGTCCCTACTGGCCCATCATCTGGAATTGGATAATATTTTGGTTTTGTAGATTTAAAAAAATATCTGCCATCATTCCCAGTTGTAAAAACACCTCTTAGATTAAAATCCGGCTGGATACCTTTTTGTTGCACATCATAAAATCCATCTTCGTTCGCCTGCCATATATCTATCTTGGCACCCGATATTGGACGACCCTCAACATCTAATATTCGGCCAGATACGAACATAGGCTCGCCTTTACCATCAAGACTGATATTTGCACCCATTTCCAATGATGGCACATCTTTTAAATGAAATGGGCCAAGAACTGTATTTTCTGATGCCCCGTTTGGACGTCTGCTATTTACCGCATCAACTAACATAGAGACCCCTAAAACGTCAGATAATAAAATAAATTCCTGACGCCAGTCATCTGTCTTATGGCCTGTCTTGGTTAAAAATAGAATAGCGTTCATCCACTCATCCTGAGTTGGCTCTATCTCTTTGACAGCTTCATGCAATTTGCGAACAATAACTGATATAACCTCTTTTAATCTTGGCTCGCACTCATCAGAAATGCTGTTAATTACAACATCTATGGAGTTTTCTTCTGTAAAATACCCGCTTGTTTGTTTTGTCAAAATTATTCTCCCAATTATGGGTTATAAAAAATAGCAATAACAGATAAGCCTATTATAGTACCCCGGCGCAAACTTTAAGTATGATTAAATTTATAAAAATTTTTCGTAAATAAAATTCAAACTAGCTTTGTTTTATTCATTATGATTTCATAAGTGCCAGAACAATTTATAAAATAAGAAAATCTAATGGGTAAATGGCATTTTTGGATAGATAGAGGTGGCACTTTTACGGATATTGTCGCGCAAACACCAGAAGGCTTATTAGTAACCGATAAATTATTATCCGAAAATCAAGAAGCTTATTCTGATGCAGCTGTTCATTCTATTCGAAATTTAATGAAGCTAGACCCTAGCTCGAAGATACCAGTTTCTAAAATTGCCTCTATAAAAATGGGGACAACTATTGCCACAAACGCATTGCTAGAAAGAAAAGGTGATCCCGTCGGGCTTATCACGAATTCGGGTTATGCGGATGCTCTGGAAATCGGCTATCAGGCACGACCTTTATTATTCGCCCGCGCAATCACAAAACCAGAGTTACTCTATCAATGTGTAACTGAAATTGACTGCCGGGTTGATGCAGATGGCGTTGAGTTGGCAAGTCTTGATGTTACACAAACCAACAATAAATTACAGCAATTATTTTATACTGGCATCCGCTCTGTTGCGATTGTGTTTATGCATAGCTACAAATTTCCAAATCATGAAAAACAGGTTGGCGAGATTGCTAAAAATATTGGGTTTACACAAATATCGCTAAGTCATGAGGTCTCCCAATTAATTAAATTTGTCAGCAGGGGCGATACAGCTATCATTGATGCTTATCTATCCCCTTTATTACGCAGATATGTTGAGCAGATATCTAACTCGTTTGATAATAGCTTGGATGCTCTTAACCTATTATTTATGACATCATCTGGTGGTCTTACAGCTGCTGATTTATTTCAAGGCCGTGATGCTATTCTCTCTGGCCCCGCTGGGGGCATTGTTGGCGCTATTAAAACAAGTGCATTATCAGGCGCAGATAAAATCATATCCTTTGATATGGGTGGCACCTCTACAGATGTTGCGCATTATTCAGGGCACGTAGAAAAGGCATTTGATACTGAAATTGCAGGCGTTAGAATGCGCGTCCCTATGATGAAAATTCACACAGTTGCAGCTGGTGGCGGCTCAATACTTCGCTTTGATGGCGCGCGGTTTCAGGTTGGACCCAATTCTGCTGGTGCATCGCCAGGACCTGCCTGTTATGGCAGAGGCGGTCCTCTTAGCTTAACAGATGCCAACCTTGTCCTTGGAAGATTACAGCCTGAATATTTCCCCAAACTTTTTGGATCAAACGGCAAGGCTGCCCTCAATTCAGCTATTTCATTAGAGCAAATAAATAGGATTTCAAAAGATGCTGGAAAATCTGTAGGCGAGGTTGCAGAGGGTTTTGTGAAAATCGCCAATGAGAATATGGCAAATGCGATAAAGAAAATATCCGTTCAAAAAGGGCATGATATTTCTGATTATGCGCTTGCCTGTTTTGGGGGGGCAGGTGGCCAGCATGCCTGCGCTGTTGCTGACTTGCTTGGTGTGCGGAAAATTATCCTTCATCCATTTGCAGGTGTGCTTTCTGCTTATGGGATGGGTCTAGCTGAAATTTCGTCCAACCATCAACAACACATAGAGCGTATCTTTGATGAAAACCTACTCTCTAATCTATCGGTGATAATTCAGACGCTTAGCACAGATGCACAAGCAAACTTAATAAAACAAAATATATCCGTAAAAGATATTGATATTAGCTGTGTTGGACATCTCAAATATAAGGACAGCGATAGTACGATAGAAATTCCAGTTTCAAATTATACACAAATGAAAGCGAATTTTGAAACTGCGCATAACGAACAATTTGGCTTTTCAATGTCAGGAACACCTATTATTTTTGATTTCATAGAAGTTGAAGCAAGAGGTGGTTCAACCAAAATTGAAAAAATTAAATCAGACCCCTCAAAATATAACTCTGAGCCAATCGATAAACGGCCAATATATTTTGCTGGCTTATGGCAAGATGCAAATCTTTTTAACCGCGATCAGATAGCTATAACTGATATTATAAATGGGCCCGCCTTAATCCTTGAGGAAATAGGCACCATTTTTGTTCAGCCCGGATGGCAAGCAGCACTGGATGATAATGGCTGTATCATTCTGTCTTGCAAGCGGAGAACAAACAAAACATTAGCAACGCGCACACAAGCAGACCCTATTTTGCTAGAAGTATTTAATAACTTATTTATGTCTATCGCAGAACAGATGGGGGTTAGGTTGCAACATACTGCCCGCTCTGTGAACATTAAGGAGCGATTGGATTTTTCCTGTGCGGTTTTTGATAATAATGGTGATTTAATTGCAAATGCGCCCCACACCCCTGTGCATCTTGGCTCAATGGATAGATCAGTTGCATCTGTTATACAAGCGCACCCTAAAATGCAGAAAGGGGATGTTTTTGTTACAAACGCGCCTTATAGTGGTGGCACACACCTACCAGATATCACTGTGATTACACCTGTCTTTGATAAAGATGATACACAGCCTGTATTTTTTGTTGCCTCACGCGGTCATCACGCCGATATAGGCGGAACAGCACCAGGCTCAATGACCCCTCTTGCTACTCATATTGAAGATGAAGGTGTCATTCTGGATAATCTAAAATTAGTAAGCAACGGTGAATTTCTGCATCTAGAAATTTTTGAAATCCTTACTAAGAATAAACATCCTTGTCGTAATCCAGAACAAAATATTGCCGATTTGAAAGCCCAAATTGCAGCAAATGAAAAAGGTGTTTTAGAATTAAAATCCATGATTTCACAATTTGGCTATGATGTCGTTCATTCCTATAAAGATCATATTCAAAATTATGCAGAAAATTGCGTAAGGCGTATGATTAACGCCCTTGTTGATGGAAAGGCAGAAGTCGAATTTGATCAAGGGTGCAAAATCTCAGTCTCTATAAAAATAGATAAAAATACGCAAACGGCCATCATCGACTTCACAGGAACCAGCCCGCAACAACCAGATAATTTTAATGCACCAGAGCCTATTACAAGAGCTGCGGTGTTATATTGTATTAGATGTATGGTAGATGAGGTTATTCCTATTAACGCTGGATGCTTGCGCCCACTTACCATTATTCTACCCGAAAATTCTATGCTAACCCCAAGCTTCCCAGCTGCTGTGGTTGCAGGCAATGTTGAGGTTAGTCAAGCTGTTGCTGATTGTCTTTTCCTAGCTTTGAATGCAATGGCAAACGCTCAAGGCACGATGAATAACCTAAATTTTGGCACTGGTTCTTTCCAGTATTATGAGACGATTTGCGGCGGGGCTGGTGCGGGCGACGGCTTTGATGGTTGTCATGCCGTGCATACCCATATGACCAATACGCGTCTTACCGACCCAGAAGTTTTAGAATCACGTTATCCTGTTTTGCTCACTCTATTCAAAATCAGGCGTGGCTCTGGTGGAGAGGGACGTTGGCGCGGCGGTGATGGCATAGAGCGGCATATAACCTGTCTTCAAGAAATGGATGTCTCTATCTTATCTGGCAGGCGCATTATCGAGCCACTAGGCTTAAATGGGGGCACAAATGGCAAGACTGGTAGAAATGCAGTTTTGCGAGCAGATGGCAGTCTTGAAGAGTTAGAAGGCAGGGTGCAATTTAAATGTCATCCTTTTGATACAATCATTATTGCAACACCCTCAGGTGGCGGTTATGGAAACCCCTATGATGCACAATAGCATGAAATTACCAATTTAAAAAATCAACCTTCCCTCAATAAATGCTTTTGCAAATTCACTATCTGGTTTTTCAAAAAAACTATCTGCAGGCTGAAATACCTCTAATCTTCCTTTGTGAACAAATATAATATCTTCCGCTAATCGGCGCGCTTGATTCAAATCATGGGTTATAAAAATTATCTTGGTATTTTGATGCTGTAATTTAATTAGCAGCGTCTCTATCATCTGGACAGAGTAGGGATCAAGGCTGGCTGTAGGCTCATCCAATAATAGTAATTCAGGTTGAGATACCAATGCACGCGCAAGGCAAAGGCGCTGTTTCTCGCCTCCTGATAATCGTCTTGCTGGCATATGTTGTTTTTCTGCAAGCCCAACCTCTGCTAGTAATTCTAAGAGATTAGAAGGTTTTTGAGGCTTGTGTAGATTTGCTACAAATGACAGGTTTTCCATTACCGAGCGCCTGAGCAAAACGGCATTTTGAAATACCATTGCTTGTTTGCGTTTTATCGTCTCGTCTGCAACAACACCCTTGAACAATACAGTGCCTTCATTTGGAATCTCAAGCCCATGCAGTAATCTTAATAAAATACTTTTACCAGCACCATTTGGTCCCAATATAACGGTAATGCCCCTAGAATTAAGCCTAACGGAAACGCCATCAATCAAGCAAACCCCAGATTTCTGAAATGATACAGAACAAAGCTCAATTGGTAATAGATTAAATTCCAACCACGTTTTTGTTACATTTGCATTAGACATCCTGCTTATCCATTACCCAGTATTTTGCTCTTGCAGCAAATAAATTCACTCCGAGTGCAATGGCTAACAAGATGATGCCAAGTGCAAGCGCTAAGGAGAGATTGCCCTTTGACGTTTCAAGTGCAATTGCGGTAGTCATCACACGGGTTAGATGGTCAATATTACCGCCAACGATAGACACAGCCCCAACTTCTGAAATTGCCCTTCCAAACCCTGCTAGAATAACCGTTAATAGAGATATTCTTGCATCATAGATATACGCAAATACGGCTCTTGTTGTAGAGACATTCAAAGAGCGAAATAAGTCATTATATTCTGAATGCAGGTCTTCGATAATTTGTGCAGATAACGCCGCGATTATCGGTATCACCAACAGCATTTGTGCAATTATCATCGCTGTTGGCGTATACAGCAGACTTAAAAAACCAAGTGGGCCAGAGCGGGAGAGATATAAATATACGATTAATCCCACCACGACAGGGGGCATCCCCATCAATGCATTCAGTACCGACAAGACAATTGAGCGCATTTTGAACCGATGAATAGCCAAGAACGCTCCAAGAGGCAGACCTATAATAACACTCCCTAACAGAGAGGTCAGACTTACTTGAACCGAAAGAAAAATGATCTCAAATAAATCAGGGTCACCTGAAATAATCAAATAAAAGGCGGTGATGAAAGAGTCTGAAAATAGTTGCATGTAAGCAGGAAAGCCGATTAATCAAAACAGATGCACTTTATATCATAATCTCGCTTTGGTGTCGAATTCACGATGCTGCGCTAGCAGAGGATTAGGGATAAAATAATTATAGGCTATCTTTAGGTCACTTAAATATCAAAAAATAAATATAACATAATGCCCCAGATTATGCTGGCAAATATAACAAATGTGCCAATCACAACACATATGCGTTTTATTATATCCACCCAATGTTGCTTTTTGGTTTCAGGCGTTTGACCTGGCGATGAGGTCGGCGCAGGTTTCGTTGCCGAAACTGCTGGCAAAGCCTTGTTGCTATGGTTAGGCGTTTCTATCCTATCTAGGATTTCAACAATCTCTTTTAGCATGGCACGTGTTTGCTTTTCCTGCTGCTCCAACCCTGAAAGCCGAGAGCGCACTTCAAGCTCTACCCATTTATCCGTTAGCTCAATAATCTGATCAGACGAATTTTTATGCTCATTAGACATATTATCTCTAGCAATTGGCTCGATTATTTCTAAAGGCTCATTAGTCTCTGCCTCACGATTTATATCGGCTTCTCTAATTTCTTTATTACGCTTCTCATCTGACTGATGGGGCTCATTTTGAATTTCTCGTTCCTGTCCATCTGCCTGTGCTTTTAGCTCTTTTTGTGGCAGGCCCGCTTGTATTTCTGCGGCCTCTTCACGCGCTTGCTTGATCGATTTTTTACTGGTTTTCTTTTTGCCTGATTTGGGTTTTTTCACAGTTTTAATTTGTGTGGTCTTTTCTATTATTGGCGTGTCAGTCTTTGGATCATCTATAAAAGGATTATCTATAGGGGCTTTGCTGTTATCCTCTGGAATGTTAAATACTGGAATGTCCTCTTTTGGCGATTTGCTGCCATCCCCTTGTGCTGCAGCATCCCCTAATGGTTCAGCTAACACACGCAGCCGCATTTCCTTAATACGATCTTTTATATTGGCCTGAGACATAACGTTATACTCGCCGCTTTATGTAATCACCTGTTTACATACTGCCATCAATCTCAAACTTTGATGACTATTGACTAATTTAGGGTGATATAAAGTTATAGTTTAATCAACAAATTATTAAAAACGACACAAAAAGTGCCCTGTTTAATTTTAAGTCCGCTACCTGCACCACCGCATAAGAAGCAGTTTTGTGACAATATCTTCCAAAAGGAGCAGAATATGTGATTATTTTCTTCTTATTTGCGAAGCCGATAACCAGAATTAAAGATCCAGCTAATTATCCCAACACAGATAAACGTAAACAACCCTATCGCAATAAGACTATAAGTAATGCTTACATCTGCTGTGCCAAAAAAGGACCATCGTAGTCCAGATATAAGATATACAACTGGATTAAATAATGTAATTTGCTGCCAGATCGCAGGCAACATATCAATTGAATAAAAACTACCCCCTAGAAAAACAAGCGGTGTTAAAATAAGCATCGGAACTAGGTTCAACTGCTCAAAACTTTTTGCCCATATACCAAGAATAAAACCAAACAAACTAAACGAGATGCATGTGAGTGCCAGCAGAAAAAGCATCATTACCGGATGTTTAATTTGTACATCTACAAACAGCGTTGCTGTCATAAGAATAATAATGCCAATGATGAAAGATTTTGTTGCAGCAGCACCAACATACCCAATTATGATTTCAATATAAGAAACTGGAGCAGATAAAACCTCATAGATAGTTCCTAAAAATTTAGGAAAATAAATTGCAAAAGAGGCGTTGGATACACTTTGCATCAATACCGTAAGCATTATCAGGCCTGGCACAATAAAAGAGCCATATTCAATATTTTCTATTTGCTCCATTCTGGAGCCAATAGCAGAGCCAAAAACCACAAAATAGAGCGCTGTTGATATTACAGGTGATATTATTGACTGAAGCAGGGTTCGAAAAGTTCGTGCCATTTCAAATTTATAAATCGCAGTAATTGCATAAAAATTCATAAAATTAGTCCCTAACCAGATTCACAAAAATTTCTTCGAGAGAGCTTTGTGAAGTCTGAAGATCCCGAAGTCTAAACGATGCTTTTCTTAATTCTGACAGCAAATCCACAATACCTGTCTTTTGCGCTCTTACATCATAGTGATAATTAAGCCGCAATCCATCATCACTTAATGTTAAATTATAATGCGATAGGGATGATGGAATTTCTGTTGCGGGGCTTTGTAGCTCAATGGTAAGATTCTTAGAGCCCATACGCTGCATCAACTCATTTTTGCCCTCAATAAGAAGTAATTCTCCTTTATTTATCACACCAACCCTATCGGCTATTTCCTCAGCCTCTTCAATATAGTGGGTTGTAAGGATTACTGTAACACCGGTTTCTCGTAATTTGGCTACCACCTCCCACATATCTTTACGCAGTTCTACATCAACGCCTGCTGTCGGCTCATCGAGAAATAAAATTCTAGGTTCATGGCTTAATGCTTTTGCAATCATAATACGGCGTTTCATGCCGCCAGAAAGCGTCATATTCTTATCATCTTTTTTATCATAAAGTGATAAATCTTTTAAAAGCTGATCAATATATGCGTTATTTCTACTCTTGCCAAATAAACCGCGCGAAAAACTAACCGCATTTTTAACGGTCTCAAAAGGCTCAATTGTAATCTCTTGTGGAACAAGGCCAATCAGCGATCTGCTGTTTCTATAATCTACTGAAACATCAAACCCGCCAACTGTTATCGTATTTTTAGGGACTGATAATAATCCGCAAATAGCGGAAATAAGCGTTGTTTTACCAGCACCATTTGGTCCAAGTAATGCAATAATTTCACCCTCTTCTATTTCGAGTGACAAGTTGCGAAGTGCCTGAAAACCATTATCATAAGTTTTTGTCAGGTTTTTAACAGATATGATTGAACTCATGCAGAGACTTTCAGAGAAAAAATTTCAGATAGTTTATAATATCACACAACAAAATAGGAGATAGTTAAGAT
>Ga0255753_1000864_pt1 | contig 37999 bp, 34 predicted proteins | sample 041ome_10_FD_179953 | JGI IMG/M metagenome (GOLD analysis project Ga0255753, IMG submission 179953) | Coastal salt marsh microbial communities from the Groves Creek Marsh, Skidaway Island, Georgia - 041412US metaG (version 2) | ecosystem: Environmental > Aquatic > Marine > Intertidal zone > Salt... | reverse complement strand
CGGTGTGAGCGGAGACACCGGCGTGGCCCTGATCGAAGTCTACGCCGTGCCCTAGCGCATTTCCTGCAACTCGCGGTTAAACCTCCACGAAATCGTCGATGTAGCGTTCAATGACCCCTTCGAGTGAGGCGTCGGTCGTCATGCCCAGCGCGGTGGCACGGTCATACTCCGTGGCCACCGGCCAGCCGGCGACGATGGCCTCGATCGTCGCGTTGGGCGCGTCGATGACCGGCCCGAGCGTGATGCCGCGCCGGGCCGCGACGGCCTCCATCGCGGTGATCATCTCGGCCACCGTGTAAGTCGTGCTGGGGAAATTCACCGTGCGGTCGTCGCCGAGTTGAGCGGCATCGGCCTCGAGCAGGATCACGAGGCCCTCCACGATCTTGCCGTAGCTGAGCAACGGCATCTGCTGCGATCGCGCCACCGGCAGTTCGCAAGGCACGCCGTTGAGCGGCTCGCGGATCACGCCGCTGGCGAAGCTCGACGCGGCCAGATTCGGTTTCCCGGGCCGCACGAAGACGGTGGGCAGTCGCGCCCCGCGGCCGTCGACGAAGCCTTTGCGGGCGTAGTCGTTGATCAGCAGCTCACCGATCATCTTGGTCATGCCGTAGGTCGTTTGTGGGATCTGCTTGGTGCGGTCCGACACACATGGTGTCATCGCATGACCGCCGTAAGTCGCGACACTGCTGGTGAACACCAGCCGCAGCGGGCCCGCCCAGTGCCGGCACCGCTCCATCAGCTCGCGCATCGGATCAAGGTTGACCCGCAGCGCCAGGTCGAAGTCCTGCTCCGCCCCACCGCTCACCACCGAGGCCAGGTGGTACACCGCCACCGGCGAGTTCGGATCGTCCGGGAAGCAACCGGCGATGAAACCCGGTGCCGCCACGTCGCCCTCGCGAAACTCCACCGGAATCGCGCTGCCGGCCACCGCCTCGCGGGTCGGTGCGCCGATCACCTGGTCGGCCAGGACGATGCGCTCGATGGCCACGGTCTCGTTGCCCGGCTGCAGGGTAAGCGAGCCGCGCGCCAGCAGCAGTTTGACGAGCTGGGTGCCCAGAAAGCCGCCCCCACCGGTAATGATGATGTTCATACGCAGCGACGGGGGACGAGGGTTGGGGTCAGAGGCATACCCCAACCTGCCACCGCGCCGCGCTGCCGGTCAATCTCCGCAGCAAGTTGCCGCTCCCCCGCCCGGGTGAGCTGGTAGAACCGGGCGCGCCGGTTGTTATCGCTGACACCCCAGTCCGAACTGATCCAGCCCTGCGCTCCAGCCGCAACAGGGCCGGATAAAGCGTGCCCTGGTTGAGAGCGCCAGCAGGTCACCCGACACCTGCTCGATCCGCCGCGCGATACCGTAGCCGTGCAGCGGGCCCATCGCGGACAGCGTCTTCAGGACGAGGAGGTCGAGGGTGCCCTGCAACACGTCGAGCCGGGAAGGTTCCTTTTTCATGTTGGCAATCAACAGGGAAGTCGGTCCGGCATTTTTGCGGTCGAGTCGGGCGCGGCGTCGGCTTGGACTACCGGGCATGAAATCGTTTCGCCGCGAGCTCTGGTTCGACGTCACCCGCCGCCGCCAGTTCATCAACATCACCCCGGAGGTGAACGCGTGCCTGCGCGAGAGTGGCATCCGCGAAGGACTCTGCCTCGTGAATGCGATGCACATCTCGGCCTCGGTGTTCATCAACGACGATGAGTCCGGCCTGCACGGCGATTTCGAGACCTGGCTCGAGAAGCTCGCCCCCGAAAAGCCGCACGCCCAATACGCCCACAACGTCGGCGAGGACAACGCCGACGCCCACCTGAAGCGCACCCTCATGGGCCGCGAGGTCGTGGTGGCGGTGACCGACGGCCGGCTCGACTTCGGTCCGTGGGAGCAGATCTTCTACGGCGAATTTGACGGCCTGCGCCGCAAGCGCGTGCTGGTCAAAATCATCGGTGACTAGTCCGTTCGGGTGGGTGATTCCAAACAAGCCGGGCAGCCCGGCCGAGGTTCCGACTTGGCGTGGACCCGCCAACCCGCCTAATCCGATGCCCATGTCTGGTTCGGCATCGTGGCGCACGGCGCCCTCCCGCGGGTTTGCCTGGATGCGGGCCCGTCGCGGGCCGGTGATGGTCGCGGGCCTGGTGCTGTTCTTCGGCTGGATGGTCCTGCGGCAGCACCACCCGGTTTACGGGCTGACGCGGTTCTTCCAGCTGGACACGGAATTCGCCGCCCGGGCGCTGCCGGAGATCGACCGTTACCCGGTCTACGTGCACCGCGACACGGGGAGCTACGACGGCCAGTTCTACGCCCAGCTCGCGCTGCGCCCCACCCTCCAGGATCCGCAGCTCGCCACGGCGATCGACAATCCGGCGTTTCGCGCGCGGCGCATGCTCATGCCGTGGGTCGGCTGGGGGCTGGGGCTCGGCGAACCCGGCCGCATCCTGGCCGTGTATCCATGGATCAACGTCGGCGTTTGGCTCGGACTCGGCGCGCTGCTCCTGCGGCTGTTCCCGCCCCGGTCCGGGCTGGCCCTGCTGGCCTGGACGGGCCTGATGTTCTCGGGCGGGGTGATGACGGGGGTGCGCAACGCGCTCACCGACCTGCCCGCGCTGGCGCTGATCACGCTGGCCCTGCTGGGGTGCGAGCGCCAACGCCCCTGGTCCGGCGCCGCGGCGCTGGCGGCGGCCACGCTTTGTCGCGAGACGTCCGTGTTGGCCGGCAGTGTCTTCATGCGGGAAGGCACCTGGCGGCGGCGGATTGCGCTCGGCCTGACGGTCGCCCTGCCGACGCTGCTCTGGTTCCTCTACGTGCGCAGCCATCTGCCCACCGGCAGCGGCAATCTGCGCAACTTCGGCTGGCCGTTCGAATCGTGGGGGACCAAGTGGATCGACACGATCACCCTGCTGCTGCGGGAACCGGCCAGCAAATTTCACTGGGCGGGCCTGGGGTCCTTGATCGGCCTCTCGGTGCATCCGATCGTGATCTGGATCTACCGCAAGGAGCGCGATCGGTGGTGGTGGCTGGCGACGGGTTACGCCGGCCTGCTGGTGATCCTGGGGCCGCCGACCTTTGCCGGCTTCCCCATGGCGGCCGCCCGCATTCTGCTGCCTTCGCATCTGGCCTTCAATGTCCTGGCCCTGCGGCGCGGCAGTTGGGTGCTGCTGCTCCTGGGCAATCTTTCGCTAGGTACCGGCTGGATTGCGCACACGGCCAGTCCGCTGCGCGATCATGATGAATTGTTTGCCAACGTCGCCGCCGACGGTGCCTACATCGGTTGGACCGGGCCGGGCTGGTATCAGGTCGAATACGACTCCGGCGGCCAGCGCTGGGCGTGGTGCAGCCAGGAAGGCGTGCTTCAGGTGCGGCGGTATCCGACCGAGGCCGCCCGTGAGCAGACGGGCCGCCTCCAGTTCGCCCTCGCCGGCCCGGACGGTAATGCCGTGTCCATCTATCAGGACGACCGCCTGCTGTGGAACGGAACCACCTCCCGTGCCAGCGAGCTCATCGAGGTGTGGAACATCGCCTTCGACGCCGGGGGCCGGGCGACGCTGCGCTTTGTCGGCGCAGGACCGCCCATGCTGGAGGGCGACGCGGCCACCGGACGCCGGCTGACTTTCGGGATCTTCTACGTCGAAGGGGGCCGTCCGCGCTAGTCGACCGCGTAGAACGGATTCGGCAGCTTGAAGGTCCGTTCGACAAAACCTCCGGCTAGGTCGCTCTCCTGATCTCCGATGCTGGCAATGAGGGTGAAGCCCTCCGCCGTCAGTGCGGCGCGACGGGCGGTCTTCCGCTCAGCTGCGGTGCCCGCCTCGCCGTCGGTCTGGAAAATGATGCGCTCGTAGTCCCCCATGCCCGCCGCTTGCAGGTTGGCCAGGGTACCGGCCTTTTCCTCCGGATCGTGCCGCCCGGTCAGGAAGATGACCGCCAGGTCCAATTCGCGCGCCAGATCGTAGACCGCCTTGACCGGCGCCAGCGGCGGGGCGACTGCCTCCGCCACCCACTCCACCCACTGGGCGGGCTGATAGCCGAAATCCCGCCGCACCATGTGCGGATAGTTGGACAGCACCGTTTCATCCACGTCGAAGACCACGGCCAAACGCTCCCCTTCCGCCCGGCGGGCCGCCCGTTCGCGCAGCCACGCCTTGGCGGTGTCAGCGACCGTGGAGAGATCCTGCGCGTAGCGCCCGTCATCGTGATAGGCGATCACCGCCTGCTTCGCCACGGTGAGGTTGAGCGGTTCCTCCGCTGCCAACGCCAACGGGAACAGCCACCAGCCGCAAAGCACCAGGAATTTCATGGCGCCGAGCATACGGCGCCACGTGGCAGGTCAATCGTCACCGCGCGCGTCTCGACAATGTCACCCGGGAAGACAGGGTGTCGGACTAATCGTTCATCCTCCGATGACTCCCTCCGCCGACGCTCCCACCATCATCCCCGCCGAGGCCGCGGACGGCGATGCCGTGCGGCGGCTGTTGACGGCGGCCGACCTGGTCACCGGCGATCTTGATCAGGTGGATTGGACTGGCTTTCTCGTGCTGTGCGCGGCCGGCGAGACGATTGGCGCGGTTGGGGTTGAGCCGCGCGGAACCATCGGGCTGCTGCGCTCACTGGTGATCGCGCCGGAGTGGCAAGGTTACCGACTGGGCACAACCCTCCTGGCCCGGGCCGAAACCCGCGCCCGGGCCGACGGCCTGACCGCCCTGTGGCTGCTGACCACGACCGCCCCGGACTTCTTCGCCCGCCGCGGCTACACGGCCGTCGACCGGGAACAGGCCCCGGCCGGGATCAAGACAACCGCCGAATACCGCGACCTGTGCCCGGGCGCGGCCGTGGTGATGCACAAGCCTCTTTAATTCCCATCATGGCCCAACCGCTCGTACTCATCCTCTGCACCGGCAACTCCTGCCGCAGTCACATGGCCGAAGGCATCCTCCGCGCCGCCGCCGGCGATCTCCTCGACGTGCACAGCGCGGGATCGAAACCCGCCGGCTACGTCCACCCGCTGGCCCTCCAGGCGATGGCGGAAATCGGCATCGATATCAGCGGGCACACGTCCAAGCACATGGACACATTTCTCGACCGCGGCGTGCACACCGTCATCACCGTGTGTGGCAACGCCGACCAGGCCTGCCCGATTTTTCCCGGCCAGGCGGCGCGGCACCACTGGGGCTTCGACGACCCCGCGCACGCGACCGGCAGCGAGGATGAGCAGCGGGCGGTCTTTCGCCGCGTGCGCGATGAAATCCGCCGGGTCTTCGAGGCCTACGCGGCCGGCTGGCGCGACGCCTCCGCCTGACCTAAGGTTGCCCCGGGCCGGCCTTGATCGCCTCGATCAACTGGCGCCGGCCGTAGGGCTTGGCCAGGATGTAGATCCGTCCGCCCCACTGCTTGACCAATGCCTTCAGCAGGTCGTCCTCACCGCTGCTGGCCACGATCCACGGGGGCCGCGATTTTTTCATCACCCGGTCGATGAGTTCGCGCCCGCCCAGCTTGGGCATGGAAAGATCGGTGATGAGAATATCAATCGGCTGGTGCGTTTGCTGCAGGCACCGCCACGCCTCCTCGCCATTGCCGGCGGTGCGGGTTTCAAAACCGTGGTCCTCCAGGATGCGGGACACGAGGTCGAGCACGAGCGGCTCGTCGTCCACGATCAGAACCTGGCGAGGTGCGGGAAGGGCAGCGGCACCGTCGATTGCAGCATACAGGGAAGCCATGTCAGGTTAGACGCCCGAAAGGCCAAATGGAGCCGGCAAAAAACGGTAAAAGCCCGGCGTTAAAATCAGGCCTGACCGGGCCTAGTCGGTGTCGTTCGTGTCGTCCGCAGTTTCCCCTGCCTCACCCGCGCCCAGCACCTTGGTCGCCTTGCGGACCGGGTACTTGGTGACGGTCACGCCCTTGGCGCCGCGGGTGCTGACGGTCTGGCCGGTGAGGTCGAACTCGAAGTCCTTGACCCGTGCCTTGCAACGGCCGCTGAGCTGGATGCGGAGCTTGGCGGGCATGGCGGTCTCGTTCTTGGTCACGTCCAGGTAGACCACCTTGGAGCCCTCGCTGGCCACCACCGGGTAGACCTTGTCGCGCGTGACACCCCCGACGGTGAAGCGCTTGGCGAAGCACTTGCCCGACTTCTTGTCCTGGTAGAGCAGCGTAAAGAACAGCGGCGGGTCGTCCTTGCGGAAGACCGACACATGCTGGATGTCGCGCCCCATGAAAACCTTGTCGGCCACCTTCGAAACCTTGAGCGTCCCGTCACCCATGAGGCAGAGCACCTGGTCGAGCTCGCTGCAGTCACCGATGTATTCGTGCTGGCGCCAGTTGAGCCCGATGAAGCCGCCCTCGCGGTCGACGTAGAGCCGCTGGTTGGACGCCACCACCGCGGCGGCGCTGATCTGCTCGATCTCATCGTAGGTGGTGCGGCGCTTGTGCCCCTTGCCGTATTTCTCCTGCAACTGCTCAAACCACTTGATGGCGTAGTCGACCAGGTGCTTCAGGTCGTGCTTCACCTGCTTGATGTCGGCCTCGATCTGCTTGATGCGCTCGTCGGCCTTGAAGCGGTTGTAGGCGGAGATGCGTTTGATCCGGATCTCGGTCAGCCGGGTGATGTCGTCATCGGTCACCTCCCGGCGCAGCCGTTCGAGGAACGGCTCCAGGCCGGTGCGGATCTCCACCAGCACGCTTTCCCAGGTGGTGGACTTTTCGATCCGGCGGTAGATGCGCTCTTCGATGAAGATGCGCTCCAGCGAGTCCCAGTGCCACTGCTGCTCCAGCTCGCCCAGCCTGATCTCCAGCTCGAGCTTGAGCAGGTTCACGGTCTGATCGGTCGAGCGTCGCAGAATCTCGGATACTCCGAGGAAGACCGGCCGGTCGCGGCCGTCGAACGTCTCGATCACACAGGCGGCGGGCGCGATCGACACCTGGCAGTCGGTGAAGACGTAGAGCTGCTGCCGGACCTGCTTGGGGTCGGCGCCCTGCGGCAGGTGCACCAGGATCTCGACCTTGTCCGCCGTGTTGTCGTCGACGTGCTTGATCTTGATCTTGCCCTTGTTGTTGGCGGCGAGGATCGAGTCGATCAGCGAGGTGGTGGAGGTGCCGAAGGGCAGCTCGGTGATGGCGAGCACGTATTTGCTCGGCGACTCGATGGTGGCGCGGACCTTCACCCTCCCGCCGCGCTCGCCGTCGTTGTATTCGGAGAAGTCGGCGGTGCCGCCGGTCGGGAAGTCCGGCTTGATGCGAAACGTCTTGCCCTGAAGGTGGTTGATCGAGGCGCGGCAGAGGTCGTTGAAATTGTGCGGCAGCAGCCGGGTCGACAGGCCGACCGCGATGCCCTCGGCACCTTCGAGCAGGACGAGTGGAAACTTGACCGGCAGGGTGACCGGCTCGCGGGCGCGGCCGTCGTAGCTTTGCTGCCAGGGGGTGGTTTTCGGGTTGAACACCACCTCGCGGGCGAAGGGCGTGAGCCGCGCCTCGATGTAACGCGCGGCGGCGGCACCGTCGCCGGTGAGGGTGTTGCCGAAGTTGCCCTGCGGCTCGATCAACCAGCCGCGTTGGGCGATGCCGACCAGGGCCGCCTCGATGGAGGCGTCCCCGTGGGGGTGGTAGGCCATGGTCGCACCGACGATGTTGGCGACCTTGTGGAACCGGCCGTCATCCTTTTCCCATAGGGTGTGCAGGATGCGGCGCTGCACGGGCTTGAGGCCGTCGTGCAAGTGCGGGACCGCCCGGTCGAGGATGACGTAACTGGCGTAGTCGAGGAACCAGTTCCGGTAGTGGGTCCGCAGCGGCGCCTCGGGCGGCGGCGTGTCATCGGCGGCGGCAGGCGCCGGCTCATCGGCCGGAGGTTCGGGAGGCGGCGGCGCACCGTCGAAGGAAAGTTCGGGTTGATCGTCCGGGGGCGATGAGGATTTGGGCATGCGGCGGCGAAACGGTCGGCGTAAATTCGAAAAGAATCACTCAAGACCTCGCCTCAGCGGGTGCAAGCCCCGCGCGAATGCCACCGAGCCCGAAATAGGGGAATAACCATGGGGCAATAATGATGCAATCAGAGCGTATCTGCCCCCTATTCACATAGTTTTTACTCTATTCACTATTGGGCAGGATGTTAGGAGCCGATAGGTATATGGATTATCGGGATTTACGCCCGTCAGGCATGTCATCCGAAACCCATTCCACTGCACCCAACGCCATGTTGATGCGGGCTGCCCAGGACATGCGGGCCCTGCTGTTCGTGCGTTCGACGGATGGCCGCATCACGTCGGCCAATGCCCAGAGCACGCACTTTCTGGGCCGCACGCCCGCGGAGGCGATCGGAGAGTTGTGGAGCGACTACTTTGCGGTCGATGGCGCCGGGTCACGGGAGTCCGGGCATGATCAGGATGCCGGCCACACCGTGCTCGAGGGCGATCTGCACACCTGGGATGGCCGCAGCCTGCGGGTCGAGTTGCGGGAGGGCCCGGCGGAATTTGACCAGAACCTCACCCTCGGCGTCGTGGTGGAAATCACCGATCGCCGCGAGCGCGAAGCCCGTCTGCAGCAGTCCCAGCGCATGGAAAACCTCGGCATGCTCGCCGCCGGCATCGCGCACGATCTCAACAACATCCTCGCTCCCATCCTGATCGCCGGCTCCATGCTCAAGCCGGCCGTGCAGGACGACAAACAGAAGCGGATGCTCGACATCCTGCAGTCGTCCGCCGAACGCGGCGCCCAGATCGTCCGCCAGATCCTCGGATTTTCCCAGCAAAGCAGCGGCGATCTCGTCCGTATGAATCCGCGCCACGTGGCGCGCGACCTGATCCTGATGGTCGAGGAGACCTTCCCTCGCAACATTACCTGCGAGGACGACCTCGCCCGCGACCTCCACGAGGTGTTGGTCAATCCGACCCAGATCTATCAGGTACTCCTCAACCTTTGCATCAACGCCCGCGACGCCATGCCCAAAGGCGGCTTGCTCCGGGTCGAGGCCGCCAAACGCGAACTGACCGCCGACCGCATCCCCGTGCCTGAATACCGCACGCAGACCCACTGGGTCTGCTACACCGTGACCGACACCGGCGTCGGCATCCCCGCCGACAAACTCGATTCGATCTGGACGCCGTTCTACACCACCAAGCAGGACTCGGGCGGCACCGGACTCGGCCTCGCCACCGCCCGGGGCATCATCATGAAGCACGGTGGGTTCATCGAGGTCAGCAGCCGCGTTGGCCGCGGGACCTCGTTCGAGGTCTACCTGCCGGCCGCGCCCTCCACCGACCAGCCCAAGTTCGCCCCCGGTCGGGCCGATGACCTGCCTCGCGGCGCCGGCGAACGCATACTGGTGGTCGACGACGAGGCGGCGGTGCGCGAGATGGTGCGCACCACCCTCGTGGCCGCCGGCTACCGGGTGACGGTTGCCACTCAAGGCGTCGATGCGTTGTCCCTTTACAACATTTGGGGCAACGAACTCGCACTGGTCATCACCGACATGCACATGCCCGGCATGGCCGGCGACCTGTTCGGCAGCGTGCTGCGACGCCTCGCGCCCGATCTGCCCATTCTCAGCATCAGCGGCCATCCCGACGCCATCGAGCGCTGGAAGGAATCCGGCACCACCGAACCCAATCGTTTTCTGACCAAACCCTTCGGCGTCGCCGAACTGCATCAGACCGTGCACGAGATGCTGGAAGCGCATAAGGCCGCCACTCACCCGGGGCTGCCGACGCACTGACGCTCAGTGTCGTGTGGTCTCGCGGGCGGCGGGCCGCACCGTGGCGCGCAGCCAGTCCACCGCCGCATCCAGATCCGGATCCCGCCCCGCCCGCACATCCGCCAGCGTGCGTTCCACCTCAATGTCCGGCGCGACCCCGTTGCCCTCCAGCCGGGTGCCATCCATCGATTCGTAATCATAGGTGCCGATCTGGAGTTCGCCCCCGTCACGCAACCGGAAGAACTGGCTCGCCACCACCACGCCCGCGGTGGGGCGCCCGACCAGCACCGCCCGGTCGTAGTGCTTGAACACGTGCGCGAGGATCTCCGCCGAGCTGGCCGAGCCGGGGCCGATCAGCACCACCAGCGCGCCCTCGTAACCCACCCCGCCGAGCCAGGCCGACCGCTCCTCATCCCGCCGACCCTTGCGCGACACGAATGCCCCGTAGGCGACCCGCTTGGGAAAGAAGTCGGTGATGACCCGCTCGAGCGAAGACACCGCCCCGCCGGCGTTCTGCCGCAGGTCCAGCACGATGCCCGGAGCCTTGCGATTGGCCCGCAGCCGGGTGCGCAGCCAGTTCTGGTAGTCGGGTTCAAATTCGTCGAAGCGCAGGTAGACCCAGCCCTCCTTGGCGTGCCACTCCGCCGGTGGCATCCAGTCGGGCAGCGTCCGCGCCGTCAGGGCCACGTCGCGCTCCCGGTTCTCCAGATCGCGGAACGTCCAGGTGTAGGTTTGGCCCGGCTCGTTGTTGAAGGTCACCCCCGCTTCGCTCAACGGCTCGCCGTCGCGAGCCACCACGATCCAGCCGGGCTGGATGCCTGCCTCGGCGGCCGCCCCGCCCGGCCGCAGCTCGACCACGATCCACTGGCCTTCGATCCGTTCGATATTGACGCCCACAAAGGCCCGCTGGGCCTGTTGATCCTCCCAGCTTTCCAGCGGGGTCAGCGCCACGGTGTGGGCGTCGCCCAGCTCCTCCAACATCTCATTGAGCACGTCGTAGAGCTCTTCCTCGCTGGCCGCCCCCGCTGCCGCCTCGCGGTAGCGTTCGCGCGCGGTGGCCCAGTCCGCACCGTTGAAGGCGGGATCATAGAAACGCCGGTCGATCTGGCTCCAAACCTGATCCAGCACCGCCACCTGCGCCTCGGCCCGCGCGGCCATGCTGGCGTACACGCGCGGCGCGGGGGGCTGGCCGGTGGGCGTAAGGCACCCGCCGAGCAGCATTGCCAACGCGACCAATCCCACCGCGAACCACCGTAGCGGATGGCGACGGGAGGCGGACGGCACGGTGGAAACGGGCATCAGGACCAAGACCGACGGCAAAGTGTTTTGTGCCGTGCGCTCAATGCGCCGAGTCGAGATCGCCCGGCTTCAGCAGCGGTTGGAACAGGGCCTTGTTGGAGGACTTCATGAACGCCTCCTTGGCGGCAATGGTGCCGTCCTTAACCCGGTCCATCAGACTCCAGTCCATCGTGGTCATGCCCTCGGTCTTTCCGCTCTCGATGATGGCGCGGATATTGGCAATCTGACCGCTGCGGATCGTGTTCGGCAGGGCCTCGTGGCGCACCAGGATTTCATGCACGGCGCAGCGCCCCTTGGGCTGCCGTTTGCAGAGCAGCTGGGCCACCACGCCGGACAGGCAGCCGGCGAGCATGACACGCACCTGGTTCTGTTCCTCGGCCGGGAAGGCGTTGATGATGCGGTCGACCGTCTTGGGCGCGTTGTTGGTGTGGAGCGTGCCGAACACGAGCATGCCCATCGAGGCGCAGCCGAGGGCGAGCTTGATGGTCTCCAGTTCGCGCATCTCGCCCAGCAGCAGGATGTCCGGGTCGTGGCGCATGGCGCCCTTGAGTGCGTCGGCGAACGACCGCGTGTGCTCGCCGACCTCGCGGTGCACGATGGTCGACTTCTTGTTCGGGTGCACGAATTCGATCGGGTCCTCGATGGTGATGATGTGCTTGGCGAGGTTGTCGTTGATGTAGTCGATCATCGCCGCGAGCGTGGTCGACTTGCCGCTACCGGTCGGACCGGTGACGACGACGAGCCCCTCGTTGAGGTGGCACAGCTTCTTGAGCACCTCGGGCAGCTTGAGCGTGTCGAACGACAGGATCTCGGCCGGAATCTGGCGGAAGACCGCCGCCTGGCCCCAGTGATTGTAGAGGTAGTTGCCGCGGAAACGGGCGACGCCCTTGATCTCGTGGGCAAGGTCGAGGTCCTTGCGTTCGAGGAATTCGGTCCAGCGCTCCTCGTTGCAGATGCCCTTCAGGTAATCCTCCATCTGCGGCGCGAGGATCACCTCATCCTCCAGCGGCACGAGGTTGCCGGAGATGCGGGCCTTGGGCGGCAACCCAACGGTAAGGTGCAGGTCGGAGCCCCCCTGGTCGAGCATCAATTGAAGCAGGCGGTCGATCGCGGGCATGACGTCAGTTGATTTGCGCGAGCAACTGCTTGCTCAGGATGTTCTGGCGCGCGACCTCGGCACTGATCCGGCGGTCGCTGTAGAGTTGGAAGATCGAGCTGTCCATCAGGCACATGCCGTCGCGGGAACCCGTTTCGATGATGTTGCGCAGACCCTGCATCTTGCCCTCACGGATCAGCGCGGCGACGGCGGGATTCGAAACCAGGATTTCGCAGGCGACCACCAGATTGCCGTCGGATCCGGGCAGGAGCCGCTGGCACACGATGCCGCGCAGGCTCTCGGCCACGCTGGCCCGGATCTGGGTCTGTTGCGCGGGCGGAAACACATCGAGCAGCCGGTTGAGCGTGGTGCCCGAATCACTGGTATGCATGGTGGCAATCACCAGGTGGCCGGTCTCGGAGGCGCTGATCGCCATCTCGATGGTTTCCAAGTCGCGCAGCTCGCCGATGACGATGATGTCGGGATCCTCGCGCAGCGCGCCCTTCAAGGCGGAGCCGAACGACTTCGTGTGCTCGCCGACCTGACGCTGCGTGATGTTGCAGCCGACCGCTTCCTGCACGATCTCAACGGGGTCCTCGACCGTGATCAGATGGTCCTGGCGCGATTGGTTGAGCTCGGCCACCAGCGCGGCCAGCGTGGTGGTCTTGCCGGCGCCGACGGGACCGGTCACGAGAATGAGCCCGTTGTGGTAGGACAGCATCTTGCGCACGGTGTCGACGTTGCGCAGCCCGAGATCATCCAGCCGCGGCAGCTTGTCGGCCACCATGCGGTAGGACCCCGCCGCGCCCTCGCGGTGAAACATCAGGTTGACCCGGTAGCGGTGCGAGGCGTCGAGCGCCAGGGCGAAGTCGTAGTCGCGCCGTTCGAGATAGATCTGCCGCTGGTGGTCGGCCAGCAGGATGGTGTTGAGCCGCAGCGACTCCTGCGCGGTGAGGATGTGCTCGCTCAGCGACGTCAGCGCGCGCTGGCGGCGGATTAAGGGCCGGGCTCCGGCCGAGAGGTGCAGATCGCTCACCCCGTTGTCGCCGCACCAGATCAGCAAACCGCTCATGGCCTTCGCCAGGTCGGCATCGTCCAGGCCGGCGACAGCGGTGAAATCCAGTTCGGCGCCCCCCGCAGTGGCGGTCGGGCGGGCCGCAGCGGTCGCCGCCGGTGCCGCCGCACCGCCGAAGGGATTCTCGTCCGGCGGACCTTCCGCGCCCTTTTGCATCGCCCCTCCGGCGAGGTTTTCGAGGGCCGCCAGATCCTCCACATGGCCGTCGTCGATCAGGCGCTGGGCGAAGTCGAGCAGCTCGGCGTTCTCTCCCACCGCCGCCTGCACCGCCTTGGCCTGCCGCAGGGAAAACATGCCCTGTTCGAGACCGAGTTTGACCAACCAAAGTACCGAAGAATCCATGACGGGGAAAGCAGCGCCGAAAACCCTGCCGGGCCCGTTCCACGGTGCCAAGCGCTAAGCCCGCGGGTTGGGCCTACCCCTTCGCCTCCTCGGCCAGCAGCTTCGTCCAGATGTCGTCGCGGACCAGCAGGCCCTGGGCCGCGGTTTCACGGCGCGCCGCCAGCACGGCCTGGCCGGGATAACGCGCCCCCGGGTTGGCCGCCGCCAGCGCCTCGATCACCCCGCGGGTGCGGGCCGCGACGTCGCCACCGAGCTTGCCGGGCGCAAACGCCAGAAAGACCTGACTGATCTCCAGACCGTCGGTGAGCTTCGCCGAGTCGTTGCCGTCGGCCAGGATGGCGGCAAAGGCGTCGAGCAGGACGGCCAGCCCCGAGCCCTTCCAGAAGCCCATCGGAAACATCGTGCCGCGCTCGAGGATCTCGTCGGGATCCGACGTCACGTTGCCCGCCGCGTCGAGTCCCCCCGGCACCGGCAGCGGCTCGCCGGAGGCCCGGTGCGAATCGAGCCGGCCCCAGGAATACTGGCTCATGGCCAGGTCGACGACGAGGTGCGCGCCGTCCTCGCCGGGCACGGCGAGGACGATGGGGTTGTTGCCGATCGATTTCCTGGTCCCGCCCCACGCCGGCATCATCGGCTCCGTATTCGACCAACAGATACCGAGGTAGCCGCGCTCCGCGGCGCGCCAGCCGCAGTTGCCGGGCCGCCCCCAGTGGCCGGTGTTGCGCAGCGCCACGCCGCCCAGACCATGGCGGTCGGCGAGGGCCATCGCGCGGTCCATGCAGAAGTCCGCGTTGAGCGCACCGAAACTGCGGTGGCCGTCGTAGCGCTCCAGCGCGCCAAAGGCGGCCACCAACTCGGGGTCGCGGTCGTGGTTGCGGATCTCGCCCTCGCGCAGCCAGGTGAGGACATTGAGCACACGGTTGGCGCCGTGGGAATGCACGCCGTCGGCGCTGGCCTGGGCATACCATTCCGCCACCCGCCGGGCCCGGGTGACTTCGACGCCCTCGCGGGCATAGAGCGTGGTGACAAGGTCGACGAAGCGCTCAACGGGAACCCGGGGCATGGGGTCACTCGAACAAAGCAAACGGCCGGTCACAACCCGTGACCGGCCGCGAAGTGGATTTGTTAACCGTGCGGGACGCCCGGCTCAGTCCTGTTTGACCGTCAGGATGTTGCCCGCGTCGTCGTAGAAGAGCTCCTTGACCTTAACGCTGCGCAGGTGGTTCACGCCCCCGGACAGCGAAGAATCGTGATGGAAGAGGAACCAGCGACCCTCGTGCTCCACGATGGAGTGATGCGTGGTCCAGCCGATCACTGGCTCAAGGATGCGCCCGCGGTAGGTAAAGGGCCCGGTCGGGCTCGTGCCGGTGGCGTAGACCAGATAGTGCGTGTCGCCGGTCGAGTAGGAGAAGTAGTAGACGCCGTCGCGCTTGTGCATCCAGGCCGCCTCGAAAAAGCGGCGGCCCTTGTCCTCGGCGCCGAGCAGTTTTCCGTCTTCGCCGAGAATCTGCAGGTCCGTCACGTCGCCCGCAAACTGCAGCATGTCGTCGGTCATCTTGGCGACCCGCGGGCAGATGGCGGGGACGTCTCCGGACGGCTCCTGACCGCTCGGATCGTGCTGGTTGCCCGGCCACTGCTGGAGTTGGCCGCCCCAGATGCCGCCGAAGTACATGTAGGCCGAACCATCATCGTCGACGAACACCGCCGGATCGATCGAGTAGCTGCCCTTGATGTAGTCGGGCTCAGCCTTGAACGGGCCGCCCGGCTCGTCGCCGACGGCGACCCCGATGCGGAACAAGCCGTCCTGGTCGCGAGCCGGGAAATAGAGGAAATACTTGCCGTCCTTGGTCGCTGCGTCCGGCGCCCAGAGCTGCTTGCTGGCCCAGGGAATGTCCTCGAGGGCCAGCGCCACGCCATGGTCGGTGACCTCAGCCCCGACCCGGTCCATCGAGAAGACATGGTAGTCGGCCATGTCGTATTGGTCGCCGTTGTCGTTGTTGGGGATGCCGGTGTCGCGGTCGTGTGAAGGATAGACGTAGATGCGGCCGTTGAAAACGTGAGCGGAAGGGTCGGCCGTGTAGAGATGGGTGATCAGGGGTTGGTCGGACATGGGGAGTTATTTTCTTCGCACCGAACCACGCTTGGCTAGGCGTAATTTGGTCTATTGTTGGAGCAGTCTCCCCGCGGCGACGCGCGTGCTAGAGCTTCTCGCCGCAGTATTTGCAGTGGATGGCGTCGTCCGCGTGGTTGCCGGCGCCGCAGGCCGGGCAGGCCTGGGTGTTGGTCGAACGGCGGAAGGCATCGTTCATCGCCACGCTCACGATACCGGTCGGCACCGCGATCACCCCATAGCCCACGATCATCAGCATGGAGGCGACAAACTGCCCCGTCACCGTCTGCGGCGCGATGTCGCCGTAGCCCACCGTCGTCATCGTCACGATCGCCCAATAGACCGACCGCGGGATGCTGGTGAACCCGTGTTCCTCGCCCTCGATCAAGTACATCAACGCACCGGCAATCAGCACACAGGTGAGGACCACGCCGAGGAACACCGTGATCTTGCGCTGACTGGCCGCGAGCGCCGCCCGCAGCATGCGCGCCTCGCCCACGTAGTGGGAGAGTTTCAGGATCCGGAAAATCCGCAGCAGCCGCAACGCCCGCACCACCAGCAGCGACGGTGTACCGGCCAGAAACAGGCTCAGGTAGGTCGGCAGGAGCGCCAGCAGGTCGACCACCCCGAAGAAGCTGCGCGCATAGGCCCAGGGGCGTTTCACCGCGATCAGCCGCAGGACGTATTCAACGGTAAACGCAATTGTCAGGGTCCATTCAAGCACCCGCAGAGTGCTCCCGTAGGCCTCCCGGATGGCCCGAACGCTCTCCAAACACACCGCCGCCACGCTCAGCAAAATCGCCGCCAGCAGGACCAGATCGAAGGCTTTTCCAGAGGGAGTATCAGCCTCGAAGATCAATTCATGCAGGCGCGCCCGCCAGGGCCGGCGGGGGAGTTCGTCGCGGGCGGAGGTCATGGCCTGCAGGTTGTTGCGCTGTTTAACGGACCGCAAGACAGGCCATTCCCACCCGGCCCGATTGTATTTGTCTTATCCCCGCCCGCCAACGCGCGGGTTCCAGCTCACTTCTCTTCGCACCATCAGCACGCCTACGTCCATTACCCGACAGCAGGCCCATTACTTCGCGGTCTACGCGGTGTTGGGCTGCGTCACGCCTTACATCCCGATCTACCTGCGGGATGTTAAGTTCCTGTGCGCCTCCGAGATTGGCCTGACTTTCGCCGCCGGCCAGGCCGCCGTGCTGGTGATGCCTGTGGTAATGACCTACCTTGCCGACCGCTACCGGCTCGCCCGCCCGCTGCTAATCACGCTGTTTGCGGTCAACATCCTGGCCATGACCGGGCTGATCGGCGCGATCGGCTTCTGGGGCTGTCTGGCCTGGGTCGCGATCAACCGCATGGTCACCCAACCGCAGGTGGCGCTCAGCGACGGCCTCTATTTCACGCTCCAGTCGGACCCGGCCCAGCCCCGCGCTTCCTACGCCAGTGTGCGGGTGTGGGGCACGGTCGGCTTCATCGTGCCGAGCATCGTCATCTACGTGAGCTACCACCTCGGCGCCTTCTGCAAGGGCGGGTTGACGTGGATGCCCTACGTGGCCGGGGTCTTCGCCGCCTTTGGCATCCTCAACGCTTTCGGCCTGCCGCAGCGGTTCGCGCCCCGCGCCGATGCCGCGGCCCCTCAGCGCATGCCGACCCTCGCCGCCGCCAAGGTCCTGCTGCAGCCGCGCCTGGGCCTGTTCGTGGCTGGCGTCGGCTGTGTCATCATGTCCAACATGGCGTTCTACGGTTTCTACCCGCTGTACCTGACCACGGAGGTCGGCATCGGCGAAAAATGGGTGGGGCTGATCTCGAGTTTCGGTGTGGCGTTGGAGGTCCTCTACATCCTCGGGCTCGACCGCATGCGTCAGCGCTTCGGCCTCGGTGGCCTCATGGTGCTGGGCGGCGCCGCCAGCCTGTTCCGGCTCGGCTGCCTCGCGTTTCTGCCCACGCCGTTCTTCTCAGTCATCTTCCAGGTCGTGCACGGCCTGACCGTGGTCGGGTTCATGATCGTACCGGTCATTTACCTCAACACCCACGCCAACGAAGGCTACCGCAACTCCATCCAGGGACTGTACGTGATGATCGTCCAGGGCGGGTTCTCCATCGCCGGCAACATCATCGCGGGCCAGATCGCCGAGGCCAGCGGCCTGCTGGTGCTCTACCGCAGCGCCATCGTCGCCTGCGTGGTCGGCCTCGTCTTGGTCGCCCTGAGCTTCCGGTTCCGGCACGAACCACCGGATCGCGCCGTGGGATAACTGCCCCCCTCGGTGGACGCCGCGCCGGTCCTGCGCATGGTGGCGGCATGCAACTCACGGGGATTCACCACCTCACCGCCGTCACCGCCAAAGTGTCCGACAACCACGCCTTCTACACCGGCGTGCTCGGGCTGCGGCTGGTCAAGAAGTCGGTCAACCAGGACGACGTCTCGGCCTACCACCTGTTCTACGCCGACGGCGCCGCCTCCCCCGGCACCGACCTGACGTTCTTCGACTGGCCGGCCGCGCCGGAGCGCCGCGGCAACCATGCGATCAGCCGCACCGGCCTGCGCGTCGGCAGTACTGACTCCCTCGCTTGGTGGGCGAAACACCTGGCCCAACACAACGTGAAAGCCGGCGAGATCCACGAACGCGACGGCCGCGCCACGCTCGATTTCGAGGACGCGGAAGGCCAGCGCTTCGCCCTGGTGGTCGACGACGGCGGCGCGCCCGATCATCCGTGGGACCGCAGCCCGGTGCCGGCCGAACACCAGCTTCGCGGCCTCGGCCCGATCACCCTCAGCGTGCCCACCCTCGACCGCTCCGCCCGCATCCTGAAAGGCATCATGGGCATGACCGAGGACCGCACCTACCCGGTGGCACCGCAGCCCGAAAGCGAGAGCGAAAGCCCGGAGATCACCGTCCACGTCTTCACCATGGGTCCGGGCGGGCCCGCCGCCGAACTGCACGTTGCCGTCGACCCCCAGCTGCCACCCGCCCGCCAGGGCGCCGGAGGCGTGCACCACGTGGCGTTCCGCACGCCGACCTTCGACGACTACGCCGCCTGGCACAAGAAACTCGTCGACGCCGGCTACCCGAACAGCGGACCGATCGACCGCTACTACTTCCGCAGCCTCTACTTCCGCGAACCCAACGGCATCCTCTTCGAGATCGCGACCGACGGTCCTGGTTTCACCACCGACGAACCGCTGGAAAGTCTCGGCGAAAAACTCGCCCTGCCGCCGTTTCTGGAGAAACGGCGGGCGGAGATCGAAGCCGGGCTGAAGCCGATCTGATTATGATCAAACTGGAACTCAGAAACTCAAGCATCAGAGCCTCGAGTAACTGGCTTTCCTGAGTTCGTGAGTTCCAGATGCAAAACCCGATCACGGGCAACGTGACACGTCAGTTGCCGCCCGGCTGAGCTTGGCGCGCACGCCGGGCCTCCATCCGCTCGCGCATGGCGGCGTAGGGGCTGGTGCGCTCGAGATTGGCCGCCACATCCTTGGCCGCACGCGTCTCGGCGCCGGACTTGTCCATGAAGCCGAGGTCGTCGAGCCAGTCCACATAACGCTCCTGCCAGGTGCCGAAGCCCGCGCCGTCGCGACTGGTGATGCCGGCGGTCGCCGGCGCCTGACCTTCCGCCCCCCGGTCGCCGGGGTGCACGCCGCGGGCGTAGATATGGATCTCGACGTTGGGCAAGCCGTCGTTGAGCAGGGCGGTGAAATACTCCGTGGCCCACAGCGCGTGGATCCAGTCGCCCCAGCCCGGACCGGTGAAGAATGCCGGCGGCGCATCGCGTGGGATCTCCTCGGTCGCGCCCATGAAGAACGGCGACGGCCCCGGATATACGAGTCCGGCGAAGTCGGGCCGCGAGGAGACCTTGGCCAGCGGGTTGCCCGGCACGTCGTTCGTCGCGTCGAAGGCATCGTAGCGCAGCGAGGCGCCGGCCACGAGTTCGGCGCCGGCGGAGAAACCAATCACGCCGATGCGGTCGGGATTGATCCGCCAGTCCTCGGCGTAGGCACGGGTGAGCTTGATCGCCTGCTGCAGGTCATAAACCGCATCGGTGCGCGGATCGTAACCGTCGCTGCGCAGCCGGTTGCGCAGAATGATCGCGCTGATGCCCCGGTTGGTAAAATAAGGCACGACGTCCGCACCCTCGCCGGCCACGCCGAGCGTGTTGTGGCCGCCGCCCGCCGCGATGATGACAGCCGTGCCGGTGTTGATCGCCCCCTTGGCCGCATGAAACTCGATCGACGGGTTGTGGATGTTGGTCATGTAGCCGAGGAATGGCGCGCTGTAGGTGCCATAGTTCTCCGCTTCATGGATCCGTTCCTGGTTGAGGTAGGATGAGTCGGCCGGATAAAGCGTGACCACCACGCCGCCCGGCACAATGGCCTGCGGCTGGTAGGGACCCTCCGTAACCGGACCGGCAGCCTGCACTCCCATCGGGGCCGGCGGGGGCGGCAGGCCCTCGGGGCGGGCAGTGGCGGAAACGGGGAGCGATAGCAGCGACAGGATCATCGCCGCCCGGGTAAGGTGCGGGCTGGTTCGATTCATGGGGATAGGGGGACGCGTTGGTAGTGCGACCCCGGAGCTGAAGCAAGTCATGCCATAATCCCATGTCGCGACGGCCTAGGAAATATTATTGTTTTTCAATAACTTTTATTGACATTCAATAATCCTGAAAATTATTGAAATTCAATAATCATGGATACCACTCCGTCTCTGTCACGTCTTTCCCGGATTCTCGAAGTCCTGCTGACCGTGCTTATCGTCCTCCTCGTCGGCGGCATCATCCTGCTGGTCGTCAGCACGACATATCTGGCGATCACCGGCCATGCTCCGGGCGAGATGCTCCACCACGTGCAGATCAACACGTCGCTGCCTTCGCAGATCGTCACCACCGCCACCGGTGAGGAGGTGACCCTCAACCTCAACGACGTCAGCGCCCAACTGGAGATCCCGCGCAGTCAGTTCGCTTTGCGCCTGGTTGACGGCCTCACCGGCCTGGGAACCCTGCTGCTCATCGGCGCGGTCTGCTGGCACATGCGCCAGCTGCTGGGCAGTGTCCGCCGCGGGCAACCCTTCACCGCCGCCAACGTCCGTCACCTGCGCCGCATCGCCTGGCTGAGCCTCGCCGGCATGGTCTGGCAATCGTTCTCCAAGGCCCTGCTGGCCCAGCAGGTCAGCCAGGCCTTCCGCGGTCTGGACATCAGCGTGTCGCTGAATTTCACCGGACCGTCGCTGCTCACGGTGCTGTCGCTCTTCATCATCGCCGAGGTGTTCAGCATCGGGGTGAGAATGAAGGAAGACCAGGATCTCACCGTCTGACCGCGCACCCGCCATGCCCATTCGCATTCACCTCGACCAACTGCTCGCGCAGCGCGGACTCACCCAGAAGGAGCTGTCCGCGCGCATCGGCATCACTCCGGCCAACCTGAACATCTTCACCACCGGCAAGGCGCGGGCGGTGCGCTTCAGCACGCTGGAGGCGATCTGCCGCGAACTCGGCTGCCAGCCCGGCGACCTGCTGGGCTGGGAGGAGTGATCCGTCCGGCTACTCCGCCGGCTCCGGCCGGTTGATCTGGCCGCTGCGATGGGTGTATTCCATCAGCTCGATCCGGTTGCCGTCCGGATCGGTGATCCAGCACTGCCAGGAGTGGTCGATGCCCTGCTTGGTGGGCCCGACGTCGGCACCGCGGTCGAGCAGCATCTGGCGCACGTCGTTTATGTCCGTCACCTCGAGGCAGAAGTGGCTGCACTGGTTGCCGCGGGTGAGCGGACTCGTGTCGCCGCCCCAGACCGCCGCCGCCTTGTGCTGGTCGAAGATCTCCACGAACGTGGTGTCACCACAGGCCAGATACACGCCGAACTTCTCGCCCGCGTCGTTGCGGAAGTAAAACTGCACGTTCAGCCCGATCTTCTCGGTGTAGAACGCGATCTGGCGATCGAGGTGGTTGGTGATGAGGCAGACGTGGGCGAGTTTGCGGAACATGGCCGGATCGCACCGTGCCGGATTTCGGGGCGCAATGCGATCCCGGCGCAACGTTGATCAACCGCTCACCCCGCCCGCCGCGCCCGCACCATCAGCCACGGGAACGGGTTCAGCCACTGCTCCACCGCAAACCCTTGCGCCGCCAGCAGGGTGCCGAAGGTGCGACGGCTCCAGTGGTTGAGGTGGCCGGGTGTGTTGCCCCCGTCGCGCCAATACTTGCCCCGCGCCAGGTTGAGCACCCGCCAGATGGGTTCGTTGGGCACGGAAAAGACGTAGGCCCGCGCGCCCAGCGCATGCATTCGCGCCAGCCCGGCGGCGGGGTCTTCCAAATGCTCCAATACCTCGCAGCACACCACCACATCGCGCGCCTGCGTCGCCGGATCGAGATCGTAGGCGCTGGCCTGCTCGAAGCGCAGCCGCTCCGTCGCCCGCGGCGCGGCCTGCTCGATCAGCGTGCGGGAAAAGTCCGTCGCTAGGATGTCGACCGCATGATGCGCCGCCATCAGCGCGGCCAGCCGACCCTCGCCGCAGCCGACCTCGAGGATGGACCGCGGCTGCGCCGTCGCGAGGGCGGTCAGGAAAGCGCGGTCGAACCCCCGCACCAGGGCCCGGGCCAGCGGGTTGCCGAGGTTGGCCTTGTCGACCTGGTTGCCGATGTAGATGCCGTCCTCAAGCTGCCGGTCGTGGTGCTGCGTTTCCGCCATGCCCCGACCTCGCCGCGGGGCGGGCGCGGTGTCAACCCAGCCTAGGTCAGTCCGAGGCGCTCCAGCAGGTCGGCCGGGGGCGGCGGATACTCCGCCAGCGGCACGTTGCCGAGGTAGCCGACGTCCTTCATGCCCTCGGGCGTGGTATAGAAGCCACCCGCCGTCAGGTCGCGGAAGCGGCGGAAAAAGCCCTGCAGGCGCTGGCGTTCCAGCGGCACGTTCGCGCCGGGTCGCACCGTGGCGAGCTGATCACACACCTGTGCCTGCTGGTTGATGCGCAGGTCGACGAACTTGGCGTTGTAACGGCCCTCGCACAGGACATCGAGCTCGGCCAGGCCGGTCAGGATCGTCTCGCGGTCGCCCCGCTGGCCGGGATACGGCGAACTGATCCACTCGTCGATGAAGTCGTGCACCTTGAGATCGGCTGCGCTCGGCGACTGAGCGTCGGCCGGAATGATCAACCCGCACAGCAGCGCGGCGGTGCGCCGCTGGTGGTCGTCAAACGTCAGCGGCCAGAGCTCGCCCGGCGCGTAGGTTTTGACCAGGTCGGGATCGGCCCCGTAGCCCTCACCCTCGTAATGACCGGCGATGGTGACGCCCGGTTCGCCCGGAACCTGCGCGAGCCCGCGCGGCAGCAGCGTGGTCGAGGCGGCGGCGGTGGCCATCCACTTGAGGGCGGTGCGGCGGTCGATGCGGTCGGAAAGCGGTGAGTTCATGCGACGTTCCCCCCGGTCAGATGTTGCCCCGGCTGAGTTCGCCGACGAGGTGGTCGGCCGCGCGCCAGGCGTGGGCCATGATGGTGAGGGTGGGATTCTTGTCGGCGTTGGACGGGAACGGCGCGCCGTCGGTCAGGTAGAGGTTGGGCACGTCCCACGCGCGGCCGAACTGGTCAGTGACCGATTTGGCGCGGTCCGCCCCCATGATGGCGCCGCCAACCTCGTGGATGATCTCGCCACCGGCCTTGATGGCCGTACGACGGTCGATCTCGGGTCCGCCGCTGGTGACGCGCCCGCCGCAGGCCTCGATGATGGCGGCGAAGGTGCGCTGCATGTGGGCGACCTGGTTGAGCTCGTGGTCGGACCACTGCCAGTGGAAGCGCAGCACGGGAATGCCCCACCGGTCCTTCACCACCGGGTCGATCTCACAGTAGGAGCCCTCGTTGGGAATCATCTCGCCGCGGCCGGCCATGTGGATGAACGAGCCGTGGTAGCGGCGCACATCCTCCTTTAATTTCCGGCCCCACGAGCCGCCGCCGTTGTAGCGCTCGAGGCCCGACCCGATGCCGAGTCCAGGCATGCCCTTGTAGGAAGAAATCTCGATGTGGTAACCGCGGGCGAAATCGAGTTCACCGCGCAGTTGTTCCTGGTAGAGCCACCACGGCGAGTAGATGTGCGTGCCGCCGGCGCCATCCTCGTTGAGCGGCGGCAGGTTCTCCAGCACTGGCGTCTGGCCGTTGACCGAGGCGCCGACCGTATCCATCAGATAACGACCGACCAGCCCGGAGGAGTTGGCCAGCCCGTCGGGGAACGCCGCCGACCGGGAATTGAGCATGATGCGCACGGTCGAGGCGGCGCTGGCCGCCAGCACGACGGCGCGGGCCTCGACCCGGTGTTCCTCGCCGGTGGTCTTGTCGATGTACACGACGCCGGTGGCCTTGCCCGCATCGTCGACGAGAACCTCCCGCACCATGGCGTTGGCCACGATGTCGAGGTTGCCGGTCGCCAGCGCCGGGGGCAGGTGGACCGTGGTCGACTGGTAGTTGGCCTTAATCGAACAGCCGCGGCCGCAGCTCGTCGCCCAGAAGCACGCCGCGCGCGACTGCATGGCCTCGCGCAGGACCCGCTGAGCCTTCGGGTTGTTGGGATGAAGCCTGGGCGGGATGTTGACCGCGTCCTGCCGCTCGGTGAGTACGGCGCGATGGGCGGCCACGACCGGCACCCCGAGGGTGGCGGCCTGTTTTTGCACCAGCCGTTCACCCACCCGCGGAGGGGGGGGAGGCAGCAACACCCCGGGCGCCGAATCGGGGGTGTTTTCGAGGCCGTTGGTTTCGCCGTAAACCCCGATCAGCAGCTCGACCTTCTCGTAGTAGGGCTCGAGGTCCTCGTAATTGAGCGGCCAGTCGAAGCCCAGGCCGTCGCGGGAGTACGGTTTGAAATCGTAGGGTCCGTTGCGAAACGACAGCCGGCCCCAGTGGTTGGTGCGGCCGCCCAGCATGCGGGCACGCCACCACATGAACTGGTTCTCCCGCCCAGGAGTCGCGCGCACGTAGGGCTCGCCGGGCGACGTCCAGCCACCGTCGACCGTCGCGTCGTAAAACCCGAACGGCTTGTCCGGCGTGCCGTTGCCGCGCAGGGGCGCCTGGTTGGGCGTCTGGAACATCGGCGTCTCGGTCACCGGATCGTAATTGCGACCGGCCTCGAGCATCAGGACCTTCACCCCTTCCATGGTCAGGGTGTAGGCGGCCTGACCGCCGCCGGCTCCGGAGCCGACCACGATCACGTCATACGCAGGCTGGGTCTTGCTGCTGGTGATGATCGGCATGGCGGTGGGGTCAGACGTCGAGACGGCGGAGGTATTCGAAACTGGGTGGCAGGTTCTTCACCGGATCGGGCGTCTCGTCCTCGACGAAGTAGTAGCGCACGCCGAGGTCGCGGGCCTTGCCCAGCACCGCCGGCCAGTCGATCGCCCCCTGCCCCACCGCCACGTTGTCCATCTCCGGCGCGTGGCCACTGGTGAGCCCGGTGGGGGCGCCTTTTCGGATGTCCTTCACGTGCAGCGACACCCAGCGGTCCGGATAGCGATCCATCAACGCGACGGGATCAGCGCCGCCGTGGACGGCCCAGAACACATCCAGTTCGAAACTGACGTTATTGCCCGCCGTGGCCTGGGCCATTTGGTCGAACAACGTGTCCCCCTCGAGCTTGCCGCCGCCAAATTCGTAGCCGTGCGGGTGGTAGCCGAACTTGATCCCGGCCTGGGCAAACTTCGGCCCCCACGCATTGAAGTGGGCGATGGCGCGATCGTTTTCCTCGGCATCGTAGTCGCCCTGATGCGGGATCCAGGCAATGACCGCGTAGCGGGCGCCAATCGCCTCCACCTCCGCCAACACCGCATCGAAATCCTTCACCAGCGCGTCGTAGCCGACGTGCGCGAACACCGGGGTCAGGCCGCGCTGGGTGAGCTCCGCGGCGAACTGCGCCGGCGTCATGCGCGCGGTGCCGGCCGTTTCCACTTCGGTAATGCCGTAGGAGGCCGCCAGGTCCATGGCCGCAAAGGGATCCTGCAGGAACAGACCGCGCAGGCTGTAAAGTTGGAGCCCGATCCGTTCCGGGAATGGCGCCGCCTCCGAATGCGGGTGGGCGGACAAGGACAACGCGGCGGCGAAAATCAGGACGGGGCAAAGCAGGCGGATCTTCATGGCTCGGAAAGCAAAAGGGAGGTGCGCGCGGCACCGGCGGGGCGATGTGACCAGCATCACTCACCCCCCCGTGCAGCGCAAGCCCGGGGACGGCGGAGTGACTGCTCAACACAAAGCAAGGATCGACCCCGGCCGCTTGCGGGTCTTGGTTCGACGGTCTACCCGTTACCCACCATGCCCCGACAATTGTCCAAGATTCTCGCCTCCTTCGCGCTGCTCGCCGGTGTCGCCTTCGCCGCCGACGAGGTGCCGCAACCTCAGGCCATCGGCTCCGACCTGCCGCACTTCGAACTCCCCGGCATCGCCCCCGGCGGCGAAGTGATGACCTATACGCCCGCGTCGTTCGCCGATGCGAAGCTGCTCTGCATCGTCTTCACCTGCAACCACTGCCCGACCGCCCAGCGCTACGAGGAGCGCCTCAAGCAACTGACCACCGACTACGGTTCCAAGGGCGTCGCCGTCGTGGCAATCAACCCGAACAACGCCGACGCCGTCCGCCTCGATGAAATGGCCTGGACCGACCTTGGTGACACCTTCGAGGAGATGCAGGTGCGCGCCGAGCACAAGGGCTTCAATTTCCCCTACCTTGACGACGGTGACACCCAGGAGATTTCCCGCGTGTTCGGCCCGGTCGCGACGCCGCACGTCTTCATCTACGATGAGAATCGCAAACTCGCCTTCCAAGGCCGCTTCGACGACGCCGAGCTGATCGAATACATCAAGCACCACAGCACCCGCGACGCCCTCGACGCCCTGCTCGCCGGCAAGACGCCCGAGGTGCAGACCACCCGCGTGTTCGGCTGCTCGGTCAAGTGGGCCGAGAAGGCCGAGGGCTACAACAAGATCTGGGCCCAGCGCCTGACCGAGGAACCCGTCTCCCTCGAGGAGGCCAGCGCCGCCGACTTCGTCGCCCTGCGTGAGAACAAGGACTCCGGTAACATCCGCCTGATCAATGTCTGGGCCACCTGGTGCGGCCCATGTGTCACCGAGTTCCCCGAACTGGTCGACATGAACGTCCGTTTCCGCGGCCGCGAATTCGAGCTCGTCACCATCGCCGCCGAGTATCCCAAGATGGGGGCCAAGGCGCTTAAGTTCCTCCAGGACCAGCACGCCTCGTCCCAGAACTACATTTTTGGCGACACCGACAAATACGCCATGCTGGAAGCCATCGACCCCGAGTGGAACGGCGCCCTGCCGCACACCATCATGGTCGATAACAACGGCAAGATCCTCTACCGTCACACCGGTCCGGTCGACTTCCTCGAACTGCGCCGCATCCTGCTCCCCGCCCTCGACGCCATCACCCCGTGGGGCGGCCTTGACGGCAACTGAGCCGGTTCCGAATTACACCAGGCAAACAAAAGCCGCGCCCGGATGGGGCGCGGCTTTTTCGTATCTCCAAAGGGGCAGCGATCAGAGACGCGCCCGGAAGAACGCCTCGATGCGGGCGAACATCTCCGCCCGGCTCTCCACCTCGTCGAGGGTCTTGAGCGGATGGTCGACCACGAACGTGTCATGCGCCACGTTGGCGGACTTCAGCGCGTTGATGTAGGTCTGCGTGCCGGCAAAGTTGCCGCGATCGGACGCGGCCACCGCCACGAACACCGCCGAACGCAACTGGCTGGTGTGATTGATCGGCGAGATCGCCGCCGGGTCCGCGATGCGGCCGAAACCACCGGCGCGGAAGCCGCCACCGAAACCGCCACCCGGGGTCTCCCAATTGTAGGTCGCCCGGTGCACCGCGACGGCCTTGAAGAGGTCGGGGGCCAGGGCCGCCGCCTCCAAGGTCGCCCAGCCGGCAAAGCCTTCGCCGAACGCGACCACGCGGCGCGGATCGACCAGGCCGGTCTTGAGCACCGTCTGGGTCGCCGCCACCACATCGGCCGGGATCGAGGCCGGTTCGCCCAGGACCTCGGGCGTGGACATCCAACGGTAACCCGCCGAGCCACGATGATTGAGGGTGAGCACGGCGTAACCGCGGCTGGCGTAGTATTGGGCCAGCGGGTTGAAGAGGTTATCGACGCGCGCATTGGCGCCCTCCGGTCCGAGCACCACCAGGGGCGCCGGGTTCTCCGCCGAAGCTCCGGCCGGCAGGGTCACGTAGGCGTCGATGCGATGGCCGCCGGTCCGGTACTTGAGCGCACTGGTGCGCTGCAGGCGCGCGGCGTCCAGCCAGGGCCGGGTCGACTTGAGCAGGCTCACCGCCTTGGTCGCCAGGTCGACGGTGAAGTAGGAAACCGGGTCACGGTCCGACGAGGTGGCCACGAGGAACACCCGCCCGTCGGCGCTGCGACCCTTGATTTCGGCAAACTTGCCCTTGAACGCGGTGTCCACCAGCTGCTGCACGGAGGCCATGCCGGGATCGAACCAGAGGTTGGCCGGACCCGACTTGACCGCTTTGACTCCCACCACGAGCCCGGTGTGGGCATCCCGGTGCAGGGTGCCGGCAAAGTCGTAATTTTCATCGGCGAGCAGCGTGTCGCCCGGTTCACCGGCCACGGCGTCGTAGAGGCGCAGGGCGCCGGGCTTCTCGCCGTGGGCAATCTCGCGCACCACCAATTGGCCGGGAGCATTGCCGGCGCCCTGCACCTCGAACTTGGCGGTATCAAGCGTGACGGGCTGCCAGGCCGAGCCGTCCCAACGCTGCCAGCGCTGGCCGCCCTGCCCGCCTGTCCGCACGAAACCCAGTTCGCCCTGGGCATCCGGCAGGTAGTTCAACGCCGCACCCCCCTCGGGCCGCGGATAGTTGGCCACGACATGCTTGGCGTTGAGAATGTCGACGTCCTCCCAGGGCACCACCATGAAGGTGCCTTCGCGGCCGCCGTCGCGGCCACGGGCAAAGCGCCCGCCAAACACGGATGCATCGACCCGCACCGCACCGGGATCACCCGGAATCTGGGGAGGCGGCGCCGGCGCAAAGCGGCCCCCGCCGCCGCCGGTCGGACGCGGGGTCACCGGCACGATGGGCTGCATCGGGTTCTGCAAGGGAATGCCGATCAGGCCCGGACGAAGTTGTTCATAAACCGGATAGGTGTCGCGCAGCTTGTTCACCTCGCCCACGAAGAGCGCCCCCAACGGCTGGTTGCCGCCCATGCTCATGTTGAACGCCACGTGGGTGTTGCCGAGCCACCAGACCCCGTCGGCCACGCCTTTGTCGAAGCCGGCGTAGCCGTCGATTTTGCCGCTCTTCAGGTCGATGACCATGAGCTGGTCGTGTTCGCCCCCCAGCGAGCCGATGCCCGCGATGTGGGTACCTTCGCCGTTGATCTTCACTTCCGACCAGAAGGCCGGGCGGATGAAATCCTGGATCGGGATGATTTGGTTTCCCGGCACCGGTGTGACCCGTTTGAGGTCGACCTTTTCGGCCGCCAACAAGGAGGAGGCGCCAAGGCCAAGGGAAAGACTGAGGGTGAGCGCCACGGAGGAAACCCGCCGGGCTGTAACCGTGAGGTTAGAGGGGGACATGGTGGAAAGAGGGGTGACGTAACTTGAACCTCCGACGTTACGCTCTCATAGCGAATCGTCCAGTTTGATGCGGCATCAAGCACGTTAGACGTATAACACCCGCCTGTGACCAGGGCGTTGCTTCGCGTCCCCACACCCCCATTTTCCCTCCTACCCCATGTACCTACCCTCCCCCCTGCCCCGTCTTGCCCTCGCCGCGCTCGCGGCTGCCCTGGCCCTGCCCGTTCTCCATGCCGCCGACGAGCCCGCCCCGCCGCCGGCCTATGAATTGGCCATCCCCGCCGTCGACAACGGCCTGCCCGGCCGCGGCTCCCTCCGCCGCCCGACCTGGTTCCAGAACCTCTGGCTGCAACGCCGTTCCGCCTGGGCCGGCCAGGTAGCGGCCGACCAGGGTGCGCTCGTCTTTTACGGCGACTCCATCACCCAGGGCTGGGAACAGGGCCTGCCCGCCGCCTTCCCCGGCGTAAAACTGGCCAACCGCGGCATCAGCGGCGACACCACCCGCGGACTGCTTGTCCGGCTCGAGCAGGACGTGCTCGCCCTCAACCCGTCCGGCATCGTGCTGCTCATCGGCACCAACGACATCTCCGACGTCATGCGCAACGACGCCATCGCCGCCAACGTCGTCGAGCTGGTCGACCGCATCAAGGCCCACAGCACCGAGGTGCCCATCATCCTGTGCGAGGTCTTTCCCAGTTCGCCCACCATGGAGCGTGGCCCGGAATACATCAAAGACCTCAACACCCGCTACCGCGCCGCCTTCAAGGGCGACCCGCAGGTCATAATCCTCGATACCTGGACCCTCTTTGCCGACGAGACCGGCAACGCCAAGCGCGACGAAATGCCCGACCTGCTGCACCCGAATGAGGTGGGCTACGCCAAGTGGCGCGCCGCCCTTTGGCCGATTCTGGCCACCCTCGGCTACGTCGACAGCGAGGTCGACGTCGGCTGGTCGCCCGAGCCCGGCTATACCTCGCTCTTCAACGGCCGCGACCTCACCGGCTGGGGTTATCGCCCGACCCCGGAAGCCGACCGCGAGATCGCCCGCAACTGGCAGGCCCGCGACCCCAACGCCGCCGCCTGGCCCTTCCTTGAGGAGCGCACCGACTTCGACGGCCTGACCGCCTCGCCGGACGGCCGTTTCCGCGCCATCAACGGCCGGCTCGTCGTCACCACCCCGCCGGAGGGGCGCAAGATCCAGCAGCTCTGGACCACCACCGAAATCGGCACCGACTTTGAACTCCGCCTCGAATTCCGCGCCACGCCGAACGCCGACAGCGGCGTCTACGTGCGCGGCCCCCAGCTCCAGTGCCGCGATTACGACCTTGCCGGCCCCTGGAACGACCTCCCGCACTACCGGCCCGGCGAATGGAACGAGCTCATCATCACCGTGCGCGGCACCGCGCTGCACGCCACCTGCAACGGTGACGTGCTCGACCACGGCCTGACGCTCCCGGCCAACGGCCCCATCGGCGTCGAGGGCGACCGCGGCCAGATGGAGTATCGGCGTATCCGTTACAAGGAACTCTGAGGCCGCCGGTAGGGACGGCTCGCCGAGCCGTCCGTTCCCGTTGAAAGTCTGACCGCGTCCGCGGACGCCTCGCCGAGGCGTCCCTACTTGCCGGCAGCCTCACCCCTGCGCGCCGGCCAGCGCCTCCGCGCGGCGCACCAGCTGCAGGAACTCCCGGCGGTGGCCGCCGAGGTCGGGCCCGATGGCCGACTCGGCCCAGGCCACGATCTGGGCGAAGGTCGCCGTGCCCTTGAAGGCGGAGTCGCGCAGCACGAGCCCGAACCCGGCCACCGACGCGGCGAACCGGAAGTCCGGCGAGGCGCCGGCGAAGTTCGCCGGCCCGGCGCTCAGCGGGAAGTCCCAGCGGCGGCTTTCATCGCTGTCCGGCGCCTTGGCGCGGACCTTGACCGTGAGCAGCTCGTTCACGAAGTCCGGCTCCGCGGCGGCCATGGCGTTGGCCGGACGGGCGAACTGATACTTCAGGTCGTCCACCGCCCCGATCGTGGGCAGTTCGGCTCCCGTCGGCACGATCTCGTAGAGCGCGGTCACCGTGTGGCCCGCGCCGATCTCACCGGCGTCGACCGCGTCGTTGTTGAAGTCCTCCGCCGCCAGCCGGCGGTTTTCGTAACCGATGAGACGATACGCCGCCACACGGGCCGGGTTGAACTCAACCTGGATTTTGACGTCCTTGGCGATGACCGCGAGGGTGCCGTTGACCTGCTCGACGAGCAGCCGGCGGGCCTCCTTCTCGGTGTCGATGTAGCCGTAGAAACCGTTCCCTTTGTTCGCCAGCTGCTCGAGCGTGTCGTCCTGGTAGTTGCCCATGCCGAAGCCGAGCGCGGTCAGGAAGACGCCCGTCTCGCGCTTCTCCTCCACCAGCCGGCCGAGGTCGCCGACGTTGGTCACGCCCACGTTGAAATCACCGTCGGTGCAGAGGATGACACGGTTCACGCCACCGGCCACGAAGTTGGCCCGGGCCACGTCGTAGGCGAGGTGAATGCCCATGGCCCCGTTGGTGGAGCCGCCGGCCCGCAGGTTGTCGAGCGAGGCGAGGATCTCGCCGCCCTGACTGACCGGCGTGGACGGCAGCGCGAGGCCGGAACTGCCGGCGTAGGTCACGATCGCCACACGGTCATCGGCCCGCAGCTGGCCGACCAGCAGTCGCAGCGCGGCCTTCACCAACGGCAGTTTGTTCGGCTGGTTCATGGATCCCGACACATCGAGCAGGAAGACCAGGTTGGCCGGCCCGCGATCGGCCGCGGAGAGATCGCGGCCCTTGAGCCCGACCCGCACCAGCTGGTGTTCGGGCGCCCACGGCGCCGCGGCGACCTCGAGGTGCGCAGCAAACGGCGCATCCGTCCCGGCGGCCGGCGGCGAATAGTCATACGGGAAGGCGTTGATCAATTCCTCGATCCGCACCGCATCGGCCGGCGGCAGCGAACCGCTGGTGAGAAACCGGCGCACGTTGGCGTAGCTCGCCGTGTCGGCCTCGACCGCGAAGGTCGACAGCGGATGGTCCAGCACGCGCTGGAATCCTGTCTCGTCGATCGGCGTGTAGCCCTCGGTGGCGAGCGGCGGCGCGGGCGGAGGAGCCATCGGAACCGGATCGGCCATGCGGACGCTGAACGTGGCCTCCCGAACGGCGGGCGCCTGCTGACGGACCTCCGCTACGCGGACGGCCAACTGGTCATCGACCAACACCCGGTTCATATCAGCTTGGTCACTAGCCGAACCGTAGCTGCCGACACGAAAAGTAGTCCCGGGCTCATTCGATGCCGCGGTCAAGCCACGTACACGCGTGTTGCCGTTCGGGTTGTTGTAGAAATTTTGAACAGCGGGTTGGGTGCCATCGCCAATACCGGCGAAGTTACCTTGGATGTTACCGACCTCGGTGCCTGTCGTGTACTGGAGCAGGGACTCGTTGTCGGTGGCCGCAATGTCCGTCAGGAACTGGCTCGAGATCACCGTCACGGCGTTACCCACATCGCGCAGCTCGGTGTTGAGCCGATTGCCGGCCAAGGTCGTCGCCGCCGTGTACCCTTGGTTGTCCGCGTCCGCGGAAACCTCGAACGGTGAAAGCGTCACGACGTTGGCGTCGTCAATCTCGACAGCTTCGCGCTGCAGCTTCTCGGCCTGCTGCATGAAATCCGGTGCCGGCAGCGCCATGGGCGCAACCTCCGGCTGGGCCGCCTCGCCCAGATCCAGATCGTAGCGGATCACCTCCTCACGCGGAGCGAACTGGTCCTGGGTGCTGCGCACGGCGATGAGCACGGCGAAGGCGGCGGCGGCCAGGCCGGACACCCAGTAATAGGGAAAACGCACGATCTTCCCCAGATCCTTGGCGCGCTCGGTCTCGGTTTCAATGCGGGGCAAATCGAGCGGGGTGACCGCCGGTGCGGGTTCGGCCGCGAATACGTCCTCGAGGCTGCCGGCCATGGCCTGCACGTCCTCGACGACCGCGGCCAAGGCGGGGTCGGCGGCGACGGCGGCGGCGATCAGGGCGGCCTCCTCGCCTTCAAGTTCTCCGAGCGCATACGCGGTCAGGCGCGGGTCGTCGGGTTGAATGGATTCGTTCATGACAAAAGGTTGCTTGGGTTGGGGGGCAGTCGTTCAGGGGTGCTGCGCCGCGAATTCGGCGCGCAGGCGTTTCACCGCCGTGTGGATGAGGAAGCCGACATTGCTGACCGAGAGCTCGGTGATGCGGCTGATTTCCTTGTAGCTGAACCCGCTCTGGAATTTCAGGCGGATGACCTCCTGCTGGTTCGGGGGCAGGGTGTCGATGAGGCGCAGGAGCGCGTCCTGGGTTTCGGCGGCCTCAAGGGCGCGGCCGGGCCGGAGATCGGCCGTGCGGACCTGCTCGAGTTCGCCTTCGGCGAAGAGTCTCATGCGGCCCTCCTTGCGCAGGACATCAACGGCGCGGTTGCGGCAGACGCGGTAAAGCCACTCCGCCACGTGGCCGTCGACGGCGCCCACGGGTTGTTGCATGAGTTTGACAAAGGTGTCCTGCACGACGTCGCGCGCCGTCTCGGCATCGCCGAGCAGGCGGGTGGCGTAGCGCAGGAGCGGCGCCTGGTGGGCGCGCACCGTCGTAGCGACGAATGATCCAGTGTTTTCATTTTCCACAGCGGGTTCCATGTTTTGAACCGATGTGGACTATGACGCCGGGCGCGGGGGTTTCTTAGGGCCCGGCGCGAATTAATGGCGGCGGTTCAACGCCGGCGCACCACGCGGGTGTCGCAAATCATGTCGTGCAGCGCGCGCTTCTGGTCGTCGAACGCCGCGATGAGGTAACCGATGAAGAACACGAAGGCGCTGAGCTTCTCCGCGAAAAAGCGCCCGATGATCCGGCCGTGCGACAGCTTCGATCCGTCCGCCCGCACGATGCGCAGGCCGAGCGCGAGCTTGCCCGGCGTGGCCTCGAATTTGGCGAGAAAGAACCAGGTGTAGGCCAGCAGGATCACCTTATTGTAGAACCAAACCTTCAGGTAGACCCCCATGACCTGCATCAAGACCTCCGGGGAAGGATTCTCGGGATCCATCTGCTCCATCAGCGGGATCAGGTCGCGCATCAGGAAACCGGCGAGGAAGAAACCGATGAAGCCCAGAATGAAGCCGTCGATGATCTTGGCCACGAGTCGCAGCCAGAACCCACCGTAGACCAGGTCCGGTTCGGCGCCGTCGACCGGCGCGGCGGCCGCCACAGGCGTATCGGCAGCCGGGGATGGCGTCAGCGGCGGCGGCATCCCGCTCACGTCCGGCAGGGTCGTGGTAGCCGCCAGCGCCGACCACGGCTGCCACTGGGCAAGCCCCTGGCGCCAGACCAGCGTGTCCCCGCCCACCGAGCCGGTGGCGACGAGCTGGGCGAATTCCTCGTCGGAAACGGGACCAAGCCGTTCACCGTTGATTGCGTAATACCATTGCATGCCGTGGTGGAAATGGGGGTTGAGACCGATGGTGGCCGCGCCGCCCCGCGCTGCAACGCTCGTTTCGCGGCGGGGCGCTTGCCGCGATGCGCCATTTGAACTTCCCTGCCCGCATGACGCGCTTCCGCCCGCTGCACTGGACCCGCCTGGCCGTGGCCGCCGCCCTGCTGCTCGCCGCCGGCTGCAGTCGCACCGCCACCGTCGAGACCGGCAACGCCGAGGGCATTCTGCACCTCGCCATCAACGACGAACCGCAGTCGCTCGACCCGCATCTGATCGTCGCCCTCAGCGATTTTCAGGTGGTGGCCGCGTTGTTCGAGGGCCTGACCGCCCTGGACGAAACCACGTCGCGTCCCGTGCCGGCCGCGGCGGAGAGCTGGACCACCTCGGCCGACGGACTGACCTGGACCTTCAAGCTGCGCGACGGACTCATGTGGTCGGACGGCGAGCCGATCACGGCGCGGACATTCCGCGACTCCTGGACGCGCGCCCTCGCCCCCACCATCGCCTCCGAATACGCCTACGCCCTCTTCCCGATCAAGAACGCCGCCCGGTTCAACGCCGGCGAGTTGCCCGACTTTGTGGCCGTGGGCGTGAAGGCGCCCGATGACCTCACCCTCCAGATCGAGTTGGAGCACCCCACCTCGTTCCTGCCCTCCATCCTGACCCTGCCGATCGCCTACCCCGTGCCGCTCCACCGCATCCGCCGCACGGGTGGCATCATCGACCGCGCCAACCCGTGGGCCCGGCCGGGCACCTTGATCGGCAACGGCCCGTTTCAACTCGTGCGCTGGGTGCCCGATCAGCTCCTGCGCACGGAACGCAACCCGCACTTCCGCGATGCCGCCGACGTCGGGCTCAACGGCGTGGTCTTCTACCCGATGTCCAATCTCAACAGCCAGGAGGCCGCCTTCCGCGCCGGGCAGCTGCACCTCACGTCCGACCTCCCGCCGACCAAGATCACGACCTACCGCGACGAGAACAGCCCCGTGCTGCGCCTCGATCCGTTCCTGCAGACCATGTTCATCCGGTTCAACACGACGCGCCCGCCCCTCACCGACCCGCGCGTGCGCCGGGCTCTGACGCTCGCCATCGACCGCGACACCCTCGCCGCGCGCGTCCTCACCGGCGGCCAGCAACCGGCATCCAGCCTGACCCCGCCGAACACCGGCGGCTACACGGCCGCAGCCCACGTGGAGTTCGATCCCGCCGCCGCCCGCGCCCTCCTGGCCGAGGCAGGTTTTCCCAATGGCGAGGGCTTCCCGGCACTCGAAGTGATCTCACGGCCGCAGGCCACCTACCAGCAGGTGCTCGAAGCCGTGCAGCAGATGTGGCGGCGCGAACTCGGCATTACCGTGAACATCGCACTGAAGGAGCAGCGGGTGTGGCTCGATGATGAAAACAGCCTCAACTATGACCTCTCCAACGCCGGCTGGATTGGCGATTACGTCGACCCTTTCACCTTCCTCTCCCTCTTCCTGTCCGACAGCGGCAACAACGCCACCGGCTGGAAGAACGCGGCCTACGACGCCCTGCTCGAGCAGGCGGCGCGCGCGCCGACCGAGGCTGCGCGTCTCGCCGCCTATCAGGAAGCCGAGGCCCTCCTGCTGGCCGAGGCGCCCATCACTCCGCTCTACTACAACACCCAGGCCTACCTCATCCGCCCTGAAGTCAAAGGCTGGGCCCCGGCCCTGCTCGGGGTTCATCGCTACCAGGGCGTCACCCTGGAACCCTGACGCCGGCATCGCGGCATGCGTTATGCAAGCGCGGCTTGAGTCAGCTCCCTTGATCGGTAGGATTCACCTCCCGCATGCATTTTTCTAATCGACTCCCTCTAATCACCGCTCTTTTCGGCCTTGTCGCCGGGGTGGTGTCGGCGGAGGTGGAGTTCCAGCGCGTGTGGCCCGGCTACCGCGACGCCGCCAGTTTCACCGGCATCGGCGAATACTTCGGCGGGAGCGAAAATCCGCGCGGCCGCACCCTGCTGCGCTCCCAGCCCGAGGCCCGCGACGGCTACTACTGGTTGGTGCGCATGCGCAGCGACACGCCGGTCGCGGATGCCACCCTGCGCCTCGACTTTCGCCGTCCCGGGGAGGACGTCACCGAAACCCGTGAATTTCCGCTCACCGTGCCGGCTCGTAGCCAGCCCGTCTATGCCGGCCTCACCGGACGCGACTGGCCCGACGACAACGCCCTCCCCACGGCATGGCGCGTGCAGCTCCTCGACGCCGGCGGCACCGTGCTCGCCGAATCCACCAGTTTCCTTTGGCGCGAAGCCCGCGTCGCCATGCCCTGAACCTGACCGACTCTCCCATGGCCGATTTCTTCACCGACTACCAGCTCGACGGATTCTACGACGAAATGTTCTCCGCGCCCGGCACGCCGCGGCCGCACTACCAGCGTTTGTTCGAGCGCTACGGGCGGATGAGCAAGATCGGCGAACTGCTGACGCGCCAGAAGCTCGCCGATGAGACCTTCATCAACCGCGGCGTCACCTTCACCGTCTACTCCGACAAGGCCGGCACCGAGAAGATCTTCCCGTTCGACCTGATCCCGCGCATCATCCCGGCCAGCGAGTGGGCGCACCTGGAGGCTGGCCTGGTCCAGCGCATGACCGCCCTGGACCTGTTCCTGCAGGACATCTATGGCCCGCAGAACATCCTGCGTGACGGTATCGTGCCAGCCGACCTGGTGCTCAGTTCCGCCCACTTCCGCAAGGAACTCGTCGGCGTAAAGCTTCCGCGCAACCGCCACGTCCACATCAACGGCACGGACCTCATCCGTGACCAGGCCGGCACCTACTGCGTGCTGGAGGACAACCTCCGCACCCCCTCCGGCGTCAGCTACGTGCTGGAGAACCGGCAGATCATGAAGCGGGTGTTCCCAAACCTGCTGCGCAACTACCACGTGCGCCCGGTCGCCAACTACACCGTCGACCTGCTCAACCTGCTCAACTTCCTCGCGCCCGACCACGTGCCGGAGCCGACCGTCGTCCTCCTCACCCCCGGCGTCTACAACTCCGCCTACTACGAGCACGCCTTCCTCGCCCGCCAGATGGGCATCGAGATCGTCGAGGGCAACGACCTCGTGGTGCAGGACGACAAGGTCTTCATGAAGCGCACCGGCGGCCTCGCCCCCGTGCACGTCATCTACCGCCGGCTCGACGACGATTTCCTCGACCCGACCGTTTTCCGCAAGGACTCCCTCCTCGGCGTGCCCGGCCTGTTCGAGGCCTACCGCAAGGGCAACGTCGCCCTCACCAATCCCATCGGCACCGGCATCGCCGACGACAAGGCGCTGTATTATTACGTGCCGGGCATGATCAAATACTACCTCCAGCAGGAGGCGATCCTGCCCAACGTCGACACCTTCCTCACCTCCAACGCCAACGAGCGGAAATACGTCCTCGAAAACCTGCCCAAGCT
>Ga0255753_1000851_pt1 | contig 38197 bp, 6 predicted proteins | sample 041ome_10_FD_179953 | JGI IMG/M metagenome (GOLD analysis project Ga0255753, IMG submission 179953) | Coastal salt marsh microbial communities from the Groves Creek Marsh, Skidaway Island, Georgia - 041412US metaG (version 2) | ecosystem: Environmental > Aquatic > Marine > Intertidal zone > Salt... | reverse complement strand
CACGCGATAGTTCGCGGGGCAAGTGCACTGCGTCTCGTCCCCGGATGGGTTGTCACCCGCCTCGTTCGTCGAGCCAGATGGACACGCCTCGCACGCACCGTCACTGTTCACGCGTTCGTCCGCGGAGCACGAGGCGGCAGGGACACACATGCCGTTTGACCAAGCGGTTCCGTCTGGACACAAGCACTGTGTCTCAGCTGTGTCCCAGCTATCATCGCCTTCATCGTTCGTTGAGTCTGTCGGACACGCCGAACAGACGTACTGACTCCAGACGTAATGGTTGGCCGAGCAGTATCGCGTGCTCGTAACTTGATAACAACGATCATCGCTCACTCCTGCGATCGCGATACTGGACATTGATTGCAGACGGTCAGCGCCGTCGTTCGTGACCTCAGGATTCCGGGTGTAATGAATCGCCGTGCTGCTCTTCCTCGCTGAGACGTCCGAAGTCGAATAATACGTCGAGCTCGCCTCGTACGTACTCGACGCCCGGTTGATTATTGTGCCAGAACTACCTGTCACCCTGGTTTTAGATCCCACGGGCCCGTAGTCACACGTCCAAGCGTTGTCACCCCACGCTTGAGTATAATGGTTGTATCCGCCCACGCAAACCCAGAGTGGGACAGTCTCCGTAGCCGCCATCACTGCTTTATCGCTGTAGTTGATTTGAGCGGCTTGGATTCGGATTTCGTAAGCGCCATCGGCAGTGTTCGGGTCCACGGCGACGACGAAACATATATCGTCGACGACTGCTTGTGCGCCTGCTGCGTTCACGCATCCGCCCTCGTCAACTCGCCAACCGGCGGGCAGATTCAACCCGCGCACTGTCAAGTGAGATTTCGCGCACGCGCCGTAATCCAAATTTTGCACGCTCATTCTATACTGCAGCACGACTTTATAGCATTCTTTTTGTTGCACCGTATACTGAATTCCGTCAGTAGCATAAGGGATGTACTGATCAAAGTAAGAAGTCGTGAAATAATTGGTTTCGAAGTTGTCATTCGTGATCGACGAGGCGTCGCCGGGATAATCGGCCAAATTGACGCTTGGATAATACTTATCTTTCTCGCTGTCGTTTGACATGCGGACGTGCCACACCCCGTAGCCAAGAAACTGACTCGGATACGCCTTCGCGCCTCTTTTGCTGCACTCCGCCGGTTGGCCAAACGTGACGGTAACCGTGATCGTTTGAGATGTTGAATCGAGCGCGGCTACCGTTAACTTTAGTCCTGACACGGGGTCTATCCAAACGCCGCCGTTTTCTGTCGATCTCAGCGCCGTCTGTTCCCAGTCGTCGTATTTCGCAGCGTCTGTTGAATCAGCGGCGTGTGGGTAGAAATCAATCAACTTGTTCCCTTCGTGATAACCGAGCACACCGAGAGAGTTGAATCCGCTGTGCTCGCCGGTAACGATAAGATTGTCGAACTTGTTGCCACTTCGAAGCTCGAGCCAGATCGTACCCAAATCCGACATGGTATCATCAGAGAAACGAACGACGCACGCGCGCGTTGTCGAGGACTCCGTCGTATCAACACTCAACGAACTCAGGATGCACGTTTCACTCACATCAGCCGCGTCGTCGTCAACGCGTCCGTTGGTCTTCGTGATGACTTTCACGTTATCGTTAGAGAGCCAGTGCATGTCCCATCTTAAATACGAAGAAACGCCCCACGCCATCTTTTTCCCGTACGTGTCCGAGCCCGAGCCCAAGACGTCGAAGACGCCACCGTAATCTTTGTACTCACAAAGCCGCCACGTCGTAGTCGAGTCGTCGTAATCCGACTGCTTGCACTTGTACCCGCCCGAGTGATATTTGAGCCCGATTGCGTGTAAAAGCTCGTGAATCTCCGTCGTATCGCACAACTCCGTCGTGGAATCCGCGTCGGCGCACGCCGTGACCGACGAGTACGGCTGCGTGCAGATGATGCCGTTCGTGTTCGACTCGCACGTCCCCGTGCACGTGTTCGTCAAATGCATGAACGTCCGCATGTGTCTCCTTCCCGAGTTTCGGTTCGTCTCGCCGTCCGCGTATGAATTGTACACTTCTTCAAAATCAGCGCTCACATCCCACGGGTTATAATGCACGCTGTCGAGCGCCGACGCATCCGGGTGAGGATTACACGCCTCGTTCTCGTCCTTCTCGTTCGAACCGAGCTGATGAAAGAACACCGACACGTTCAGCGTCAGCGCCCCGTACGACGCCCACGCGAAGTACGCCTCCGTCTGCGTCTTAAACACCTTCGTCAGCTTCGCCTCGTCCACCGTCACGTCCGCCGGGTGCGTCACCATGATCAGCGCCTCCTGCGTCCCCGTCGCCGCCTCGCGTCGTCCGCTCAGCGCCGATCCCGTCTCGATCGTCACCGCGTGCGTCGCCCCCGCGGCCCGTTTCGCGAGCGCGAGCGCCGCGACGACGACCGCGACGACCGCGCGCGCGCGTCCCGCGCGTCGCGCGTCCCATCGCGCGCGCGTTCCGTCCCATCGCGCGCGCATCGCCCGCGCGCGCGCGTCGGCGGCCGTCGAGATTCGCGCGCGTCGCTTCGGAATGTCGCTTCGGAATGTCGCGCGAGATTTTTTTGACCTAAGGGGTCTCCGAAAGAAGACACGAAATGTAAAATCGATGACGCGAATCTCGCGACGGTTCGGTCGGGATGCGAATCGACGTTCTCGGCCGCGCCGAGCCGCGCCGAGACGAGAGACGACGAGACGACGCGAGACGACGCGCGGCACAGCGCGACGACGACGACGACGAGACGACGCGAGACGACGCGCGGCACAGCGCGACGACGACGACGACGAGACGACGCGAGACGACGCGCGGCACAGCGCGACGACGACGACGACGACATGACGCTCGCGGTGGACGCGGTGGACGCGTTCGTGCGCGCGCGCGGAACGCCGCGCGCGGACGACTGCGCGACGACGCTCGCGAAACCGACGGGAAAGACGCTGGAACTGCTGGCGGAGGCGCGGCGGTTGCTCGAGCTGGAGCGACGCGCGGGAGGGGCGCTGGCGGTGGATGCGGAGACGCCGTCGCGAGCGACGTCGCACGGCGCGGGGTACGTGCTGTCGAAGGAGGTGGACGACGTCGTGGTCGGGCTGCAGACGACGCGCGCGCTCGAGCGGACGATGAAGCCGTTGGGAGGGTTGCGCGTGGTGGAGAAGGCGCTGGGCGAGCGCGGCGCGACGATGAAGGAGGACGCGAAGAAGTTTTTTGACGATTGGGTCACGACGCACAACGACGCGGTTTTCGACTTGTACACGGATGAAATGCGATCGGCGAGGAAGGCGCATCTCTTGCTCGGGCTCCCGGACGCGTACGGACGAGGGCGCTTGATCGGGGATTATCGCCGCGTGGCGCTGTTCGGCGTCGATCGGTTGATCGCGGAGAAGCAAATCGACAAAGATGCCATCGCGACGAGCGACGAGGAGGACTTGCGCGCACGATTTGAGGTGTCGGAGCAAATTCGCGCGTTGGAGCGGCTCAAGGCGATGGCAAAAATGTACGGTTTCGACATCGGCGCCGCCGCGCGCGATTGCAAAGAAGCGGTTCAGTGGACGTACTTTGCCTACCTCGCGTGCGTGAAGGAACACGACGGCGCGGCGATTTCTCTCGGTCGAGTCGACGCTTTTTTTGATGTGTACATCGAGCGCGACATGAAGGCTGGTTTCATCGACGAATCGGGCGCGCAGGAACTCATAGACAATTTTGTGCTCAAGCTGAGACTCGTTCGGCATCTTCGACCGGAGGCGTACGACGACATTTTCGCCGGCGATCCCATCTGGGCCACGTGTTGCGTGGGTGGCATGCAGATGAACGGCACCGACACGTTGGTGACGAAGACTTCTTGGAGGTTTCTACAAACGCTACGCAACATGGGCGCGGCGCCGGAACCAAACATGACGGTTTTGTGGAGCGAATCGTTGCCGAAGCCGTTTAAAGAATTCGCGGCGGCGATCAGCATCGAGTCGAGCTCAATTCAGTTCATCTCCGACGACTTACTGCGGGAAAAGTTTCAATCGAGCGACGTCGGTATCAGTTGTTGCGTGTCGGGAATGCAGTTGGGGCATACCATGCAATATTTCGGCGCGCGATGCAATCTACCCAAGCTTCTTCTCTACGCGCTGAACGGCGGTCGCGACGAAATCACCGGCGCCCGCGTCGCGCCCGCGCTGTTCGACGACGAAGTTCCTGAAGGTGTTTTACAATACGATGACGTGATGAAGCGTTTTACGGCGTACATGGACTGGCTCGCCAAGCTTTACGTGGAGACGATGAACTGCATCCACTACTCGCATGATCGATTCAACTACGAGGCCTTGTTTTTCGCGCTCATGGACACCGATTGCAAGCGGTTGATGGCGTTCGGCATCGCTGGGTTGAGCGTTGTGGCCGACTCTCTCAGCGCCATCAAGCACGCAAAAGTCAAGATGATTCGCGACGAAAAGTCGGGATTATCCACTCGGTTCGAGGTCGATGGCGATTGGCCCGCGTTTGGCAACGACGACGATGAGGTTGACACCATCGCCGCCAGTGTTGTGGAAACGTTCATCTCGAGTTTACGAAAGACGCCAGCGTATAGAGGATCCGAGCACACGCTTTCGATTCTGACGATTACGTCCAACGTCATGTACGGGAAACATACTGGCGCGACGCCGGATTTGCGAAAACTCGGTGAACCGTTCGCGCCGGGCGCGAATCCGATGCACAATCGCGACAAGACGGGTGCTTTGAATTCACTCAATTCTGTGGCAAAGATCCCGTACGCGAGTTGCATGGATGGCATCAGCAACACGTTCTCCATCACCGCGCCATCGCTCGGCAAGACGGACGGGACTCGAGTCTCGAACTTGACTGCGTTGCTGGATGGCTACTTCTCACACGGCGCTCAACATTTGAACGTTAACTGTATCGATAGATCGGTACTGTTAGACGCCATGGCGCATCCAGACAACTATCCCACCCTCACCATTCGCGTGAGCGGGTATGCGGTGAATTTCATCAAACTCTCGCGAGCACATCAAGAGGAAGTCATCGCTCGTACTTTTCACGCTTCGCTTTAGTCGTACAAGATCGTTTCATTCATTACAACAGCATTTACCCGAACAATTCACACCTCGCTTTAGTCGCATACAAGATCGTTTCATTCATGACAACAGCGTTTAACCGAACAATAGCGCACCCGCAAACTCTTCGTTACCACTCGTCGCGTTCAAGGCGTCGATAACTTGCTGCCGAGAAAAGCCGAGCGCGGTTAATCGAGCAATTTTTTCTTCGTCGTGCGCCGACGAAGACGAAGGCGTCGTCGAGGGCGTCGGGACCGCCGGCGAGGGGGTCGCGACCGCCGCCGAGGGGGTCGGGATCGCCGCCTCGGGCGCTTTGCCTTGAAACGCTTCCTGTGCTGTCTTTCCAATTTCGCTCTCGCTCAAAAACGGCAACTCCACGTCGACCGAACCGATAACGAGGGCGTTCTTCCTCAAGTCGATGGAGCACGCGTGTCTGCGCAGCATGTCTAAACCAAAGATGAAGTCCATGTCTTGTTCCTTCTCCAAAACCGTAATCGCGCACGGCAAGAAGTGTTCACCCACCTTCATCGGTGCCTGGTGCACGCGTCCAATGATGTTCTGCGTCCCCACGCCTTTCGCGATGCCGCTAAACCGCTTGTCGATGAGCCTTTCCAGTCCGCACTGTCGCGCGCACGTCACCGACATGATCGACATCTGCGCCCCACTATCGACAAACGCCTTCAGCGCCACTCCATTCACCTCCAGATCGACGTATAGCATCACCACCTGAGCGAACGCCTCGGGCGTTTCCTCCATCGCGGTCGCAAAATTGCCTAACACCTGTTCTTGTCGGATGCGTTCCTCAATCTTCCGCTGCGCCTCGACGTCGAACGGGTCGCTCGTCATCAACGCCATCTCCTCCGCCTCCTGTTCCCTCGCCGCTAACATCCGTTTCCGCATCTCCCGCATCATTCTCTGAAACCCCTCCACGTCGTTCGCTTCGATGCAATCGACGAGTTCGCTTCCTCCCTGCCGACGCAACGCCTCGAGCGTGCCGGCGTTGCCGCGAAAACTCTCCATCATCGCCTGCGCGTCCACTGCGCTACCATCCGCCGCAAGCGCGCGCGCGTCCGCCGACGCGATGCTTTCCCCACCGGATGCACCCAGCGACACGATCAACAGGTCGTCCTGCACGACGCCGGCGTCGCGTAAACTTGACGCATCTGGAATCTGCTTGGCATCTTTCAAAACTTTGGCGCGCGTTATATCGCGCGGATCGCCGTCTGGGAACTCACAGGCGACGGCAGCTTTGAGGTCTGCGACCGTACAGTCCGGAGAGACGTCGACGTTGACGATGAGGTCGAGTTCGGCGACGTGCACCGAGACTCGCATGTCGACGGCGGTTGAGGCGAGGCTTAAAATGCGGGAGCGTCGAGCGGAGGACGGATGTGCTGACATTCCACGCTATAATCGTGCGTGCGCGAGAGATGATCCGCGCGTTCGTAAACGAGGATGAAACGCGGCGCGAGCGTACTCGAGCAAAGTCTCCGCGCGGCGAATCTCGGCGTCGATTTCGGCGCGCCAGGCCTCCGAGCGGACGCTCTGCGGGCGACTCGCGCACAGAAAGCGCTTCGCGTGTTTAAGAATCTTGGCGTGTTTGACGGCCTTGATGCGTTTGAGATGTGTGATGAGCGTCGCGGGCGCGTTTTCGACGCTCGTTTCGGCGAGTTTCAGCGACAGCGCTTGAATCGCGGGCGAATCGAACGCGTCCTTTGACTTCGGCGGCGCGTTCTTCGCTGCGATGATGAGCGTTATCGTGTTCTCGCCGCGACGCTTGAGCTGCCGCGCGATTTCGTGCGACAATTGCTCGTACGCAATGTCGTCGCCGTATGTCACGATGATGATCGGTGCCTCGAACTTGTCGGCGCATTCGTGAAATCCAGACGCGTTTCGCATGGCGCTGACAAAACGCGCGGCGAGACGCTCGCACATACCTACTGCCAAAGCATCGCGTGGAATGTGCACCGCGCGACACGAAAGTGTCGATGCCACGCACACATGGCTCCATGATTCCACGTCGGTGAGCAAAGAGCCGACCATCCATACCTGCGGCGTCAAAGGTGACTGGTCCCAAGCTTGATGATTCAGCCCCATCACCGCGCAATCGAACTTTTCCACAGAGTTCACGGCGTTCAAAATACTCTCATTCGTCTTCGATGTTTGATTGGATGGGAGTTCTTCGACTTCGTCGAGTGCTGGAGACGCGAACATCCACAAACCGAGATCGGAATGCCACACGCGAGACGTCCATGAGGATGAACGTTGACGTTTCGAGACGCCTTCGATGCAATGAAGATCTCGCCATTGCAACGCCAGCGTTTGACGCATGTGCGGAGCGATGGTTTCAATTAAATCACCACCATCAATTTCATCCGTCATCAGATTCATGTGCGTACCTCTGCATTTCACGATCTCCACGTGATCGCACGCGAGCGGCCACACGTATCCGCCGACGCTTTGAAGAACAGATCCGTTGTCCTCTAAAAGGAGGTCGGTTTCAAACAACGCCGCGCTCTCAATTCCGGCTTTGTAGTGAATAACTTTAGCGTTGACGCGTGCGAAAGCGGTGCCCGTTCGCGGCGAGCGTGTGTCCGTCCGCTCCGCCGCCTCGACGCCGCACAACATCCACCACGCGCCGCTATCAATCGAGCCGTCTTCCATTAGAGGCATGCCGCTGTTCCACTGTGCGGCGTACGGTCCGCGTGATATGTCTTCGTCTAACTTCTTGGCGTCGAATTCACGACCGACAGCTTGAAATGCGACGCTTTCAAACATGGTGTACTTTTCCTCGCGTGATAATTTTGACCATCCAGCGGCGACGGTGTCAAAATGGAAGCTCTGCAACGCAACTTCCATGTACTTCAGCCCAGTACTCTCGTCGTCACTTATAGACTCTGGGAGGTCGTTCCAATCGGGTTTAAATTGCGCTGGATGTGGTGCGTCGAATAAGAAAATCGTCGACAATTCTCGACCGGCGCGCTCAATGGCCAGCGCCGTCTCCACCGCGAGCACGCCACCGAGCGAATGCCCACCGATCGCGATCGAGCCCTCCCCTTGTTGCTGCATGATCAAATCAGCGTGATCGACCGCGACCTGTGGCCAAGGCTGCTGAGTGACGTCTCTCTCGAGCGTTCTCGCGGGATGCGCGCCGAGTTCGAGCGCTCGTACGAGTTTCATGTACGCCAGAGGCCCATCGCCAAAAGCGGGTGCACCGAGGTAGAGGCTCGGCGTGCGATCGCTCGCCCTCAAAGACTTCACCATTTGTGACTTCTCCGTCTTCGACGATGGTGTCGAAACTTCGAGCGCGTTCACGGTCGATGATGACAAGTCTTGTAGGAATGCGACGATTTTACTCGCAGTCGGTAAAGTCGCCAAAATGGCCATGTCCACGTCTTCATCAATGTGCAACTCTCTCTTGATGGTCGTCGCGAGCTCAATGGCGCCTATAGAATCCAACCCTTTCGACGATAAATCGTCGTTTGGTCCCATTTCTTCGCCAAAGAGCTCTCGAAGGACTTTGAACACAACCGTCGTCACGTCTGCTCGTTGAATTTTTGCGCGTTCCGCGTAGGGCTGCCTTATAGCGGTCGATCGCGGGCGAGCAAGAAGCAACGGCGTCAATTTTTCGGAACTCGTTCCATAACCAATCATTATTTCGCGCGTAGCATAACGCGCGGTGGAGTTGCTCGTCAACGCCGTGATCTTCGAACAGGTGACGAGCGATTCGCAATGCGCCGAATGATACGCCTCGATGGTGGTCATTGCGACACCTTTTATCACCGACACGGCGTCTATGACGCCCTCGTGTCGCACGACACACAGCATACGTGCTGGTTTAAACTTTTGAACAACTTGTGAAGAGCGCGACAACGACCGGGAACAGAGACACCGACTTTTAGCGCCGAGCGCCGGAACACTGACGCTACCCAAATCGCAGTGCACGCTCACCTCGACGGCCGTGTCAACCGCGACGGCGATCGCTTGAACGACGACATCGGTCGCGAGTGCGCGCTGCCGTCGACGGTTACCATCACATGCACACGCACACGCCAACATCAACCGAGCCACCGCCCAACACGTCGCGCCTTCGTGTAATCGCGCGACGACAAAGTCCGCCACGTTTCCACGCCCCAACCGAACGAAAGCACCATCTGATTGCGCGATCACATCAGGAAGAAGCATGCGAGGCCATAATGATTCACGATCAAATATGACACGATTTGATGCCACGATTGACGGCGAGATTTTTCGAACAACGACGTGGACGTTCGTACCCACGAACGCGAACGCCGAGCATCCAGACGCTACATCGCCATCGCGCATCGTCAGCACCGTACGCTGCCGAGGCATATGGAATAGCGAAGATACGACGACGTGCTGATTTAACCTGGAAAGCCCAACCACGCTGGGTGTGACGCTCAAATCGAACCGAGCAGCGAGATGAAGCAACGATGCCGAGCCTGAGGCGGCTTCTGCATGGCCGACAGAAGACTTGCTCGCCAAGAGCGTGATGGGCGATAGCGAACGACCACGCCTGTCACGCTCAACGAATTCACGAAGTGATCCGCATTCAATGGGATCACCCAATGGCGTGCCAGTACCGTGCATAGAGATATCCGCGACGAAATCTTCCACGGCGAACCACGCTTGAGCGACGACTCGCCGCTGCGCTGGCCCGTTTGGAGCCGTGAGCGAGGTGCTGCGTCCATCTTGTCCACATGCACTGGCACACACGACAAAGAACGACGCAGTTTCGTCGGGTGACAGAAGCAAACACGCAACCGCTTCACCCCTGCCGTATCCGTCTGCACGCGAGTCTAGCGTCTTGCATCGCCCGTCTTGTGCGAGCATACCGGCGATGTGCACTGCGTCGCAATTCGTTCGTCCGAGCATATAATTCACGCCACCACACATGTAAGCGCGAGAGGCTGAATGGTCGTACATCGCCAAGTGTACCGACGTGAGACTTGCTGAGCATGCGGTGTCTACACTAAGCGAAGGTCCGTTGAAACCGAAGACGTAGCTCGCCCGCCCAGAGCACGCCGACAGCGCGACGCCGGTGGCTGAAAACGGGCCAGGCGGATCTTGAATTGTGCCATATTCGAAGTGCTGAATACCTATGAAAACACCTACCGCATCGTTGATGTGAGTATTTAGTCCCATTACGCACGCATACACGCGTTCGAGCACGCCGCGATGCTGTGGATCCATTGCTCTCGCTTCGGGCGCGCTAGAGACGAATAATTCATAATCGAATGCATCCACATTCATTATGAAGGCAGCAAAACGCACGCCGTCGGCATCGACTCGCCAACGCATCGCGGGTACCGCAATAGCGCCTTTCGTTTCGTTTAGAAGATTGTCATTCGCGTCGTCGCCTGTGAACAATCTCGCAGATCTCGCGATTGCGTATAACGTTCGAGCTATGGTCGGATTGGCTTCGCGAACATCGACGTCAATGTTTTGCACTTTGACGGAACCTTCACGTGTGCCGAGCTCTGTAACGACGAATGCAGCTAACGCATTGATCGATGGATAATCGAACGCCACAGTCGTAGGAAGTTCAACGTCGAATTCTCGAGAAAGTTCGTCGCGGAGCTCCACGCTCGAGATGGAATCCAGGCCGTTAGCCATCATCGGAGCGTCAAGAGGAATATCTCTCATACCAAAAAAGCCGTGAACGATCTTCGCAATACCACTCGTTATAGTATTTGCATCAAAATGGGCGGCGTTGCTGCGTTTCTGTAGCGAACTGGCTTCGGAAGCGGTCGTTGTCTCCTCGGTTTCACGCCGGAAGTAACTCTGCATGAACGGTGACGCCACGAACGTCGCCGGTGTGGTCGCGCCAAGCGCGACGCTTCTTAGAATCTCCAAGCCACGGTGCATCGGAAGCGGTTCGAGTCCTAGTCGTGCCAAGCCCATCGCGAGCGTCCGAGCGCTTGCCATACCTACGCCTTCAAACGCACCCCATCGTATGCTTGTGACACATGACCCGCGCATGCGTGAGTACAAAGCGTATTCATCCAAGCTTGCATTCGCACTCGCATAATTCACTTGCACTTCAGGCGCCACGAGTGCGGCGACTGATGAAAACAAAATATGTCGCGAACACTTTGAATTGATATCGACCACGTTCTTCGCCGCGGGAAGCTTCGGTGCGAAAACGCGCCGAGCGGCGTCGTGAGTTTGGTTTATCAACGCGCCGTCCAACAATACACCGCCGGCGTGCAAGGCCAGTTTCCTATGGCGCCGTGACGGTACCGCTGCTAGATCTGCGCGTACAGCGCAGTCTATGCGAACTATTTCGTGGTCTGACACAGTGTACTGCGTTCTTCCAGTTCGTGAGTAAGATGTTGAATCAACCAAGATGGACGTGACGATGGCTCGACCGAGTGCGCCTGTGCCGCCGAGCACAAGCGCACCGGATAATGTTTCTTTGCGCAAAGAACCTCGATGATCGGTGCAGTAGTCGCTCGCGACTGGTCTTAGGCGCTGTCGTGGGCGACTTTCGTCGGCACATCGAAGGACAACGCGGAAGGCGCCTCCCAATGGATCTGTTGCTGATTGACTGAACGGAAGCACCGTTTGTACTAAAACTATCACCATTGACGTCTCCCGTGCACCTCTCGGGACAACGACTTCGTCGTTATCGACAATTTCGTAGCATACGACTTGACGTCGTGGAGACTTAAGTCGTCGATGATGTCGAGAGAGACCAGCGGCGTGAAGTAGAATTCCTCGCGAGGCGCAGACAGAGAGTCCTCCAGAATACGTTTCCGCGGCGATGAGCCGACCAAACTCCAATGAATTCTGCGACACGACGAACGCGTCACACGTTGCGGGTGTACCATTCAGTACACCAGTAACTGTGGACGAGCGCATGAGACGCACACAGCGCACTGTCGCCGACGTAAACGCGGACACGACTAGATCTCTGACTTGGCCAATGCGCGTTGTTCGCCGTCTAACGTAAGCCGAAAGCGAAGGTGATCGAATCGAACCTCCTTTTACTTCGAGCCGACGAACGGCGCGGCATTCATGCGTGGTCACAAAATCCACGAACACGCACGCGTCGCCGTTCAAAGCGCACGATGCGGCGGCGGACATCAAGAGGATTACACTTGTATCCTCTGAAATGAGCTCGAGTCGCATCGCAAGATGGCGCGAGCACGTCACCGAACGAACCAAGTGGGCCTTTGCGGGCCAGTATCTGTGCGAATGCGTGATGACACGTTTTGCGTGCCTGATGACGTTCGTACACAGCTCAGAAGATGATGCTGATAAGACAACGTGCGCGTTGGTCCCTTGGAACGCGAAAGCGCTCGCGTGCGCGAGCAAACGGCCGTCTGCGGACGCGCACTCATTCGCCACGCGTGTTCGCGGCGCGACGGCAATAAAGTCACTGTTGCCGCTCATGAACCGCACGTGATCGTTTACGCGCCGCAGATGGCAGATACCGCTCGATCGTCGAGCTCCCAGCGCCATGGCGAGCGCGACAGCGAGCGAGACAATCCCAGCCGCCGGCTCAGAGTGTCCGATCCAAGACTTCAATGCCTGAAACTGCAACGTCTCAGTTGCTCGCTCGAGCGCGCACACTGCCGCATTTACTTCAATTGGATCGCCTAGTGCAGTACCCGTGCCGTGCGCGTGCAACACTCTCGCACATCGCTCTCCAGCATCGCTTGCACGCTCGATGACGTCTCGCTGGGCTTGCCCACTCGGCGCCGTCAATGAGCTCGAACGACCATCCTGATTCATCGCTCCACCGGCAAAAACTGCACCGATAGACCCGTTTACGTCAGACACGAGCACCTCAATCGCTTCTGCACGCCCATACCCATCAGCTTCGGCATCAAACGCGCGACATCGACCCGTGGCGCTTAGCATGCCGGCGCCACCGAGCGCTCGATGCATATCATCCGTAAACACGAGTGACGCGCCTGCGATGAGCGCTCGCGGCGTACTCGAACATCCCATTAGTGCAAGCGACGCAGCGCAGAGGGATGAAGAACACGCTGTATCTACGCTCAGCGCTGGGCCTTGAAGTCCAAAGACGTACGCCAAGCGACCGGCGACGACGGACGTTTCATTCCCAACCGCGGCGAACGCGCCATATTCCATACCGTGTAGGCGTAATAAGTTTACATAGTCTTTCCCGGCGCATCCGACGTACGTACCGGTCCCAACTGTTGGCTCAGATTTGAGATCGAAAAGGCACTTCGCCGCGGCATCAATCAAAAGTCGCTGACGTGGGTCCAATCTGATGAGTTCAGATGCCGTCGCGGGACCAAATGCGTATGAATCGAACTCTGAAACGCGTAGAAAAGTCGTCGCAAAGCCATTGAATGCGTTCGGTGCGTCAATGTATGAACTAGATTCGCGCTCCACAGGAATGAAACGAACGGAATCGCGATCCATAGCTCCGAACGCGAGTTCGCCGGCGCGAGCGACGACGCGAGGCAGTGACGACGCTTCAGTTTCAGATCTCATCACCGTGCGTTCAGTCGCTCGATGATGCATCGCCAACGCGTCGCGACCGAGCCGTAATCGAACGATTTCACGCGCTGCGGCGACTATCGTGGGGTGATCGAAGAACGTAGTGGAAGAAAGATTGACCTTGAACCGCTCGCTCGCTGCGCTCGCGACGTCCACGGCACTGAGACTGTCGAGACCGGACTGCATTAGCGGCGCATCGCGTGCTATCTTGCAACCAAGCGCACGCTCGATGATACCAGCAATGTCACGTTCAACTCGTTCTGCATCCAGTGAGATTGCCGGAGGAGCGGTCGGTGAAGAGACACTCAGTCCTTTCGATGCAACGGTAGGTGGCGAGAGATCCAACAATAGTTCAGGAAGATGCTCGAACGCCTGCGCAAGCACGGGGACGTTAAATGAAGCAAAACATATCACGGCACGTACTGTGCTCGTATAATCTGACGCGCTTAAGAGCGCCATGACGCCTTCGTCCGCGCTCAAAGCGCCGATGCCCATACTCTCTAATCGACGCATGGTCGCTGCGTTGCGCGTCGCCATCCCACGTGATGCCCAAGGACCAAATTGAACAGAGACGGCACTCATACCAGTATGACGTCTACACCGCGCCATATTATCTACCGTCCCGTTCGCTGCAGCGTAGTTTGCTTGCCCGGACGATCCTAATAACGCCGCGATACTAGAAAAGTACACGGAGACTGAGCAGCGCGAACGGTGATCGTCTTGTGTCTCGAGTTTGATGGCGTGCGTCTTCGGCGCGAACACATAGCGCATCACTGCCACGGACTGATTACGCAATAAAGCATCGATGATCGCGCCGCTGACGAAATAATCTCGATGAATCGATTTCGACTTTGGTAAATTTCGACTTGCGGCGTCTCGTGCGGAACCATCGAGAACGCACAAAAGTGCGAATGTTGATGACGTTTGAAAATCATACTGACCGCGTCCGGTCCGGCCAGTGAGTGACATATGAGACGGATTGCTACTCTCTATCGCCGAACGTACTGCGACTGCGCCGAGCGCACCGAACGCGCCAATAACTCTGACACCTTCTATTGATTGCGGCGACTCGATCGCCGCGCCGAAACCAATCCGCCGTGGTGTAATCGAGCGATGCGCGCTACTGGAGGCGAGTCGATCCACGCATTCATGAGATTCACTCGCACGAGATCCGTTCGAGCGTATATCGTGCAGAAACGTCTCGCTCGCTACAGACTTGACTAATCCGAGTGCGTGCTCCGTCTCTACGCCACGGACATCCGCACCGATGTCCTCGCGAACACAAGTGAGTGACTCTAAAACAGATGTTGCGCACCGCGCGTGATCGCGAACGAGGTCACCGAACGTCTTGTTCGCCAAAAAGACGAGCGCGTGTCGTTCCACGTAATACGACGCCGCGGCGGAAGCTCGGCGTACCTGCCCAATTTTCCCAATCGTTTTTGCGCACAGACGAAGCAATCTAAACGCGTCCTGTTCATCGACATCCGAAACCATCGTGTGTTCCGAAGTAGATGATGAATGAACATTTGCGGCAACAAACCCATTGCGTGTAACATCGTCAGTTGCACAAGCCAAATATGCATCACATCCCACCGGAACTGCAAGCTTCACATTCAACGCGGTCGGCGCTGCGAGCTGCATGGCGCCGTCCAAAGCTGCAATCCGGTCCAACTCATCGCTAACGCCCGCTATGACGGCGATTCGAGACATGACATGTGCGTTCTGAGTGCGAACAGTACGTAAAACACGGAATCGGCGACCGTATTCGAGTCCCCGTTTCGCGAGCGCCTCGTAGATGAATTCGGCATCCAGCGGTAACGAATGTCTGGCGCGTGACCCTTCTCGCCCGAGCTGCGATTGGTGTGAGCCAGCGTTACTTTTGTAAAGAGTACCACTTTTGGAGCAGGACGATGACGTGGCTTTAAATCGCACACAATGTTGTGTTGCAATATCAAACACTCCCGTGTCCTGTCGCAATCGCAACTCATATCTACCACCGCCTTCAGACATGAGCCAGGACGACGGAATCACTGCGCCAACGCACGCGAGCGACGATCGCGCATCGTGTGTGTCGAGACACGTCACTCCCGCCGAGGCGACGAGTCTCATCATCCCAGCTCCTGGAAATAAGCCACGTGCGCGAACGCGATGATCCTCGACTCCCACGATTGCGGCGACACTACCCATCCATAGAATGACGTCTACGTGTGTGACGTTGACCCGCGTGAGCGTGACAAATGCAAACGGTTCAAACCACACGCGACGCGCGTTTTCGACACCTAATCTTTGCGTGATATACGACCGATTGTTGCATTGATTGAATCGTAGCGCCACGTGCGCGTTGGTACCTTGGAAAGCGAACGCCGACGCGCCGGCAGACAACAAATTTGTCGTCGGCGCTCGAATACGGTGCACACATATTCGCACATCGTTCGCTGTGGCGATATAACTGTTGACACGCGTCAATCGCGCGATTCCTGACGATCGCCTCGCGGAAAATTGATCCATCAAGTACACGACGGAGATGATGCCGCTCGCCGGTTCGGCATGCCCGATCCAGCTCTTACTCGCCTCCAATCGCACCATGGAGCGACACTCGAGCAATGCGTTTACTTCGATCGGATCTCCCAATGGTGTCCCTGTGCCGTGCAGGTGTGCGACGAAGGCATCGTCGTGTTGGCAAGCCACGACGACTTCCATTTGAGATGGACCGTTTGGCGCAGTGAGCGAGCTCGAACGACCGTCTTGATTCACCCGGCTCGCGCGAAAGTTGGCCACGCGCTTGAAGGATTCTTCGGATACGACCAGGCGTAATAAGCCACACGATTCGGCACGGACATAGCCATCCGCCGCAGCATCGAGTGTCTGACATCGCCCACTCAGCGACAGCATTCCCGCGCGATTAAACTGTTCCGTCACCGTCGGCCGCAGGATGACGTTGACGCCGCCCGTGCACGCGTCTTCAAACAGTCTGAGCGCCATCTCTGCGCGCGCCATGTGAGCCGCTACGAGCGCAGACGAGCACGCAGTGTCGATCGAACACGCAGGACCAGTGAAATTGAATACATATGAAATGCGCCCAGACACTACAGAGCCGAACGATCCCACGGCGTCGTATGAAGTCCTCGATGAAAATGTCGCGCTCACGGCGTCGCCGTAATCACGACTTGCAACGCCCACATACACGGCAAACTTTGTATCACGTGCGTCGCGGAAAGCCGAAGCCGCACGCAAAGCGAGCCGTTGCTGACAATCACATCGACGTGATTCGTCAACATGCATCCCGAATACGTCGGGGTCGAAAGCATCGAGGCGCGACATCGACCGCATGAACGCAGCGGGAAGTCTCAAGTTATCGGCGCATCGCGCCGCGTTGATGTCCCATTTGTCGCTATGAATTGGGTTGATGTCATCGACGGCGTTCGGCGAGGCATCAAACGCGCAAATGCCGTCTAAGAATACGCTACGCTTTGCGTCCTCCACGCTCGAAGACGCGACGACATCTGACAATGGCGTTGTAATACTCTTCAATTCACGTGAAATGAACGTCGCTGCAGAAATGGGCGTGGGATAGTCGAACAAAAACGTTGCCGGGAGGGTCATCGCGAACGCACGCGAGAGCTCGCCGGATATATCCGTAGACGTTACCGAGTCTACACCTGCGTCCATGAAGGGCACGCTCGCGTCCGTGCTTGATCCGATGGCGCGCTCCACGCATGCGCATATAACCTTGAGCGCCGCAGCGTGACTCCAAGATTTCGTTGTCGCAGCCGTGAGATGGGACTCTGCGACGTTGGACGTTACGACGTTCGAATTCGGTATACCGTTGTCTGTCATGTCAACGGTGAGGTTCTCGAGCATGGCATCGCTGCCGCGATGAGTCGCCTTCGCATGTGTCGTCCAATCCACCGTCGCCACGCACGTCACCGTCGGCGAGCACATGTTCATCGCGATGGCTCGTGTCGCCGCCACCGCTATCTGTGGATCCAAGTAACCCATACCGATCATCTTCAGACGCGTTCGCACGGCGTCGTCATTCCCCATACCTTCGCCCAGCCACGGACCATACTGCAACGCCTTTGCGTCCAAGCCTCTTGCGGCAAACGTCTTGCATCGTTCATCCAACATTTGGTTTGCCCCGGCGTACACAGCCTGCCCGAGTGAACCAAGCAAACCAGCTATTGACGAAAGCGCAACCGCGCGAACTACTGGAACGTGCGCGCTGTAGTCGTCCATGCCGACGAATTTCGAAGCGAAGACCAAACGCGCAGACCGCGCGGCGACGTTGCGCCAAGAAGCATCTGCGAGCACACCGCTCGCGCGCACAACGAGCGACGGCGGTGGCGCGTCACTCGACTGGACGTCAACTTGTAGCATTGTATCGACTGCTGAATAGGCGAGTATGCGCGCGCGTCCAGAAGTCGATGTCCATCGAACATGGGTAAACGCGCCGAAATACCTTGTGAAGTGCCGACCCAAAGCGCCGGCGCCTCCAATGATCAACATTTCGTCCATCGTGCGGCAGACTCGCTCAAAATGCGCGAGCGGGGCGCGCGTGTTTAAACATTTTTCGGATACTACCCGATGTCGATCAAGCATGTGCTTGTGCGCATCATTCACTTGAATAAAGCGTACTCGCGACGACTCCATCGCAACTGACCGCGCCAATGCAACTGCGCCAAAGAACGCACACGACTCAGACAAAATCGCCAAAGATGCCGACGCCCAAGGAACTGTCAACGCGACAAGCGCTGAACGTGTATGATTACTAACGTTCCACGATAAGGTGATAGATTGCGACGGACGGCGTGACACAACTCGCCGACGGGCAACGACGTACGCTCGCGGCGTCGGCGATTTAAATGTCACCCGAGACGAAGAGAGCGGCGCCATTCGTAATCCGACCACACGAGCGTCCACCGACGCATGCTTACTCACGTGCATATGCGGAGAGACGTACGCGATGCCCATGGATCTGCCCAAAAGCTTTTCTGTCAAGCAAGAAAAATCCACCGTTCGTGGAATTCGCAAGCCGTCGTCGTTGCGCCACGTCGCGGAAATGAAATGAAACGAGGCGTCAATTTCAACCGCCCTTGAAGACGAACGAGACACGATTCCAGCGACTTCAAATATTCGACGCTGACGCGTTGGCACATCAAAACGATGCGCCACCTGATATATGGACGCTGTGGCCACATTGACCAACGCGAACAATGTACGATCACTGTACGATTCAAACGTTGAGCGCCCAAACCGTGGTGATACTCTGAGATACACGTGCGCTTCCGGAGTCGTAAGAAGACACGGCGCGTTGAAGCACGCTGACTGCGCGATGGTCAATGTAGCGTTCATAAGTTTACTGTAAGCATGAATGCATTCGAGGTAGGCAGCGCCCGGAAGAATCGCTCGATCGCGCACTCGATGATCATACGTGCCGATGTTCGGGCGAATGGAAAATATATCATCATAGCGTCGCTGAATCAAAGGAGACGCGAGAGGCGCGGGCCACGACCGTATCTGGTGCCAGAATAGCCTTGTTCGAGCTCCAGTCCCACACGAAGACACGTGAGATCGAGTAAATACACCGTGCGCGTTTGTACCCTGGAACGCAAATGCGCTCGCGCCTGCCGCGCTCGACGTCCCCGCGCGCGTGACGGCAAACTTTGTTCTCGGCGTCGCAAAGTCGGTCGTTTTGAGCACTTGCTCGACGTACGCATTTAGAATCCGCAAGTGCGCGATCGCTAACGTAGCCGCGTGCGTGAGCGTCGTTAATGCGGCGAGGGCGCCCATTAATCCAGATGGAGATTCTGAATGTGCGCACGAAGTCTTTGTCGCCATCAGCACTGCGTTCGTCGGGATCACCGCGGAAGCGGCGCCGATTTCAATGGGGTCACCCAAAGGTGTACCTGTACCGTGGAGACTCAGCAGCCGCAGATCAGTTCTGTCGATCACGCAAGTCGCGTCGCGAATCACGCGTGTCTGCGATGGTCCATTTGGAGCCGTGAGCGCGGATGAACGCCCATCTTGATTCACGCTGGTACCCGCTAACAAAACGATCGATGCAGTCGGTTTGACGCAATAACGATGAATGACGACGATAGCGCACGCCTCAGCCCGAGAGTAACCATCCGCAGCTACGTCAAATGTTTTGCATCGCCCATCGTTGGCGAGCATACCCGCGCCGGCGAACATCGCGCTTGAGCGAGCGTCCAAGAGCGCATTGACACCGCCGGTAATTCGAAGAGGTACATCCACATCGCCGCGAGCGACGTGTATCGCGCACATCGCGCTCGAACACGCGGTGTCAATAGCCAAAGATCCACCAGAGAGATTGAAGACGAACGACACTCGACCGGCGATGACGGAGATGAACGCGCTTCCCGTAGAGAAGAATGGATTCGCTTCGAATCGCGCTTCATACACGATCGATTTATAATCACTCGTCGCTGCACCGATGTATACTGATGCACGCCCATCATCAACACACATGCGTCGCAATGATACCGCCGTGCGGTGCAAAATTGATCTTTGTTGTGGATCCATGACGACGAGCTCGTTCGTTTGCAAACCAAAAGTCTGTGAATCAAAGTTTCGCCAAAAGCTATCGCAAGCATAAAACCCAGCGAATCTTGGAATGGTGGCGTACTCAGTGCGTTCGCAATCCCATCGATCAAACATGACTCGGGATACTCTGTCATCGCCTCGCCACGGCTGGTGGCCGATGTCAAAGCCGCGGTGGTTGTATGCTCCCGGCGCGTCGGCGCCGGCTGCTGAAACGACGTCGCGTTCGTTCTGTGCTTCATCGCGCTCAGGTAGAAGACGGTCGTCGAACTCACCTTTTGCAGCCATCGTCGTAGCGCTTTCTTGAAGCGACTGAATGTACCGCACCAACGCCAAAGGACTTGGGTAGTCGAAGACGAGTGTGGCGGGAAGTCGATGGTCTAACTTGCTCTCGACAGCCGTCGTGAATTCCACACTCGATAGCGAATCCAGACCCAGCGAGAAAAACGGTGCGTTTGCGTCGCTCACACTTGCGTCTGATCCTAGTATCGCTTTCATGGCATCATAAACGATTTGCTTTGCGTCCAGGGCGACGGCTGAACCGCGAGATTGTTTCGGCTGAAGCTGCGTGACGTGTTTCTCGCCACCGGATGAAGATGCTACACCGACAACGTTCGCAAAAAATGGCGACACGTTTGCGCGCGCATGATGTTCGGTATACGTCGCCCAATCGAACGCGCCGACACAGCAACGTGATGTACTGAAACATTTTACCATGAACGCCCGCAAGATGCCCACGCCCACACTCGGGGGAAGCAAACCTATGCCGATTCGCGTCATGCGCGTCTCTACGCCCGCCGCCATGCCGCCTCCGGCGAACGCACCCCATTGCAATGAAATCGTTTTCAAACCAGCGCGCGACGCCGCGGAGACCCGTCGATCGAGCGTCGCATTCGCCGCGCCATACGATATTTGACCGGCGTTCCCCACACATGCGGTGGCGCTTGAAAACACCGCCGTGCACTCAGACGCTCTCAACGAAACATCCATGAAGTCGTCTCGCACCATTTTCGGCCCGAACGTGGCGAAGACCGACCTCGCAGTAACATTACGTGCATATGCATCGGCTAAAACGCCACTTGCGTACACCATGCGCGATCGATGCGTCATCGGATCTAAGTTGTTATCTCGCGCGTCTTCGATCACGGCGGTGTCTAGCCGTCGAGCGCGAATGATTGCCGAATGCGACGTTCGTCGTGCCACGTTACGAGCACGTCCAGATCTACCAACAACTATCACGCGACGATTATCACCACCGTGCGTGTAACCTTGAGCCGCGCGAGCACCCAAGGCGCCGAATCCACCGAATACAAGCAGCGGAGGCGCCGGATTCGCGGCACGCTCGAGTAACTCGCGACGGCGTACGGGCTCCGTCAATGCCGATGATGGCATTAAGGCGAGCGTGTGTATGACTAACGAATCATGTTGGAACGTTGCCGTCTGCCAAGGATCATACGCACCGTCCTCATCCGTCTCGACTGCGTTCACATGCTGATCGACGCACTTGAACTCGTACTCTGACGCAAGTTCATGTGCCGCGCTTCGCGTAGCGCCGACTAAAGCAGACGGCGCATCAAATGTGCTCGATGATGCGCCGAAGGTGTGCAAAGTTATCGTGTACAGCACTTTGAATCGAAGGGATAGGTGATGAACATACGCCGTCACTGACCTTGTGCCGCTATTGGATTGCGCTCGCGCACTGGGCGATAAATGCTCGCGCTTTGCAGGCTTTCGCGTTCGCGTCGACGCCGTGACGAGTGCTATCGCGACATACATCGAGTATGACTTCGGGTTCGACGCTATTTTTTTCGCATCATCCACGATCGGCGAGTCCTTATCCGCGCGCACGAATCGGAACGGTGGCCGAATGTCAAGCTGTTTGAGAACAGTTCCCGGAATTGTGTGATTGTGATACGCTCTCCGCGATCTGTCGCCGCCATCCTTCGTCGTCGCGCACTCCGTGTACATTGTCCGTGGCTCGCGCCAACCGTCGCCTCGATGACGAAACGCACAAAATATAGATTCCAAAGCCGCTGGTACACGAGCGGCGAACTTGCCGTCCCATTGTAAAACGCCTTCAGCTAAATGAATGGCGGCGTCGAGAGCATACACATTGACGGTAGTGTTTTGCGACTGGCGGGTAGCACTTGCGTGTTCTCGCGTGATCTTTGCTACTATTGCACTTTTATTCGCAAATAGTTGACGATGGCCATGCATCGGTTTACCCACGGCGGTGATTTGCGACACGCGGCCATACAAGTGCGTCCGAGGACGACAAAGCGGACCCGTAGTCACGCTCGCGCGGCCGTCATGTCGTCTCGCGATTACATTTACGACCAATCCGCCGTTCTTTTTGTCCGATACCAATCGCATGGCATGTGGAATGACGATGTCGCAACCGTGATTGGCTCCGCTCGAAACGCTCTGCGTGAAGCTCTCAAGGAATAGTTCGAGCAGGGACGTTCCGGGCGCGATGCGTTCGCCATGCACCGCGTGATCAAATAGAGCTGCGCTTGCGCGCGAATCCGCGACAAGTTTTGCCACATAAACGATGCGACCGTACAAAATTTCCCCGTGCTTAATCCAACCGTGCCCAAATCTGGCTTGGCAACACGCAAACGATCGCTCGAGCTTCGCAGTCATCGGCGACGCAGCGGTGGACTCGCCGCCGCGAAAGACGATCCGTCGAACTAAAGCATGCGCATTTGTGCCCTGAAAAGCGAACGCCGACGCACTGGCTGACTCCGCATCAGTCATCGCGACGCGTGCGCGAGGAATCGCCAAGTCGAGCGCGTTGTCACCGCTCGTCAAGTGCGGATTCACGGCGCGCACATGCGTCATCGCCGTAGACTTGAACGTTTGAACACCATCAGCGGCGAGAAGCAGCCCCGCGACGCCGCTCGCCGGCTCGCTGTGACCTACGATTGATTTCACTGCGCAAACGCGAATGATGACGCCGTCGCGCGCAGCCGCTCGAAGCGCGCCGACTTCGATGGGATCACCGAGCGCAGTGCCGGTACCGTGCATCGCTACGAAGATCGGAACTTCGTCTTCTGAATGTTTCGAAGCATTGTACGTAGCTCGGATGACGCGCGTTTGTGCTGGACCGTTTGGCGCCGTCAATGTGCTACTGCGACCATCTTGATTCACAGCCGCGCCCGCGAGCTCAACGAACGATCGCTCTAAATCTGATCCAACCAACGTCATCGAACATTGTTCAGCGCGAACGTAGCCGTCGGCGCTCGAGTCGAGCGTCTTACATCGACCATCGGTCGCGAGCATATTAGCCGCTGCACACGCCAAACTCCAGGTGACATCTAACGTTAAATTCACCCCGCCAGCGAGCGCATCATCCCGGCGATGGTGCGATACAAACCCGCGGTGAATGGCGACAAGTGACGACGAGCACGCGGTGTCAATGCTCTCTGCACATCCTGTGAGGGCGAAAACATACGACACTCGACCGGCGGCGACGGAAAGATGTGCCGATGTCGCGTAGTATGGCGAGAGTGTCTCGATTCTTGCGTTTAAGTGCATGCGAGGGTGCTCGACTTGGGAAACACCAAGATGCACGCTCGCAGCCGCAGTCGGCTTTGGCAATGATGCGACGACACGTAAAACCAGACGTTGTTGAGGATCAATGACGCACGCTTCGGCGTGCGAGACACCAAATACGCGAGCGTCGAACATGAAGCACTCTTCGACGAAGACGCCGAAGACGCAGAGTGACTCCGCGACTGCCGTGTCCCAACGCGTCAGAGGTACGACATCCACGGAGTCTCCACCATCCATAAACTTTCCTCGCCCTATGGCGCTCGGAGCGATGCTCGCACTAGCGATGAAATATACTTTAGTGATTTCATCTCGTCCTGTTTCCACGACACTGGGAGACATTGAGCGCAGATGCAAATCGTTGTCGGACACAAAGTGCGCCAAAATATCACGAAGTGTAGGATAATCGAACGCTAAAGTCGAAGGAACAGCGCGACCAGTCGCCTTCGAAAGTCTATCTGTGAGTTGAATAGCTCGAGTAGACGTGAGCCCGACGGACATGAGCGGCGCGTCGTCGTCAATTGTCTTGGCGTCGAGAACTTCGAGAACTACGCCTCGCACCGTGCTGATGAAACATGGATCCATAGCCTTCGTCGTCAACGGCTCCGAGCTTACGCTAGAGCTCGAGCTTGAATCATCTGGCGGCGGCAAGCACTCCTCGATAAACGCCGGCGGCGCGCCGGCGGATCGCGTGGCGTTGAAGAACTTGAACCAATCCGTCGGTGGAAAGCACGCCATCGACGGCGGAGTGATTGCGCGTGCTTCTACAATCCGGCGAACGAATTCCAGCGCAGCAGCTGGTGTGATGAAACCCATACCAAGGTTGGTCCAGTACGCTCGAAACGCCGCGCCCGAGCGAGCCGCCATGCCAGCTTCGTCCCAAGTGCCCCACTGCACGGCGACGACGCGGTCTGGTCCCCCACCCGTCGATCGATCCTTCACTGCGCATAGCGCGTCTTGAAACGCATTCGCCGCGGCGTAAGACGTCAAACGCAATTGCCCGATATGTCCGAAAATAGAAGTCGACGCGATCGCGAGCTGCGATGAGCGCTCGGACAAGGCGGCGAAGATGTTCAACGAGCCATCAATTTTGGCTTCGGCTCCGGCGACGAAGCTCGCGCGCGTCACATCCACAGCGGCGTGTTCGTTTAAAACGCCAGCCAAGTGCAAAGTCAAAGCCACGGGTTCAGACAAGAGAAAGACTGCACGCGCTTGGTCCTCATCGCAGCAATCCGCGGCGACGATGTCGATGGACGTCGCGTTCGAGTTCGTGACGGCGTCGGAGACGCTCGCGATGGCATTTTCTCGAATACTTCGACCGACGAGCACAAATCGGCGGATGTTGAATTGTTTTGCCACAAAGTTCAAGTGCATAGCACCCAACGCGCCTAGTCCGCCGATGATGACGCACGACGCGCCGGATGCGAACATGTGGACGAGCCGCGACTCACCGCGTAGATACGCGCGTCGAAGTCGAGGAGTCGACACAGACGCGTCGCGAACGATGAGCTCTCGCTCGGCAAACACGCTCTCGTCGTCAGTGATCCGTTGAATCGCAAGCTTCAATGCATCCGGTCCCGCCAATCGTTCGCCATCTTGCGATACATCTAGTGTGGCGAAGTCAATCCCAGTATGCTCGCGGCGCAAGACGCGCATCATTGCGATCAATGGCGCGTGACTGATGCGGCCATCGCGGATGCCATCGAGTTCAGCTTCGTCGCTCGCCACAAAAGCATTGGATGTTAAGACGACGACTCGGACGTTCTTCACATTGGCGGCTTCGATGGCGCGTATGAGAGATAGCACCAATCCTGCGGCGAGGTACGTCGCCGCCGCCACCGCTTTCGCCTCACCGTCCGTTTTCGACTCAAAACACTGAAGACATTCTGCGAGCACGATGGTATCGCCACTTTTAACGTCAACTAAATACTTTCGATAGCGAGATGCGTGCGCGAACCAATCTTCTCGAGCATCTACGACATGATTCGTCGCCTCAACGTCTGCGCCAAGTGATTTAATCAAATCTTGCAATCTCGCGTGCGAGCCAAAGACGATCCAACGTTCGCCGTGCAGCGACAACCTACATTCTATATCGCCCGCGGCGAGCGGTACTAGAGCTGAAACGTACATCTCCGCGCCTGGAATGTCGTCATCGGCATCGACGTCTTCTTTGGATGTGATCGACTTTGGCTTTGATGGCTCTGTCGTGATGACAGCGCGAGAAAATTGCCTTTGCAAATAACGCGTCTCGTTTTGTGAACGACGATGATGGGCCTCATCGGTAACGAGTTCGCGCAAATTGCGTTTTAAAATCTTCCCACTCGCATTCATCGGCAACACGTCGACGATGTGAATCTCTGTTGGACACTTGAACTCACTCAGACGTTCACGGCAATGCTTGGAAAGCGCTCGCGCGATGGCATCTTTGTCGGCTGAGGCAGATTCACCCCACAGAGTCACCGCAGCGTGCACAGATTCACCCATGATCGCATGTGGAACGCCGAAAGCTGCCGCTTGTTGCACAGAATCGTGAGAGTGCAAGACACGCTCCACTTCGACGCAGTAAACGTTTTCGCCGCCGCTTAAAATCATATCCTTTTTACGATCAACGACAACAAGATAACCATCCGGACGCATCACGCCGAGATCGCCCGTGGCGAACCAACCATCTTCGTCGAAGGCACGATGCGTCGCGTCCGCATCATTCAAGTATTCCGCAAACACCGTAGGGCCGCGCACGCGTACATCGCCAACCGTTTCTCCATCGCTCGGAACGTCTTCGTCTGGGTCGTCGCTCCTCGTCACTCTGACCGACATCAATGAGAATGGCCTTCCGCTCGTACATATCGCGTCCAACTGCTCTTCAAGTGAGCGAGCTTCACGAAAGTCATCACTCAAAATGCTCATAGATATTTTCCCGCAACACTCCGTCATGCCGTAACTCACGAAGAATTCACATCCAAACAACGCGATTGCGCGCTTGACTACAGTCGGCGGCAAAGGCGATCCGCCGCACGAAACCACACGTAAAGACGACAAATCGCACACATCGCAAAATGGGTTGTGTGCTAAGATTGATACCATACTTGACGCAAGATTGCTCACGGTAACACGCTCAAAAGCGACGACTCGCAACAGCCGTGACGCCTCAAACGCGGGCAAGAAGACGTGCCGACCGCCGACGTTCGTGATGGAGTAAATTGCGAACGCGTCAACTAAGTGAAACATTGGCGCCGCATGAAGCCATACATCGGATTCCTGCAGACGCATTTCCTCGCCGGTTGCGTGCGCGTGCGCTCGGACAATGTCATGCGTCAACGTCACCCCTTTCGGATTCCCGGTTGTGCCGCTCGTGTAGTACAAATGCGCGTTGCGCTTACTCGCGAGTTCGGCGTTATTCACAACGAAAGCGCGACTCAGGACCTCGTACGCCATGACATCGAGCGTCCAGTCGAAATTTTTCACGCTTCGCGGGAAACGTGGCGAGTCGCCGATCCAAACCACGGCGTCGATCGCGGACACCTTGCTCGCGTCGATCACTTCGTGAAGGACGTCGGCGTGACTCGCTCGAGCGAAGATGAACTTGCAGTGCGAGTCGCGAACGATGTACGACAGCTCGCGAGCGACCAAATGCGTGTTGAGATTCAGGAGTGTGCATCTGACCAAGCTGCACGCGTGATGGAGAAGATAGACTTGGTGAGAGTTACTGCTCAAAACGCCCACGACGTCGCCTGGGCGCACGCCGAGCACGTGGCGCATGAAGGCGGCAGCTTTAACACTGCGATCAAATAAGTCTTCGTATGTGAACGTCGCAGAATTTGTCAGATTGTTGTAATCTGTGATCTCCACCGCGGCAGCGGGCGCTCGTGCGCGCTCGTCGCTTCGCGCACACGCTACGCGAATCAAACCATCCGCCACGGACCCCGTGTCGAGAAAAGGCCACGCCCAATCTTCAGACGAAGACTCATCGTCAACACGCACACTCGTCGTTTTCACCACAGGCTCGGCCACCGTGACGGTGTCGATCGAAATTAACTTCTTTGCGCTCGCCGTACACGCTCGTCGCGGCGGCGGCAACGGCTTTTGTCCCGGCACGCGTTCCGGAAGCCATGAACGCCAACGCGGACGGTACTCACGAACGGTTCGCACGACGTGGCGTGTCGTCACTGCGATACCGAATCCCTCGTCATCGTCGTTCGTTTCGTCGTCGGTGTCATCGCGCGTCTCGATTAAGACGTGCGTCGCCGACGACGCGTCGCTCGCGATGGATCTCGCTCGCGCGTTTGATTTAAAACACAACGCCCGCATCGCTCGAATCCCGTCCCCGTGCGCCTCATCGATCTTCTGCATCGCATCTTTCACGCGCACATTCTCGAAAGAACGACTCGCGATCGCCGGCGCGCACGTTTTCGACGCACGCAGCCACTCGCGACGATTCGCTAAATCGACGCGCGAGACGTCGTCGGCGCCGCCGCGCGAAACCAAATCCATCCGCATCAGTGCCGCATCACGAACCTTCACCGCCGCGTGCGCCGCGCGCGCGCTCTCGTGATCAGAATCTCGCTCCACCGCGTCACGTCGTTTCGAATTCGATTTCGCGCGCTTTTCGCTCTTCGCGTCCACGAAGACGACGCGCCGCTCAAACGTCCTCGCCCTCGCGCGCTCGAACCCACCACCCCCGACGACGTGCGTCACCCGATCTCGCACCGTCTCGCTCGCCCGATCGTCTTCAACGACACCCGCGCGCACGACGACGTCCCACGTCGTCGTCGTCATCCCGCGCGCGCGCGCGCGCGCCCTCACTCGCGCCGAGAACCGAAGAGACTTTTCTGACGCTTCTCACTCTTTTTCCTCGACGCGCTCGACCGACGTCCGCGGATCGCCGCGCGTCTCAACGCGCGCGCGACTCGACCGCGCGACGCGTCGCCGCCGCGCGCGCGCGCCGCCGTCGCGATTCGCGCCCGCGTCGTTCGGTCCGTCGCCTCGGTGTGTCGAGACGTCGCATCGAAACTGTCGAAGCGTCACCTTCGTCAACCATCGGCGACGCGCGCGCGTCGAACGACGCATTTCGCGACGCGACGCGCGTCGAACGGCGCGCGCGTGACGTCCGCGTCGTCCCGCGTCGTTTGTCGTCGCGCGCGCGCGTTCGGACGCGCCGTCGGTGTAATTAAAGTCGCGACCGGTGGTCGCGACGACGATCGACGGACGCCCGTCGCCAGTGGCGCGCGCGCGCGCGCGCGATGCCGCGCCTGTTCGAAGAGCTCACCGACGTCGAGCGCACGCACGCGTACTGCGGCGACGCCGACGTCGCGCGCATCGCGTACGACGCCCTCGAGCGCGAACTCGCGAACGACGCGACGCTCGTGGCGAACGCGCGCGATCTCGACGTCGCGAAACGCCGCGTCGATCGCGCGACGCGACGCGGACGCGTCGATGAGGGACAGAACGCGCGCGTCGTGAGCGTGAACTGCACGTCGACGTGCGAGCGGTGCCTGGATGGGTTTTTGGAGCTGCGGCGAGACGCGCGAGACGCGCGAGGCGGCGTCGAGTCGACGGGAGACGAAGAGGCGACTCAGAACGAACGGTTGAGGTTTGATTTTGAACGCGTTGAGCGAGGATTTGATTGCGAAGGAACGAGTGATCGGATAGAGACGGAATTTTTGAGGGAGTGCGCGAGAGGGAACGCGTTGAGGGAGATTTTGACGGCGCCGGCGCCGGCGAGAGGACGGGCGATTTACGAGGCGGCGGCGCGGGCGTTCGCGGAGACTTGCGAGAAGGCGAAGGCGGGTGGGGATGAGTGGGCGACGTCTTTGATGCGAGAGATACGGGAGCGACCGTGTGGGTCGTTTCCGGGACTGTTTGCGCTGCTCGCGATCGATGACAGGAAGACGAGACAGTCGGTTAAGGAGTTGTTGTCGGAGCCCGAGACGGATGAAAACGGCGAGCCGGTGATGGATGCAGATACGGGGTTACCACAGACGCGCATGCGAGCGTTGACGAGCGATAACGCGCTCAGGGACGTTGTGGACGAAGTTTTGGCGTTTTGGATCGAGTGTTTAGCCCGAGCTCAGGTGGAGAGAGAATCGGCGAGGCGCACATCGTGCGAGGAGATTCGCGACGACGTGCCCAAGGATCACGAGCCATTCGTCCCGGTGGAGGCAAGGCTATGGTTTGCGCTGGCGTATACGTTAGAGCGAAGCGATAGCCAAATAGTGCGCGAGGTGTTCACGACGCATCCCATCGTCTTCCGTTTGGCGGCATGCGCCATGAAACGATCAAACGAAAAAGGCGCGCGCGCGCTCTCGAGCAACGCGTGCGAAGTCATCCAAGTGATTCTCAAGGCTTTACCTCGTGGACCGAAGGCGGCGAAATCGTTTTGGGAACGCGTCGGCGTTGATCGCGCGGATTTGATTGAAGATTTGTTTCAAGCGGCGCTGAATATGCCTAAAGATAGAAAGGCGGAACAGATTTGCGCGTTGACTGCGTTAAAGTACGTCTACCTTCTCCTTCCAACGGGCGACGCGGTACAGGCGAGGCAGGTTATGAACATACTCGCTGCAGATATCCCGCATTCAAAAGCGACATTCAGCGCCGAAGTACAGTGGGCCAGCCGCCTTGCCGCGTGCAGAGCGGTCGAGGAGCAGTACTCTGAAATCGGCGTGGACGATGCTGTGTTGACTTTGGGCGACTGGTTCAGTACGGTTGGTATGGATTGGACCAAGAGCGTCGCCACAGACCGGGATCTTTCTCGAGAGGCGACGAAAGCCCGAAACGCATTAGGTGGTAGTCTCGTGGACACGATTGGATACGTCATTTGCGCCGACGCCATCGCTTTGAGCGCGCTCGCTGATCCGGCGTTTTTTGCCTTCGAACCGGAGAGATGGGCTCGAGAGAAGCGCATCAGAGGCGAGACCCCGTTGGGCGAGTTGCACTTGAAAATTTTGAACACGATTCGACAGAAAAAGAGGTGGAAAATCAACACGAGCATGTGGAAGTACGCCTTAGGTTTCGATAGTATGTCCGCGATCAACAGTATGCACGCGGGCGTCCTCAGACCGCGATATGTGAGCGCAGTCATGTACGCCATGGGACTCATCGCGCCATTCGCGCGGAATGACGACGAGAGTGAAAACGATGCGATGCGTGGTATCTTTCCGTATGTTGAGATCGTGCCGGAAAACCAAGAGAACGCGAATAGCTTGCGAAAGTTTCTTGGCAAGTGTGGGGAATGGTTTTTCAAATCGTTACTCGACTGCCCGGAGAGCCAATCGAGCAAGAGGCCGCTTGACCGTTCCGAATACACTCCAAAGTGTACCGAGGGTGCGGTAATGTGCATGATGTCACAACGCACGTCGCTGGTAGCGGCTGCGGGTGAAGTTTTGAAGAAGCATTACGCAGAAGATAACAGAGAGAACTGCTACAAGAAGATGTTTCTCGACGACGAGCACACGGACATTCCCAAAGCGGTGCTCGGTGCGACGCACTGCGCACTGAAAGACGTGAAACGGATGCCTTCAGAAACGTCTGAAGACGTGAGCGAGCTACTTAAGGCCGCGAGCGCGCCGATTGTACAGACACATCATCTCGTGAAGGCGATCGATAAAGATGACAAGGCGCGCTTGCGGACGTTTAGCGAGAACGTGACCAAGGTGTTGATTTCCTCAATCGGTGTGTTCGAAACGATCACGCAGCACGCGCCGCGACGCGCCTTGGCCGCCGATGATGACATTCTTTACAGTATGTTGAGCATGCTCACGATGTACTGGAAATTGATCAAAGCACGCGAGCAAGAGCACATCTTCAACAGGCAGCCGGCGAACATTCTGAGGAATCTTCTCGCTTGGGAGCCCGCGAGCTTTATAGGGTCAGCGGAGGAGGGGATCGCAGATGCTTGGCTGGATTGCATTGGATTGTTCAAGACTGAAGTTTCAGATGAGCCCTCTTCACCGGGCGTGAGCATTCGAGACGAGAGTGATTGGCGCCAGCGTGTTCGCGAGCTATTGAGCATGCGCGGCGACGCCGCACTAAGCGACAATATCAAAGAAAAGCTTAAGAGTATCTTTTCGATGGTTTCGCCATTCATCGGGGGAGAGAAAGAAAATATCGGAGACGTCGTGGTGATCGATGAACCACTTCCCGAGACTTCATCGCCGTATCGCATCAGCGCGGCGGTCCCGACGACGGCGCTGGATTCAGACGAAGAATTTGGAGTTACTCCCTATGAAGAGGACGACGAGCCGACGTCGAATGACCCCCAATGGTTGCGGCCGACGGACCAAAAGAAAACGCGGCCCAAACGCAAAGCTACCAAGGAGCTATTCGCATCGGTGAAGCGCAAATCCAACGAGGATGTCTCACCGTCGTCGACGAAGGGAGACACGGCAACGTCGTCGGCGTTCAAAATGCGCAAGCGCGAACCTACCACGAAAACGTACAACTTAGATCGTAGGAAAACCGTGGCGTCGATAGAATTATCGGAAACCGCCGTTACACGTGGACGGGTGAGTACGACGACGTCGGACCATCAGGTTGCCAAAGCGAAGGATTATCACGCGATAAATCAGCAACAGAGGCGAATCAGCAAAGAAACGACGACTGCAGTGATGGAGGTGCCACCACCTTCAGCGACCTCGAAGAAGTCAAAGCAGCGAGTCTCAACATCTAATGCATCACTGACGAGAGTGAAGAAGCACATGACTGTCCTACCCGCCGTCAACAGTGCCGAGCGTGCGCCGGCTCTTGTGCCAGTCTCCAATGTTAGCCGCCAGTTCAAGCCATCAAGCTCGCGCCGCTCTCCATATCGCGTAGAGACGCTCATCCGAAGCATTCTGTGCCTCAATAAAGAGCAGTTCAAAAGTGATACGGTGCGGGCGCGGCATGGGGATGTGACGCTACACGAGAAGGACAGTCACTTAAGCCGCGAAAGTCCGCCGAGGTCGTTCGCGAACGCTCACGAGTACAGAGAGCATTTCATTCCGCTCATTCTCGCCGAGTTGCGCGCGAACGTAGATCGTGCGCTCCAGACCTGCGATCGACTCTACAGCGATGACTTCACCGTGTCAAAGCTTCGGCAAGAAGACGTAGCCAATTCGACGAGTGTGTTTGAAACGTTTGAGCTGTCAAAGCCGCTCGCGTCACAAGCCAACTCTGACAATGCTCGTTCGGTATTCAAAACGGACGATCTGGTGATGATTGAAACCATTTCGTACGCATTCGAACAGCGAAACATGGATCTTCTTGAGGACGATGACCCGTTGAGCCCCGTGAAGGAACGGGCGACGCACTACGTGTTTGGTTGGGTGGAATCGGCGAAAAAGGATGCGTCGAACGAAACTGTCGTTATCAGAATGCACTTTGCCCCGAACTCCGGCGTGCGTATAACGTCAATGTCGCGCAAGCTTCACACCATGAAAACTCGCCTTAAGGTGACGCGAGTGTTCGAGCTCGCGACGACGCTTCGAGAGCTGCAAGCGCTCGACGTGAGCGAGCATTTTCTATCACGAATCAACAACAAAGTTTTGCAGCTCTCGTCGTTGTTCGACACCCTCGACGATGCCGATCAGTACATCGCTGCGCCGGCTTTAAGTGCGGTTGAGTCATCGCTAAATCCAATGCAGCGCCAAGCCGTGCTCGGTGCTTGCGCGCATGAGCACGCATCTAGTCGTGACTTGCCGGTGCTGATTCAAGGACCACCGGGAACTGGGAAGACGCACGTCATTGTGAGCTTGATAGCGGCGCTTTTGAACGGCGTCGACCAATATGGTCATCCCGTGCGGAAGAGAATTATATGTACGGCGCAAACGAATGCCGCGATTGATCATATCGTTGATCGGCTCGTTGATGGATCTTCGGTGCACGCGGAAGTACGAAAATGCCTTCGAGGCGTCGACGTCACTCGAATCGGTACGGATGAAAAAATCAAGTCTGGTTCAGCTTCGGAGAGATGTCACGTGCGCACGAAGCTCAAAGAATACGGTGTCGACGTAGAAGGTCGCGAAAACAACACGTACGCTCAAAACGCAGCGTATTACGAGAGCAAGGTTCGAGATGCGAAAGCGGAGAGAACTAAAGTCGAGGCGCAGATTCGACTCGAAGTCACGCGATTGCGAAATCGTCAAAAGTCTTTTAAGGATAGTGTCCCGGTGTATAGTCAGGCACTAGCCGATCTGGAAGCAAAGAAGGCTCAATTGTTCGCGATCCAAGACGCGGCGCACGCGAAATTGAAGGCGAAACTCGCCGAAGAGGGAAGAATTGAAGGCAGCGTTGTCGTGTCGACGCCTTTTGAGCGCGTCATCGACCGTTCAAATGTCGTGTGCGGGACGCTATCTTCCATGGCACAACTGGTTAAAAAGCCGTCAAACGCAGCACCGCGCGCTGCTGACTCGCGACCGTATTGCTCAGTTCAACCTTTTGACGTCGTCATCATCGATGAGGCGTCGCAAGCTGTCGAGCCGGCGGCGCTGATTCCGTTGCAGTGGATCAAGCCCGACGGCGTCATAATCATGGTCGGAGATTCGCAGCAGCTCGCACCGACTGTCATCTCCAGATCAGCGCAGCGAGCCTATTACGGATATAGTCTTTTTGAACGTCTGTCTGACTGTGGTGTACCCACTTTTACGCTTCGGGATCAATATCGCATGCATCCAGACATCGTCAAGTTTCCGAGTGAACGCTTTTACAGAGGTTTACTGCGCAGCGGCGCCGGCGCTCTTTACGAAGATCGCGTCGCGCCGTGGCACTCCTTCTCTAACTGCGGTCCGTATCAGTTCTTCAACGTTAAGGGTCAAATGAACCAAGATCGCTACGAGACTGGCGCGCGCTCCTTCTCCAATTCCGCCGAGGCAGAGTTCGCGTCGTATTGTTACAAGAAAATAGCCGTCTCGGCGCAACTCCACAAGAGTGAAGTGAAGGTTGGCATCATCACGCCCTACTTGGATCAAGTGCGACGTTTGCGCGATTTCGTGGAGCCATTGTTGAAGAAAGATGGCGCGCTTCGGACGTGGGCGCATGTGACGTACGGTACCGTTGATCAAGTGCAAGGACAAGAGTTCGACGCCGTGATCATCTCGTGCGTTCGCGCGTACCCCGAAGGCGACAAAGTCGCCCCCGATCCGCCGAATACGGATATCGGCTTTCTCAGAGACGAGCGACGATTAAACGTGGCGCTCACGCGGGGTCGATATTCGACGTGGATCGTGGGTTACGCCGAGGTGCTCAAACGCGAGGCCGTGTGGCTGGATTTAATCGAGAACGCCAAAACGCGAAACGTGTTCGTGGAGCACGTAAAGCAAGCGCCGTATGATGAAGTCTTTACCGCAGTTCCCGTGTCGGCGACATCATCGCGCGGTGGCGATGGTCGCGCGCATCCGATTGTTCGTCACCCCGGCGTCGTTATTCAGACGAAGAACGATCCCCGTCGCAAGGCGAAATCTGAAGCGCTCGCGAAACGCGTCGTCGACGAGTTGGCGATGTTAGACGATGAACCATCACCACTTCGCAAACCATCGCCTGCGGCAAAGCATGTCGCGCGCCGATCGCCGGTCGCTGGTCGAGCGCAACAGAGGAAGCAGGAACGGAACCGACACGTCGCCGAGGCGAAGAAGGCGCCGGCGTCTTTCGTTCCGGCGGACGAATTGAGCGATTGATTTAGCGCAAGCCCCCCCCCTAAATAGCGCAGCACAATTGAAATGAATGAATTACATTAGTAGCATCAAAGCAGCGAATCGAAACCCACGCCCGTGAGCTCGGCGGAGCGATCCCACAACCAACGAGCGTCGTCCACGTCCAAGCAGTTCTTCGCCGGCGTCTTCTCCGCGCAGTCGCTGTAGTACTTCCCCCGCGCCTCTCCCCGCGCGATCTCTCGAGCCAAAAACACGCTCGTCGCCGCGCCTTGTTCCGTCGTCTTCAAAAAATTCAATCTGATGAAATCGTACAGCTTCGTCTGCCACCACTTGATTTCTTCATCCGGCGGTTGGAGATATCGACCCAACTCGCTGTCGACGGCGCCCGGGTGCAACGCCGACGCCGTGACGTTCCCGAGTCCCGCCCTTTCGCACCTTCGCGCGAGCTCGAACGCAAACAACACGTTCGCGAGCTTCGACTGTCCGTACTGTCCCCACGCGCTGTAATTCTTTTCCCCGAACAAATCCTCCCGCGCCAAGCCTTTCCCCGCGATTCTGTGCGCCTCGCTCGACACGCAAATCACCCGCGCGTCCTCGCTCTTCGCCAGCGCCGGCATCAGCCCCGCCGTGAGCGCGTGATGTCCCAAGTGATTCACGCCGACTTGCAATTCAAATCCATCGCGCGTGCGCTCGAGTTTCGGCACCGCCATGACGCCCGCGTTATTCACCAGGCAATCCAACCCGTCGTCGCCCTCGTCGTCCAGGTACGACGCCGCGAAGTCCCGCGCGCTGGCGACGCTCGCCAGATCGAGCTCTCGAAACACCAGCGCGCACGTCGACGCCGCGCCGTCGCGCGCGAGCGCGTCGATCGCGCGTCGCGCCTTGCTCGCGTCTCGACACGCGAGCGTAATCTTCGAGTACTCGCACGACGCCCGCAGCGCGCGCACCGTCGCGAGCCCGATCCCGGTGTTCGCGCCCGTCACGACGCACGTCTTGCGCGACGCGCCGTCGGCGTCGCGCGACGCCGCGACGCGCGCGGACGCTCGAGGCATCATCGTCGTCGGCATCGCCGTCCGCGGAGTGCCGTCGCCATCGCGACGCGCGCGGATGACGCTCGACGCGCGACTCGACGACGTCGAGCGCGAGCTCGTGCGCGTCGCCAAGGCGCTCGTGCGCCGCGCGATCGATCGCGACGCGCGCGTCCGCGCCGGTGATTCGAACGACGCCGACGACGTCCCGCTCGACGACGTCGTCGCGACGCTGCGCGCGATCGACGACGACCTGCGAGCGCTGCGCGCGGCGATCCTCGACGCTCGGTCGAGCGCGTTCGCCGACGGCGCGCGCGCGAGGGCGGCGCTGCTGACGCGACACGGCGAGGCGACGGCGCGCGCGCGCGCGCTCGAGGAGGACGCGCGACGCGACGCGCGAGGCGAACGCACGACGAGCGCGGTGCCGAGCGCGCGCTCGGCCGGGGCGACGACGACGACGACGACGACGACGACGACGGTGTGGGAGACGATGGGACGCGCGCTGCGAGGATTGGTGCGCGGCGCGGGCGACGCGGGCGTCGCGGACGACGCGAGCGGGACGCGAGGCGCGAGGCGGTTCACGCGGGAACAGCGCGAGCGAGAGAAAATGAGCGGGGTGACGACGACGCGCGTCGGCGCGACGCGAGGGGACGATGGTGAGGCGGAGGGCGACGGCGCGGCGCGAGGGACGTGGTTCGCGGGCGCGGCGGAGAGTTTGGCGCGCGTGGGGTCGACGGCGACGGAGACGAACGCGAACGCGGCGCCGAGCGCGAGCGCGAGCGAAGACGTCGCGCGCGACGAACTTTTCGAGCGTCGCGCTTCGTCGGAGGCGCGCTCGGCGCCCACGGCGGCGGCGGGCGAGCGCGCGAGGCGCGTCGACGCGATGCGCGGCGCCGACCGGCTCGACGCGTCGTCGGACGTCTTGTCCAAGTGCGCCGACGTCCTCGCGGAGACGCAAGACGTCGGCGCGTCCGTGCTCGAGACGCTCGCCGCGCAGCGCGAGTCGTTGATTCGCAGCGGCGCCGCCGCGCGCGGGGCGAAGAAGAAGATGGACGAGAACCTCAAAATCGTCAAGGGTATGAATTCGTGGACGAGACTGGGACGGTAGCGCCGCGCCGAGCGCCGAGCGCCGAGCGTCGCGAGTTGTAATCTAGTCATCCACGGTCCCGCGCGGGCGCGCCCTTCAGACGATCTCGCGAACGATCTCGCGAACGACCGCCGTCTCGCCGAAAACCTCCCGCGCGACGCGGGCGCGCGTTTGAGAGCGTCGCGCTTCGACGCCGCCGCGATCGCCGCGGCGTCGCGTCGGACCGAGACGAGACGCGCGCGTCACTCCGCGACGCGCGACTCGACGATTCCGAGCGACCGCGCGCGACGGGAAAAGGACGACGCGAGAGCGCGTGCCGCGACGCGACGCGCGGTCGGCGCGGGCGAAGGACGAGGACGACGGCGCGACGCCGCGTCGAAAAAATCTGGGCACCTCCGAGAACGACGAGATGCGAAGAACGACGAGAAAACGACGCGAACGGCGCGAAAAGAACGACGAGAAAAGAACGAATGGCTGCGAGAATGGTTGCGATACGTGCTTTTATGCCGCTTCGAATGGACATTTGGAGTGTTTGTTGAAGTACGCGCACGAGCACGGGTGTCCTTGGGACGAGAGGACGTGCTGGAGTGCCGCCGAGAAGGGACATTTGGAGTGTTTGAAGTACGCGTGCGCTCACGGATTTCCTTGGGACGAGAAGACGTGCTCATCTGCCGCCAAGAATGGACATTTGGAGTGTTTGAAGTACGCGCACGAGCGCGGGTGTCCTTGGGACGAGTGGACGTGCTTTTATGCCGCTTCGAATGGACATTTGGAGTGTTTGAAGTACG
>Ga0255753_1000848_pt1 | contig 38222 bp, 34 predicted proteins | sample 041ome_10_FD_179953 | JGI IMG/M metagenome (GOLD analysis project Ga0255753, IMG submission 179953) | Coastal salt marsh microbial communities from the Groves Creek Marsh, Skidaway Island, Georgia - 041412US metaG (version 2) | ecosystem: Environmental > Aquatic > Marine > Intertidal zone > Salt... | reverse complement strand
AACAAAACCATAAAACAAAGACGCTTACAACATCGCAAGCTAGTCGCTTAATATTAACAACAATCGGAGATCAAAGCCTCCTTATAAAATACCACTATTGATTCTCAAATCATTCGACGACGGACAAAGTGCGAATAAATGGGCTGTCTTCTACAACTAAAACGCTAATTCTGCTTAAATCAATTCCACTCATTTTTAATCCCAGTAGATTTTTTTTATTATTATGACCATTATCAAACAATATTATGGTTAATTAATTATGAACCTTAAATAAAGAGAATTATTTTTTTATTTTCAAAAGTGTTAATCAAATTTAAGTAATAATTATTTATAGTTAATGCACAAAAACTGTACTGTTCTGCTTGATGTCTAATGGTGCTGCTGATAAACTGTGGATAAGTTAGGTATATTATTTTGATGGGCATAGTAAATGAGTGACAATAAAAACGTAAAAGCCAGACCGGTCGTTACGGCGCATCCTTCATCGTTAAAGCATTCAAATTCTAATAAAAATGTTAAGGGCGGGTTTTGGGCTGCTCTATTGCGACATTGGCCTATTACTTTATCTACAATACTATCATTGGCATGGTTAGGTGGGATGGCTTATTATGTTCAATCCACTAACATCTCATTCGCAGATATAGAACTTATTGAAGCATCAATGTTGATCACAGCTGCCACCATGCCATTGATTATTTTGTGGCTTATTTGCCTCGTATTCATCAGAATTAACCCAGTTGAAGAAGATCGTCGTGCCCTTGAAAGTGGTTTAGATCAATTATTAAGCCCTGTAGAAATTACCCAAGAACGTATAAACAAAGTCATTGAAAACCTTAAAAAAGAAATTACAAAAGTTGAAGCGGCAGGTGATCTCGCAACAAATCGTTTTAAATCGCTTGAAGATAGTTTTAATGAGCAAATAAATTCATTATTTGAAGCCACGACAAAAGCAGACGAAAAATCAAACATATTACGCAATAGACTTTCCACCGAAAGAGATGAGCAAATAAAACTAACCGCTGAAATTGAGAGAAATATTGAATATATCTCGGGGCAATTTAAAGGGTTTAGAAAAGACGCGCAAGAAACCTCAGACGCAACAAAAAAGCATTCTGAATTTTTGAACAACGAGCTTAGTTTCCAAAATAAAACTCTGGAAAACAGAGCAGAACAAATTGAAGAAAATCTGGAAACCTTAAGTGGGAAACTCGAAAAAATCACTCAGGACCTATCAGAACAAACAATCCACTCATATGAAAACTTAAATGAAGTCATCGATAGTTTTGACGAACGTCGTGCGGTATTAAATAATTTCATGACGGCATTGACTGATGAAGTTTCCTCGATATGTGACAAGTTAGATAAACAAGCGAAGTCGATTGATAAGTTAAATACGAACTCATCTAAATCTAGTGATAAAATAACCAAATCAATCAAGAAACAAGTTCAAGATTTATCTAAAATTGCGGAGAAAGCTGTTTCAAATGTAAATGCCACGAGTGATGCACTTGAGGCACAAACAAAAATGATGGAAGAAACCATCGAAAAAGCAACAGAGAAAAGCAAAATTGATATTGCCGACGCCAGTGAATATTTTATGGAAGCTGCAAACGATATGGGCAATGTTTCAAATGATCTTGAAAATAACATTAAACAGAATTTCGACGAGATCACAGATACCATTACGTCCAAATCTAATCGTTTAACAGAAGATATTAATATCCATTTCCAAAATATAGAATCCGACCTTGATAAGGGTAACTCTTCTATTAATGACTTGCTGATTGCTAACCTTGACCAAGTTGAAGGTCATATGAAAGATTCTTTAGAAATTCTTGTGGCACAATCAGATAGCATTCAAAACACACTTGATTTAACACGTGACGACATGCTGAGTAGAACATCTCAACTTCAAGAGGAATATAATACACTTGAGAGTTTCGCCGATAATTTTCAACAAAGAATGGTTAGCACTGAAAATGAATTTAAAAAGCAACATGAAAATATGCTGTCATGCATTGCCGTTATTGAAGACGGCATAGGTGTTGCTGTGCAAAAAATTAAAAACAATTCTTCAAATTTGGGTGCTCATGGGCAAAAAGTAATCGAAAATATATTATCACTTTCTGCTGATCTTGACGGTCAAATAAATGATATTCAAAACCGTAGCAAAAGCACGCTAAGAGAAATTGAAAATGCTAGCCTTAAAGCGAGTGAAAATCTTATAAATCAAGACGAAAAAACAGCGACGATAATCGAAGAATGGCTTAGAACCACTAACAATGCGGGTGTCGAGCACTCAGAAAATATGAGAAAAATTGAAACTCTCATTTCTGAATTTATCACGATTGAGAAAAGCACTGCAAAATCAATTGATGCTTCTGAAGAGAAAATTAAACGGATTTCAAATGAGCTTCTTCATAGTTCAGATCGTATACACATGGCATCAAATAGCGCCATTGAAGCCGTAGAAGAAACAAATAAGGCGCTTGGAAAGAATGCTGAAAAATATCAGCAAATGATTAATGCAATTCAACTTTCTAGTCAAAGCTTAGCGGCCAACGCGAACGCCATTGAAAATCGAATGAAGCGAGTTAATTCTGAAAAATTCTCTGATGTATCCGCAAAAATTATGGAAAAATTGCAATCCGGTTCAGTCGATATTATTAATTATCTTGAGGGTGACATTCCTAAAGACCTTTGGGATAAATATCTTACTGGTGATAGAAATATATTTGTGCGAAAAATCAAGAAGCATATCGGCAAAAAAACAACCACAGATATCAGAGCACACTATTTAGAAGATCGTGAGTTTAAAAAAAACACCGACAGCTTTGTACAAATATTTGAAGAACTCCTTGATACTTTTGCTGAAACAAAAGAAACGGTTTATAGTGAGACACTTATAACTTCTGATATTGGTAAAGTATATTTTGCCTTAGCTGAGGCCTCCGGGCGATTAAAATAATAATGCATCAAATTAAAAGAATTCTATTTTTATCAATCACAACATTATGCCTGATGTCGTGTAGTAATGCCGATAAAAATTCAGAAGAAAAAGTCGCTTTAAATGAACCAGTGAAATTTAAGTTAGCCAGCACATACCCAAGTACCTTGACGATATTAGGTACGATGGCAAAAAGATTTGAAGAACAAATTAATATTATATCAGGCGGTAATATAAAATTTCGTTTTTTTGAACCCGGTGCTCTAGCCCCTCCTCTAGAAACATTTGATGCCGTTTCATATGGAGCATTAGATTCAGCCTGGTCATCCCCTGGCTTCTGGAGCGGCAAAGTACCCGCCTTACAAACATTCGCCGCCATACCCTTTGGCCCAGACGGTCCTGAATATATGGCTTGGTACTATAATGGTGGCGGCAAAGAAATCTTCGAAGACATTTACCATAAACATAATATTCACAGCATAATTTGCGGCATTAGCCCTCCTGAGGCATCTGGCTGGTTTAAAAAAGAAATTAATACGATCGAAGACCTGCAAGGGTTAAGAATGAGATTTTTTGGTTTAGGTGCCAAAGTCATGAGCAAGCATGGGGTATCGACACAATTATTAGCGACCGGAGATATATTCCCAGCCCTTGAACTTGGCGCAATTGACGCAACAGAGTTTTCAATGCCTGCCGTTGATCAGAAGTTAGGCTTCGATAAAGTTGCTGGTCATTATTATTTCCCTGGTTGGCATCAACAATCTACTTTTTTTGAACTTATGATTAATCTCGAAAAATGGGAAAAGTTATCCGACCAGCAACAAGCACAAATTTACAGTACCTGTGGCGATAACATTCGCTATGCAATTGCAGAGGGGGAAGCTCTTCAAGCCGAAGCTATTAACATTCTAAAAGAAGGTGGAACACAATTTCATCAATGGCCTGATGAAATTTTAAAAGAATTTGAAAAATCTTGGATTGAAGTCGCGGCAGAGGAAGCCGAAAAAGATCCTGATTTCAAAAGAGCCTGGTTATCACTACAAACTTTTAGAAAATCATACAAAGCATGGAAAGACCTTGGATATATTAAAGCAGGTAATTGACCGTATATTAAAGGGAGCTTCTTATTTAGGGCGGTTCGTGCTGATTGCCTTAATGATTACCATTATTTTTGATGTGATCGGGCGACGTTTTATGAATACGGGCTCTGTCGGTTTACAAGAACTAGAATGGCATTTTCACGGCATTCTTTTTCTTCTATGTCTAGGTTTTAATTACATTGAAGATGCACATGTCAGAGTTGATTTATTTCGAGAAAAATTTTCAACAGAAACAAATAGAAAAATCGAAATCTTCGGCTGTATATTTTTATTGCTTCCATATTGTGGGGTGGTTCTTTATTTCGGAATTGATTTTACCATAAAGTCGTATTTAGCTAATGAAATGTCGGCATCTTCTGACGGATTATCATATCGCTGGATTATAAAATCATTTTTACCCATTGGTTTTTTACTTTTAGGCCTATCGGGAATTTCAATATTATTAAATAAGCGGAAGAAGTTTAATGATTGATCTTCTACCACTTTTGATGTTTCCGGTTCTTGCTCTCTTTTTATTTACAGGGTACCCCGTCGCTTTTGTTTTAGGCGGTGTAGGATTGCTATTTGGCCTCATTGGTATGGGGTTTGATATTTTTAATTTCAAAGAGTTCTTTCTAATTAATTCACGAATATTTGGTGGAGTTGTGGAAAATATTGTTCTTATTGCCATTCCAATGTTTGTTTTTATGGGACTTATCTTAGAAAAAAGCGGAATTGCAAAAGAGCTACTAAGAAGTCTTCAAATTATGACGCGAAAGATGCCTGGTGGATTAGCCTTATCAGTCACATTACTTGGCACCATAATGGCTGCAACAACCGGCATTATTGGAGCAAGCGTCGTCATGATATCATTAATGGCATATCCAGCTATGCTGTCAGCAAATTATGAAAAAACTTTTACAAGTGGTACTATTGCAGCCGCAGGCACACTAGGAATTTTAATACCACCAAGCATAATGTTAGTAATTATGGGAGACCTTCTTTCAATATCTGTCACAGATTTATTTATGACTGCTCTTATACCCGGCTTAATGCTTGCGACGTTTTATATGATTTATATCATCTTTCATAACCGTCAAAAAGTTGCTCTTCATTCACCTATTCAGGTTGATATTGAAATATCAACATTTGAAATGTTAAATGGATTTCTTCCGGCAGTAATATTAATTGCTCTCGTATTAGGTTCTATATTTGCCGGTCTTGCAACACCTACTGAAGCCGCTGGTGTGGGCGCTTTTGGTGCCTTATTACTCGCAATAGCAAAACGTAAAATGAATTTTAAAACTCTCTGGAAAACTTGTGATCATACCATTAATACTTCTGGAATGATTTTTGGTATTTTTGTTGGCGCCACCGCTTTTTCATATGTATTTCGTTCCCTTGGTGGTGATGACCTTATTATACATTTCATGAATAGTTTTTCTGGTGGCCCATGGCTCATTATTAGCACGCTAATGCTTATTGTATTTCTATTAGGCTTCTTTTTTGATTGGATTGAAATAACCCTTATTATTCTGCCAATATTCGCCCCTATTTTAAATGGGCTCGATTTATCAGGACATATTGAAACCGCAAATATACTGCCGTGGTTTGCAATTTTAGTTGCCATAAACCTTCAGACATCATTTTTAACGCCGCCATTTGGTTTTGCATTATTTTACATGAAAGGTGTCGCCCCAAGTTCAATAAGAATGAATGATATTTATAAAGGTGTGATCCCTTACATCATCATTCAGCTTACGGGGTTAATACTGGTGATGCTTTTTCCTGCGATAGCGCTATGGCTTCCTACATATTTAAATCAATAATTGATTTAATCACTGCCAACGATTTGATTTAGGAAATATTCAAAACTATCGGCATCAACCGTATTTTCACATTGTGTTAAAATACGTTCTACCATTCGACTTTTATATCTTTTTGGATCTTCTGATGCAGTAGAAGTCATTTCTTTCGCGACATCCAAGGCCACTTGTATCACTGGTAAAGAGTCTGGTGAAAATTCACACTTTTCATATATAGCTTTTAAACCCAAATCGCCACGGTCATGAATAAGTTGATAGGCATTTCCAATTGGAATATCCGCGAGCTTTGCGAGCGCTGCTTCAAAGAAAATAACATCCCCTAAGCATAATGCACGGAAAATAAGTGTTTCTGTTAAGCGACCATTACTATGAAGTTGTTCAACAAAATCACCAAAGTCCATTTCAGCTTTAGTACCGTCATGAATAAGATTAGCAGTTGCACGCTCGCGGGCATTAAAGAATAAATCCATCACCATGTCTGATGACATTTCATGATGTGTAACAAGGTGATCACGAACCTGTTCTGATACCAAATTAACGAGACGTTCTGTTACTTTTAATGGCAATTGTGCACGTTGGGCCATTGGCACATTCACACGTTCATCATCACCATATTTATCAAGGACCTTGTCCATCGTATCTTCTTGAAGCTCTGCACCATCATTTTTCATTAATGTTGCTACAACTTCAGCATCAGATGTATTTTCTACTATCGTATCTGCAAGGTTCGCAGATACATTTGAACGGCTTGCGATTGCTTGCTGCGCATCACTGTCTTGGCTTTTGATAATTTCGACAAGATCTTCATCGGTTAAGACTTCAGAAAACTCAAGCATAGGCATGGAAACTTCTTTAACATCATTTGCTAATGTTACAGCCACATCATGCGGAATACTGTCTGAACTTTTAAGACTTTCGGATAGAGCTTCACGTACGCGAACCTCAGCATCCTTTACCATTATTTTGAAAATTTCTTCTGCAATTTTGCGTTCTTCGTCACTTAAATTCCCAGCAGAGAACTGCTCACTCACTTTTGAGGCTACAACAGCGCGATTTTGAGCTGTAGGTTCCGTAAGAAGTCGCGCAACATCAGAACTATCAAGATTTCCACTCATAAATATCGGTGCCTTTAGTAACTGCAATTCATCGCACAGCGAATCCAATGCAAAAATTTATTAAATCTAATTCCATACTTATAAAAGAAAAATAGTTAAACTCCCGTTAATATCAGTGCTTAATAAGGAATTAAATTCGCTCAAAATATTTATGATATAATATAACATATTGATTTAATTTACTTTTACTCAATTGTGAATTCATCAACCTTATGGGCCTTAATTCTGCCTTATAAAATTGTCATTTATGACTTAGTTGGAAAAAGTTCGATTTCTACGGATTTTTAACGAAATTAATTGTCGGATTGCATTTTATTTGCTATGGCATTCGCAGGAATTAAAGTTTAAACTAAAGGGACTTAAAATGAATAGACTTTTTAAAATTTTCAGTATTGTGCTTCTCAGTAGCGTAATTTTCCCGTTGGCTTCACACGCTGAAGGTGATGCGGCAAATGGCGAAGCCATATTTAACAAAAAATGTAAGGTTTGTCATACATTTGCAAAAGGTGATAAAGCTAGAATTGGCCCAAACCTTTATGGCGTTCATGGTGGTAAAGCAGCGCAAAAAGAAGGTTATAAATACTCTAAAGGCATAGTTGCTGCAGATTTAACATGGGATGACGCGACATTAGATGTATATCTTCTAAAACCAAGAGACGTCGTTAAAAGAGGTAAAATGGTATTCGCAGGTTTTAAAAAACAATCTGATCGCGATGACGTAATTGCTTTTTTGAAAACGTTGAAAGATTAAATATATTTGTTAATTATTTAATCATACAAATCGTGCATAATTAATACTTGATAAATCATAGGTGTTAAGATGAATAACAAAAATAGAAATAGAGCCGTTGCAAAAGCAGAAACGCAAAAGAAAAGTGATTTCACTAGAAGAATTTTCTTAAGCTTACTATCGGCTTCCTTCCTTCTCGCGTTATTCGTCTTAGGCGGAAATGCATTTGCGGACAATAAAGATCCTGACGAGCAAGAAAAGGCCCGTCAGTTTATTGAAGTATTCGCAGATAGAGCGATCGGTGTTTTGAATAATAAAGAACTAACCGAAGAGGAAACTCTTGGTGAATATCGTTCAATACTAAACGAAGCTTTTGCTCTTGATTACATTGCACGTATTACGCTTAGTCGTCACCGCAGAAAAGCAACTGAAGCCGAATTAGCTGAATATTTTAATTTATTTCCAGAATTTATCTTAAAGGTAAATGCTTCGCGTCTTCAAAAACTTGATACTGCTAAGATTGATATCGAGAGAGTAACACCACATGCCAAATCAGATATATTTATTCGGACAAAGGCCTATAATTCTGAAAATAAATCAATTGATGTTGATTGGCGCGTAAGAAGCGATAAAAATGGAAACGTGCGTATCATCGACGTTAAAATAGAAGGTATCAGCCTAGTAGCAACCCAACGCGATGATTTTACAGCACGTATTTCCAGCAGTGGTATAAGTGGCCTCAATCAATATATGAAGGATATTATTGACGGTTTAACAGTTGCGGAAGAAGAAACGACCTCCTAAATAATAGGAGTTTAATGGAAAAGGGACTAACGATGACAGACGGTCAATTATATTTAGTATTCGGTGGAAAAGTGTCAGACCCACGTACAACTGATTTTGTCGACACAGATACACTTGATACCGTTGGGATTTACCCCAACTACGAAGAAGCAAAGAACGCCTGGAAAGGTGCAAGCCAATCAAAAGTAGATGATGCAATGACAAAATATGTTGTCGTTTGTCTTGATAAACTCTTGTCCCCAGAAAATGATTAGTTTTCAATTATTAAAGGCGCTTTAAAGCGTCTTTTTTTTGTATTTAATTTTGAATATTTCTTCGCCACAAGAATATTTAACGACTTTGTTTAAAAGCGCCGTTGAATACGCACATCCAAAATCAATTCTCGCTAATAATCTTCCTCAAGAACGTGAAGAACCAGTCACTGTAATAGCTATTGGAAAAGCGGCAGCGGCTATGGCATGTGAATTTGAAAAAAATTGGTTTGGCCCTATCAAAGGGATAGCCGTCACGCCTTATGGCGCTGTCACTAAAACCAAATTCATTAAAATTATTGAAGCCTCTCATCCAACCCCAGATCAAAATTCAGTAAAAGCAGCAAAAGCAGTTCTCGAACAATGCTCAAGTCTTACTTCAGATGATTTAGTAGTTGTTCTTCTTTCAGGTGGTGGTTCTTCCTTACTTTGCCTTCCCGAAGATGGAATTAGTCTAGCCGATAAACAAGCGCTTAATTCGCTCCTTTTAAAATCCGGTGCTTCAATTGATGAGATAAATACAGTCCGAAAACAGATTTCAAAAGTAAAAGGAGGGAAGATTCTTTCCCACTGTAATGGGACCAAAATCATTACTTTGGCTATATCAGACGTGTTTAATGATGATCCAAGCATTATTGCATCAGGCCCTACGGTTTCTGATAATTCAACAATTCAAGATGCAATAAGAGTTGTTAAAAAATATAATTTATCTTTACCGAGTTCGGTCAATGAGTGGTTTCAGAAAGACAAACAATACGTAATAAAGAAAACTGTTAAAATTAATAATACCAATGAATATAAGATCATCGCATCACCTGATATGATGTTAAAAAATATCGAAAAACAAATAATTGGTGAAGGTTATGATTGCATCAACCTTGGTGTTCTTGACGGTGATAGCAAAACACTCGGTTATCATCATGCAGGTAAGGCTCTTGCATTAAATTCGATTAAACCAACAATAATTTTATCGGGCGGTGAAACGACCGTAAATGTTCTTGGAAATGGAAAAGGCGGACGCAACAGCGAATATTTATTAAGTTTAGCAAGTGTTTTAAATAAACAAACTGACATCTTTGCTATTGCCGCCGATACAGATGGCATTGATGGCTTCACCGATGCGGCGGGGGCATATTATTATCCTGGCGCTCTAGATACTCTAGATAATGATCCAATAGAGTATCTCAATAATAATGATAGTTACACGGCCTTTAAAAAGATCGGCACCCTTATTAAAACCGGTCCCACACAAACAAATGTCAATGATTTTAGGGCTATATTGATTTATCCAAATGATTAATTCTGTTGCCGTTTATCAAGCAATATCCAGACTTCAACAGCTATTATCACAGCCAACACAGCTTTAAAGATCATATTGAAATAAAATGGATGAAGCCAATTATTATAGATCGATATCCAAGTCGCATCCGTATAATATTTCCCCCAAAGTATGCCACATAATTGCACAATTATCGTTGCACCAATACAAGGCATAGCAGATTTAAAATATAATGGTTTTCTGGATAATTTTTTTACATTCGCCTTAATTGATTTTGAAAAATACGAAATAAATATTACGGCTAATATAAAGCCAAATATAAAGCCGCTCGTTGGGACTGCTAATACTTCAATCCCGCTTCTACCGCCGGCAAAGACAGGAAGTCCAATTACCCCCATCAAAATATAAATAATGATTGAGAATACACCTAAATTCATAGGCAGTAAAAACCCTACCAGGAATACAAATAGCGTTTGAAGCGAAAATGGTACTGGACCAATAGGTAGGGAAATCCATGCTCCTGCTGTTATCAATACTGAAAACAGCAGGGATAATAATAGTTTTTTCATTGGTTCTTGGACCTATTCCCGACTGATTAGAGCATTAAACAGTATTTTGAAAGTTCCATGAGTTTGGGCTCTGAATTGCGGTCTTATGCCTGTCAAAACTACGTCACCTTCACCGTGCGTAACTGAGACGCCCACTGCCAAATCTGCAATATGATCTTCTTCCAGCAACGAGCCACTTTCAAGGATATCACGATCTTTATAGGAAGCGATCCTATTCACTCGATAATTACGCGTGTTTCTTTTTACTTTACAGACATCATTTGACACCAAAAAGAGTGCCACCCCTTCATCGGGCATACCGTAAGCTAACTTATTACCTTCATTGTTAAAGCTCATTCTGAGTGTAGATCCAGGTGACCAGAATTCTTTCGTGCTAATGCCTTCAACGACATTTTCAACTGGTAAATTAAATTCATCAATTGCAAACTCTCCCGCATCACCAAGCATTACAAGTGAGCCGCCTTCTTTTACAAACTCATCAAGTGCTTCAGTTTCATCTTCTTTTAAGCCACTGCGATATTCCGGTGGAAATTGTGCTGTATAATCTTCATCACTTCCTCGCAAGCGATTCATATTATCGCTCGGCATGATGATAACATCATATTTTCTCAGGTTCGATTTTGTTAAATCTTTGTCATATAATTGATCAAAAGGAAATTTATATTGTTCAAGTAAAAAACGTGTCCAGCCTTCATCCATATTTCCAGCAAGATACCTTCTATATAAACCAACTTTCAACCTTTCAATTGGGCGTCCTATACCTGAAGGATCAACAGATAGGGCTTTAAAACTAACGCCTGTTTCTTCTGCTATATTATTAAGAAGATCTCCTTGGCCAAGAGGTGGAATTACAAAATCCCCTGCTTTAACACCATTTTCGCTTTTATCTACTCTGCGTACTTCAATGCCTGCATCAAATAATAAATTTACAGCCGTAAATGCGTCGTTAAATCGTCCTTCAATGACGTAACCGATTTCATTTCCTTCTATCGCACCAATTGAATGAACTTTATCTGTTACTACATTTAAATCAGCAGAAACAGCCATACTAACGGGCCTAACATCGACCCCCATGTATTCAGCAATATTATCCGTAGACATATCATATGGACGCTTAGGAGAGCCATCTACATTACGTGTATAAAAATTATCAGGGTAAAATGTTCTTCCCAAAAGCCAACGCACCAAACCTTGTTTCGGTTGAGCCATGCTGACAATATATGATCCAGCTTTATAATTATGATTTTCATGGGTAAAATCTGCAGATGATTTAAATACTTTAATCCCCTGCCCTAACAGAATATTGATCATTTTTTCCATGGTAAGCGGATCATGCTGATCAGCAGGAATAATATACGCTTTGATATCTGCGTTTTTACCGCGTTCCGTTTGACGAGACGCTTTCAGATATGAATTTCTCAAAACCATTTTTCTATTTTTCGCTGAAATATCAAGAAGCGCTAAGGCCGCAATTTTTTGTTGCTCAACAATATCACGAACACGCACCATCCTCCCGGCCAAGGATTTGGAAAATTGATTTGTTCTTCATATTCGGGGAAGTTATACCGTGCCCCCTCCAATTGGTCTGGGTGGATATAAATTGGTGTTCCAAGGCGTGTTGATGCGGGCTCTGTTAACATTCCCGCGATATTATGAAATGGTGTGATCCAATGAAATCCAAAATGGCCCCAACCAGTATAATAAGCACCATTAATAACACCTGCCTTACCATTTATTTCTTCATCCTGTGCTATGTGGGCACCATACCAATCCATTTCTCGCCAAACGAGCGGATCACCCGCAGGACGGATCGGTTCAGCATAAGGAGGTACATAAAGTCTCGTGCTATATGCTCCCATTTGATGATGATCTATATAGCTTTGCGGGTTCCATTCTGTGAACAGTATTTCTGCCCCATACTTTGAGGATACCATGTTAGTTGCAAATGCGTCTCGGTTGGTATCATGCCCGATATATTTATGATATAGCCACGGTAGTGGCGAAGTTTCATATTCCGTCCCAACATTACTGTTATACCAATCAACAACCATTTTTTGACCGTCAGGATTAAAGGCAGGGATAAAAATTGATAGCGTTTCATTTAAGATGCGCATCATATCTTCATCATTACGGGTCAACATATCATGGACGTTTTCAGCCGCAGTTTGTGCGCTGCAACCTCATTTGAATGAATACCAAAACTTTGTACAACAATCGCTACACTATTTTCGACTGCTTCATCAATTTCTGACATCGAAATGCCACGAGGATCAACAAGCTTATCGTTATAAGCCTTTATTTCATCAAGACGTGCTAAATTTTCAGGCGTTGAAATATAAAGCGCCAAGAATGGATACCCCATTTCTGTGGCACCCATATTAACAACTTTTATGCGGTCACTCTGTTCATCAACCAAGTTATAATATTCGACAAGCTTGACCCATTCTGCAAGCTTTCTGTCTTCGCCCATTCTAAAACCGAAGAATTCTTCTGGGCTCGTAACATTTTGCGCATTTGCGGAAAAACTAATCATAAAAAAGAAAGTTATGATGAATATATTTTTGAATAAATCAGTCATGATGTTTCCCCATCCTTTTCAATTTAACTTGTAATGTCATTAATTGCCGCGGCTAGTTTATCGGCATCTTCTCTTGAATTATATAGTGATGGGCTGACCCTTATAGCACCACCATTGGCTAAACCACCGATTGCAACCGTAAAGACACCGTATTTCTCATGAAGGGTCTTCATTAGTTCAGCATTATCTTCATAGGACGTTCTCCCTTTTATCCTGAATGATGTGATAGCAGCATGCATTGTTTCATCATCAGGGGTAAGAATCTCGACCATTTTATTATCACGCACTTGTCCAACCCATTGATTTCTAAGCGCTCTCACACGCCCTTCAATGTTTTTCTGACCAATATTCTCCCTAAAATCAAGAGCATCTGGGACGGTTAAGACGGATGCGAAGTTTACCGTGCCTGTATGAATACGGGTTCTAACATTATCATTTTCCGGCCCCGCTTCGCCGCGAATTGGGTCAATATCAAGTACCCTGTTTTTCCTGATATAGAGCAACCCTACCCCAAGCGGAACACCGATCCATTTATGCATATTAAATCCGACAAAATCGACACCAAGGTCTTGGAAATCAAAATCAAATTGTCCCCAAGAATGCGCCGCATCAAGAAGTACATCAACACCACGTGCTTTCGCCATCGCCGTAATTTCTTTAACCGGATTGATAATACCTGTCCGATTACTTACATGTGTTAGAAGTATCATTTTACATTTAGGATGATCATTAAGTGCTTTTTCATAAGCATCGATCATGTCCTGTTTCGAAGCCGGTTCTGGCGCGGCAATTTCAACCACATCCACGCCACGATATTTACGCAAATACCGCATTTCCGATTGCATACTGCCGTAATCTTGATCGGCATAAATAACGGTATCGCCTTCTTCAAGCTTGTTATATCCATTAATTAAACTCGACATAGCTTCGGTTGCGTTACGGGTTAAAACCAGTTCATCCGCACCTACGCCTAATTTTTTCGCGATCCGTTCAATGATTTTATTGTAATCTTGATTATATTCACGGCGAACATAATAAGTATTATTAGAATTCACAAAATGTGTATTGCGGATATAAGCCTGCGTCACTGGAATAGACATAATGCCCCAATACCCTGCTTCCATATTGGTGATTTCATTAGTCACATTATATTGGTTTCGAATGATTTTCCAAAAATCCTCATCATCCGGTGCACGCGATGTGTTTGCAAAGCTAACCATTGGTGATGCAACCATCGATGCTCCAGCGATTAAGGCAGATGAAGTGAGGAATTGACGTCTATCCATTTTTAATTATCCTAATTTACTATGCTATTTTACTGGCTATATCTTTAATTGCGACCGCAAGGGCACGCATATCGGCCTTTGAACTATAAAGACCCGGTGCCACGCGAATACCATTATATTCCGGTATCGGTGCCGTATTAATTTTATAATCATTAAGCAGCTGTCTGCCTAATGCTCTTGGGTCTTTATGGGCGTTGATCCTAAATGATGTCAGTCCGCAGTGCATACGTGGATCTTCTGGACTTAAAATATCCACCCGATCATCATCAATGAACTCTTTTGTCCATTCATGGCGCAATGCGCGAAAACGTTTATCAATATGCTTAATACCAATATCATCGACAAAATGCAGTGCGTCTCTAACCGCCATTACAGCCGCCAAATTCATTGTGCCTGTTTGCGTGCGGGTATTAATATCATCATTGCCCGGTGCCCCTTTACTGCTTTTCGGATCAATATCAAGCATGCGGCTTTTCTTGATATACATTAGTCCCGTACCGAGTGGCGCACCAATCCATTTATGTAGATTGAACCCTACGAAATCAACACCCTGATCAACAAAATCATAATCCATTTGACCCCATGAATGGGCCATATCAACAATTACATCGACACCATATCCCCGAGCCATTGCCGTAATTTCTTTCACAGGTATAATCACACCCGTACGGTTCGCCATATGCGTAAGCAAGATCAATTTTGTATTCGGGTTCGATTTAATGGCTTGTTCAAAAAGATCAATTGATCCTTGGAAATCAACAGGGTCAGGCATCGTAAGCTGCACGACATTTGCCCCGCGAAAATGTTCTAAATGACGCATTTCAGCGGCCATACTATAATAGGCGGCATCTGCATAAAGCACCGTATCGCCCTTATTGATTTTATTATAACCGCTAATCAAAAGCTGCATGCTTTCCGTAGCACCACGGGTAAAAATTAACTCGTCCGATCTAACACCAAGTTTCTTTGCAAGCATGTCAATGATTTCAAGACGTTCCACATTATAATTTCGGGCCGTTGGATCCGCTGAACGACCATGGCCAACATAATGAGAGCTATACATATTGATGAATTCCGTATGCTCTGCAAAAGCTTTTCTTACTGGTTCCGACATTATGCCCCAGTGTCCGGCATTTAAATTAATAAATTCGTCTGTCACTTTATATTGATCGATAATTGTCTGCCAATAAGCATCGCTGTCTTTATCCATCATGGCTTGTGCTTTTGCACTAATCGTACTGGTTGCCATTGATGCCCCTGCAAGTACGGCCGTTGATTTTAAAAATTTACGTCTATCCATTTTAAACTCTCCTTTTAATTAATTGCGTCTTATTTAATTGCGTCATTGTCCTTAATAAAATTCTTTTCTAATGCCGGGTCTGGCTTCATGATACTAACAATATACCCGACGAACAATGAAAACAAGAATGCAGGCGGCATCGTTTCCATTGCGACAAAGTATGGTCCTATAATTGCCATCTCTGAAAATACAAATTTCGCGAGTATCGTCATTAGAAAACCCGCAATCATTGAACATATTGCACCATTGGCTGTAAACCCTTTCCAGAATAACGACATTATCACCATAGGGCAAAAAATTGCTGCAATCCCGGACCAACCAAATATAACGAACCAAAATATTGTCCTTGTCGGTGAAAGATAGGAAACAATTAAGGCTATCACCAATGCCAATATTGCAAAAGCGACCGTTAACCAACGCGACACGCTTGCCGATTTTTCACCGTCAAGTTCTGCGATAAAAACTTTACGGTATAAATCATGGGTTATTGAACCCGCGGCAACAATCAGCAATGATGAAATCGTTGACATGATTGCAGAAAGAACCGCAGCCACATAAAGCCCCACTAATATCGCCGGAAACACATATTCGACCATTGTCGGCAATACATTTTGCGCACCATTGCCAAGGACATCGGTCGGGTCGGTGCCAACTTCCGTGAATAAATAACGTCCCAATACACCAATGCTAACCGCCGCCGCATCAACAAGAAAAGTAAACATAAGGGCAACCCAGCGCCCTCTTTTGATTTCTTCGACACTTTTTATGGATAAGAAACGCGCGAAAACCTGTGGCGACCCTAAAAATCCAAGGCCAATGAGCATCATGCCAAGAACAATGGCAAAATTCATCGATGTTAAACCGCCATTGCCCCATATATTCACAAGACCAGGATCAATGGATTGAAGCGTGTCGTATACATGATCCGTTGGCCCGAGCATTAAATATGCCGTTAAAGGAAGTGCAACAAGGCTTAAAACCATCACAACGCCTTGGAACATATCGGTCCATGCCACAGCAACAAAGCCACCAATAACGCTATAAGCCACAACAATTAAAAAACCAACGGCGGCACCAACCCGATAATCCCAATCCAGAAAACGTTCAAATGCCGACCCGGTAGCATCAATTTGTGCACTTATATAAATCAAGATGAATATTGCGAGCGATACTGAAGCCACTATTCTTAAGGTATGGGTGTTCGTTTTAAAGCGACTAACGAGATAATCAGTCATCGTGATACTGTCATAATGATCAGTGAATTTTTTATATTTTTCAGCCATATAAAACCACGCAATAGCAACGCAAATCATTTCACCGACGACAATCCAATAAGCGCTAAAACCAACCATAGCCCCCATGCCAGTTACTCCAAGTAATAGCCAGGAACTCTCACCCGTGGCTTGCGCTGAAAATGCAGCAACCCAGTAACCAAGTTTTTTATTTCCAGTGATATACCCTTTGATATTGTGAACCCGTTTTGCGGCAAAGATACTTAATCCCACTAAAACAGCCAGATACAATACAAGCATCGAATATTTTTCAATCATCACGTCCCACCCTAAATATTAAGGTTTCCCTATTTTTGGTTTTATTTTTATGAATAGTACCCTAGCATCATTTTTAAGAATTTATAGAAAAAACATATGCTTTCGTAATAATCCATTCAAAGGGGAATACCATTGAGCCAAGAACAAATCAGCATCGTTGTTATTCTGGTCGGGGTGTTTATTTTTTTTCTTATGGGGTAAATGGCGATATGATGTCGTTGCCTTCAGTGCGTTAATGGTGAGCGTCATGGCGGGTGTCATCGATCCTGAGCAAGCATTCAACGGCTTTTCTCATCCGGCGGTAATCACCGTTGCGGCCGTCCTAGTAATCAGCAGCGGGCTCGCCGTATCCGGCGTTATCGACCGTATTGCACATATTGTTGTCCCTCCCCTTAAAAATGTGTTTTTTCAGATTTCTATTATGTCAAGCTTCTCTGCACTTCTTTCCGCAATGATGAATAATGTGGCGGCATTGGCTTTTCTGATGCCAGCAACAATCGATAGTGCGAAAAAGGTTAAACGCTCACCCGCACTTCTTTTAATGCCTCTTTCTTTCGGTTAGATCCTTGGTGGGCTTATTACGCTTATTGGGACACCACCAAATATCGTTATCGCCCATTACCGTGAAACTGTAGCGGGCGAGCCATTTTCGATGTTTGATTTCTCACCCGTTGGATTAGTAGTGGCTGTGGTTGGTATTTTTTTCCTTGGCACAATTGGTTGGCGTTTCCTACCAAAAGACAGACTGGCAAAATCCGCCACAGATGATTTATATGATATCGATGATTATGTCGCTGAATGCAGTATTCCCCAAGGGTCAGCAGCCGTTGGAAAAACCGTAAAAGAAATTGATGACGTCGCAGAAACTTGTGATGTGAGACTTGCGGGTTTAATTAGAAATGGCAAACGCATATTACGCCTAAGTCGCACACGTGTGCTAGAGGCCGAAGATATACTTATCCTTAAGACCGGACCAAAAGAGCTTGATGAATTTTCGCATAAACTTAGTTTAGAAATTAAAGGGGGCGATCATGATAAGTCATTATTTTCAAATGATGATGTTACCTTATCAGAAGCCGTCGTTTCCGCCGATAGTCGCATTATCGGTCGTAAAATCGGTGAAATAAGGCTTAAATCCCGTTCCGCCTTAAATCTACTTGGTGTCTCTAGACAGGGTAAAAACATAAGAAATCAACTCCATGAATTGGTGTTTCAGCCGGGTGATATTCTCCTGCTTCAAGGGGATAATGACAGTATGTCCAAATCAATGGATAGACTTGGGATGCTGCCGCTTGCTGCACGCGGATTTAATATGGGAAAACGCCAACATGCGGGCATTGCTATTTTACTGCTCGCGGGCGCTATCGGTGCTGCCACCTAGATGCATCAATAAAATTCTGCTTCCCTTTTCAAATCGACCTTGTTTGTTTAATTCTAATAACCCGCGAATGGCTTTTCCTTCATAAACAGGATCGGCGATCAAGGCTTCTTTTTCTGCAAATAAGCGGATAGCATCCATTGTTTCCGCGTCCCTTTCACCGTAATGACTTTGATCGGCGGAAATTATTTCGACATCATCGGGTGTTACTTTGCCGGGCACACCAGTCAATTCAAGCACGTCATTGGCTAGCTTTAAAACGCGTCCTCGTTTGATCATCGTTTCTTCATCATCCGCAACACCGATCACACGCGTCTTTTCGCCCATGGCTGCAAATCCGGCAACCAGACCTGCTTGTGTGCTGCTACTACCGTTGCATTGCAATACATAATCAAAATGAATGTCACGTTCTTTTGATTGTTCAACAATTTCTTGGGCACAATCAAGGTACCCTAACGTACCAAGATTATGATCAGACGCGCCCCCATCTATAAAATAAGGTTTATGTCCCTGTTTTTTAAGGTATTCAACAAAATCTTCTAAGGGGCCCTGATCTTCCATTGGTCGGACGGTTTCATCAATATATAAATCCGCCCCCATCATGCTGCTTAAAAATATATTGCCCACTTTTCTGTAATTCGGACCAGCGTCTTTCGTCCATCCGTAATGAAGCAGCGCACATTTCATATTATTTTTTGCTGCTGCTGCCGCCGTTTGGCGAGTGTGGTTTGATTGGATCGCTCCAACGGTCACAAGCATATCATATCCCTTGGCCAAGGCATCCCCCACTAAATAATCAAGCTTGCGGGTTTTATTACCGCCCCCTTCCAAGCCGGTTAAATCATCCCTCTTAATCCAAAGCTCTTGCCCGTCCAGCAATTGACCAAAATTCTTTAAAGGATGCATTGGCAACAACGCCAACTCAGCATTTGGCCATTTTGAAAGTTTTTCTTTAATCAAATTCAAACCCTCAAAGGCTTCAAAGTTCCTCGTTCCTGATCATCCATTTGATCCATAAGACCTGTTTCCCAGCGTAGATATTCTCTCGCGTGTTCCATATTGCCGCTATGGCGGCCGTGTGTGTGGAACATGAAATCTATGCGCTCGCTATCGGGCGGGCTGTCAGGCGTGGAAACCATCTTAAGACCCGCCGCTTTCCACTCGTCGGGCTCTGTTAATGAAATGATGGCATTGCCACATAAATCCTTAACAATGAATTGCGCGGTGAATAAATCGGACGCAATGACGACTGGTTTCCCTTTAATATCAATTTTTGAAAGTTGTGGTCTTATGGTCCAGATGGCACCATCAATATGGCCTTCGCGGTAATCTTCGCTTGAGCGGGCATCTAAAATCATTGCGTCCGTATTTTTAAGCCCTTCTGCGTTGATAAATTCTAACCCTGATACATCAATATCAAATTCACCAACATGGACTAATTCCTGAACCGTTTCAGGATCAAGAAGATAAGCATCATGTCCCATTCCCTTAAGCCAGATTGCCGTCATGACCGCACGGATTTTGAAGTTATCATATAAAACGATGCGACCGTTTCTGGTTGCAAACCATTGGTCGGTTGCTTGAATTAATTGCCCGCCTGGAGTATGGCGAAAACCGTTAATATGGCCCGCTTCATATTCTTCACGAGATCTAATGTCATATTGGAATGAGGTTTTATTTGTTTCGTTTTTCCACTTATTTAAATCTGCCATACTAATGACCGGAATATCATATTCGGCGATCATTTGATTTGCTTTTTCCCCAGCATCCTTGACAATATTATCATCAATATCATTGGGGTATGATCGCTTAGCACCATATTCCAGTTCAAGTCCCGCGAGTTTCCAACCCATGGTTCCATTTTCAAGGGCATAAACCTTATTTGGAATTCCAAGTCTTCTTAATGTTTCGGCACCAATTAAGCTTCTGGTGCGTCCGGCGCAATTGACGATGATATCCTGATCAGGGCGCGCGAGCATTGCTTGATATCTGAGTGACAGTTCCGCGTTAGGGCACGAGGTGGATGATGGGATCGTCATACGGTTAAACTCTTCGGGTGTTCGTCCGTCTAGAATAATGAAATTATCATCACCCTTATCCATACGTGCTTTTAATTCCGGTGCAGTAATGGATATTGTACCAAGTTCATGTTCCACCACTTCACCGAATGATTTTGATGGTGCGCTGATCCCTTCATAGAGCGCATAACCCGCGTCTTTCCATGCGCTAACGCCCCATTTTAAAACGACCACATCTTCATAGCCCAAATCTTCAAGGTGCTTAGCGGCCTTTTCTGAAACGCCGTTTCCGCCGTCCATTAAAATAACTTTTGTATGCTTGCCAGGAACATAAAGCCCAATACGCGCTTCAAGAATACTGTAAGGCACATGAGAGACAAAAAACGGATGACCACCGCCATATTCCGCCGTTTCACGGATATCCAGAAAGGCCCACTCATCTTTGCTTGAGAGTATTTTTTTTACTTCATGTGCCGTTTTATAATTCATGTGACTACCTTAAACTTAATTCTTTTTCTGCTGCAATAAATCCAAAAGCGCTCCAGGCGCTCGTATCCATAAAACGTTCCATTAGATCATAGGCGCGTTCTTCATCACCGTTATAAAGGAACCAATTTGCGACACCAAATGCAATCGCCGCACCGCTTGGATCATTGGGATCAACATCGGTTAATTGCTCCGCTGGAATGATGCCTTTATACATCAGCGTCAGGTTGTGATAAGACATATTTTCAATTATTTCCATGTCTTCTTTGATGTTATGAAGGGAGGCTTTAGCCTCTTCCTCTTTACCGAGGCGGCGAAGATTCATATACATCCAATGGCCCGCCGAAACGATATTATCATCATTTAAATCAATGTCTTGTCCCATTTTAAAAGCATCATATGATTTCTGCCATTCCCGTCTTAGGAAATAAGAAAGACCCAAATGATAATAAATATTACTATGGGTGCTTGTTAAATAAATCCCTTGTGGATTTGGTGCACCGTCCGGCTCTATTTTATCTTCTGTACCTTTAATAAGCTCCGCTGCCATTTCATAGTCAGCGACAGCGCGGTCAATTTCTCTAACTGAAATATAACGATGACCACGATGACGATAAAGACGTGCTTCATTTGGGAATTTTTTAATGCCATCTGAATATATTTCAATGGCGCGGCGATAGTCGCCCGTATAAGCCACTCGGCGGCCATACCAAATGATATTAATAACATCATCGGGGTTTTGATCATATTTTGCTTTGGTTTCTGCTAAATTATTCAGAAGTCTTTCTGATGGTTTGGCCGGATAAAGTGGTTCTCCTAAAAATGACATTGCCTGAGCTTCGGCTGGTACATTTCTACTAAATAATGCTTCACGGGATTTAAGATCAACTTCCGCCGCAATATATCCAAATGAACCCCATGATGATGTTTTTAAGAAACGCTCCATCAAGTTATAAGCTTTTTCCTGCTGACCGTTATAAAGGAACCAATTGGCAACACCGTATGTTATGCTTGCACCTGCCGGGATATTAGGGTCGGCATTTAAAACTTCTGCTTCTGGCACCTCACCCTTATAAAACATCACGAGCTTATGATAATTATGAACTTCGATAATATTCATATCGGCGGTGACATGACGCAAAGCTTCTTCGGCCTCTTGATCACGACCTAAGCGTTTTAGATTCATATAAATCCAATGGGTCGTGGACGACGTGTTATCATCATTGAGATTTAAATCACGTCCCATTTTATAAACGCGTAATGAATTTTCAAAATCATGTTTTAAATAATACGCGAGCCCAAGATGGTAATAAATATTACTATGTGTACTGGTGACGGGAATTCCTGCTGGGTTGGGTGCGCCGTCCGGTTCAATTTTATCTTCAGTGCCTTCAATTAATGTTGCGGCGATTTCATAATCCTGGATAGCGCGGTCGAATTCACGGATCGTGATATAACGATGACCACGGTGGCGATACATACGCGCGTCATTTGGATGTTTCCTAATTCCTTCAGAGAATATCAATATGGCTCTACGGAAATCACCCGTATAAGCAACACGGCGGCCATACCAAATGATATTATTAGCATCCATTGGGTCCGCTTCATACTTTGCTTTTGCCTCTACTAAATTCGCCAATACCTTTTCGTTTGGCGCAGGCATACTTAAAGGCTGATCAAATAATGAAATTGCCTGTGACCCATGTGGCACTTCAGGTAATAAATGTGATTGCTGTGCGAATGCTGATGCACTCATAACTAATGTAAATAATATAAATAATGTTCTCATTTTCAATCCCCTAATGATGCAAGATAATCCCGAATAGCGCGCACTTTGACGGGATCAGTAATATGACGGGAGAAATCATCACCCGGCGCCATTGATGGCGCATTTTCTGTATAGGGGCTGCCGACCATTGTGCGGCATGATGAATGCACTTCCCCTGTTTTAAATATTTTAAAAAGATTTTCCAAATTCGGTGGGTTGATTTTAGAGCACGGCATGATTGAAATTCGCCCCGCTGCTTTTTCAATAACCGATTTAATATTAAACGCGCCTTCAATTGCCGTCTCTTTTTGCCCGGACGTTAAAATACGTTCGATTCCCAATTCAATGGCAATTTCCAATGCTTCGCTTGTATCCGGTGTCACATCAAAGGCACGGTGCAGCGTTACACCCATGCCTTCTGCATGATCAATCAGTCGTTTTAATTTTTGTGTATCGAGTGCACCATTTTCATGGGTTATACCTATGACAATACCAGCCATACCATATTTCCGGCAGGTATCAATATCATGGAGCATCACATCCATATCTTCAAAATTGAAAATAAAATCACCGCCGCGTGGACGGATCATTGCATAAATGGGTTTTCCTAACTTTGCAGCACGTTGCATTAATCCGGCACTTGGTGTTGTGCCGCCGATCCCTAACGCATCACATAATTCCAATCTGTCGGCACCATTATTCACCGCATTCATCGCGCCTTCAATGTTATCGACACATACTTCAAATGTAATTTTGCCCATTTTATAATTCTACTTCGCTTATGCGGGGAAACAGCAACATCCCCCAAAAATTTTAGTTATCTAAATGCACACTTTTTAGGAGGTGCTAATTAATTCAAACCAACTCACTAGGACGTTGTTCTGGAGCACTCATGGATGGTTTCCATAGCCAATATAAGCCAGGTTCATCCAAATTATAAGATACAACCTTATGATTGCCTTTATTGTCGATTGCGTGGATCACTAATCCGGCGATAAATCCGCCCTTTAAACTATCGACTTCCTCGACCGCGAATTTCACGGCATCATCAAGTGACTTGCCCATTTGCATGGCCATCACGATACTGCGTGACGTGCTACAGCGGATTGCCATTTCACCCGTATGGGTACAAGCTGCCGCACCATATAGGCTATCAGCATAAAATCCGGCGCCTGCAATCGGGCTATCACCAAGGCGTCCGGGATATTTCCAACCCCAACCAGATGTACTTGTTGCAGCGTGGATACCCTGATTTGCATCTTTACACATGAATACGGTCGTATCTCTTACTTTTTCTGGATCGGTAATAACACTATTAAGTGGTGCAAGCGGAATATTAGGGAATTTTTTAAATTCTTCTTCGCTTAATACATCGCGTAATTTTTGTTCCCAAACTTCACCGGAATTTTCAAGCAGTGTTTTCACTTTAGGAAGGCCTATTTCTGCGGCAAGGCGATCGGCGCCATCACCGGTCACCATAACATGATTTAATTTTTGCATCACCGCGCGAGCAACTTGCGCCGCATGATAAGTGCGTTTTAGTGCACCAACCGCACCAACCTCACGGGTATTACCGTCCATAACGCCGCCATCAAATTCCATTACGCCTAATATATTTGGCCAGCCGCCATAACCAACACTGCGAATTGTTGGATCGGCTTCGACTTTATTAATACCCTCAATCATAGCATCTAGGCCATACATCCCATCTGTAAGATGCCCTGCTGTTGTTTCAATTCCCGGCTCTCCTGTAACATTGGTGAGCAGGATCATTTCATCTTCTCTACTATTTGATTGCGCAAATGACTTGTTGGCTGACATTGAAAGTGCTGCCGCGGCGGCAGTTGTCTTTATAAAATTTCTTCTGTCCATTTTAGTCCCTCAGTTTACTTATGTTTATATTTGTATCTTGGTCGAATTAATCACGCGCATCAATAAAAAACTGCCACAGATAAGAATTTAAATTACCTGCGGCAGAAATTTTAAAATGTTAAATTTTTGATTTCAAGCATCTATAGCTTTTACATCATCGCCGCTAAATCCGCTTCAGCAGCAATATAACCGAAAGAGCCCCACGCTTTAGCCTTCATCATACTTTGAAGCATTTCTTTCGCTTTGGCTTCATCACCATTATAATAGTGCCAATTAGCAAGGCCATAAGCGGTCGCCGCATCTGCACTATCCTCTAAGTCAATGCCTTCTGATATCTCAGATTCGGTGAGTTCACCTTTATAGAAAAGAGTGAGTTTATGATAAGTATGATTTTCAAGAATTTTCATGTCTTTATTAATCACATCAAGCACATGTTTTGCTGCATCATGTGTCTCACCAGCGCGACGACGGATCATGTAGCGCCAATGCGTGATTGATACACGATTATCGTCATTTGTCGCAACATCAAGATCAAGATCATAAACACGTTTTGCGTTCTCCCAATCATGCTTAAGATAATAAGCAAGCCCAAGATGATAATAAATATTTCCGTGCAGAGTACTCACAGGAATTCCAAACTCGTTTGGTGCCCCATCTTGTTCGACTTTATTAGACTTACCTTTAATCATTTCTCCCGCTTTTTCAAGGTCCGCGATCGCACGATCAAACTCTCGAATTGTGACATAGCGATGACCACGATGACGCAAAAATTGCGGATCATTCGGGTTATCTAACATACCTTCAGAAAAAATCTTAATCGCCTCACGGAAATCACCCGCATATGCAAGGCGGCGACCATACCACACAGCGTTATCTGAATTCATCGGATAATCCATGTATTTATAACGGGCATCGGCAAGGTTTTTCAGAACTGTTTCATTCGTCGCATCAGGCATCGTTAATGCTCTGCCATCAATTAATGAAACGGCTTCAGCACCTTCTGGAACATCTGAATAAAGATTACTCTGAGCGAACACATTTCCTACTGTAAGTAAGGATAAAGCCGCGGCGATTTTAAAGATTTTTTTATACATTGAATAAGCCTATATTTTGTTGGGATTTTATATCCGTTTTGTATGACCATATATATGGACAAAACCCACATTCTTGTCAATAAAACAAAAAAAGGCAAAATTATGCGTTATTGCTCTTGATCCATTTGGTAATTTCATCTGCAGTATCCGGTCTTTTAATATAAAACCCTTGAGCTTGATCACACCGCATTGTGGCAAGTTTTTGAAGCTGATCCTCTGTTTCAACCCCTTCAGCAATAACATTTAAATCAAAGCTATGCCCTAATCTAATGATTTCTTCGGTTTGGTTCATGATGACGCCCTCCGTAATTTCTAAATCCAAATATTCTGGATCTAATTTTAAGGCTTCAAGACAGTTACGAACGAACTTGGGGAAATCTTTTTCGTGAAAATGAAATGGTGAAATATTCACCGCTATTTTAAAGGGCTCCAATCCTTGATCCTGCCATTTTTTTGCTTGATAACAAGCTTCAGGTAAAAACTGTTCTGTAAGAGGGATTATTTGTTTTGAATGTTCAGCAAGCGGTATTAAAATCTCTGGCGATATCCATCCTTTATCAGGATGTTGCCAGCGCAGTAAAGCTTCGACACCATTAATCTGGCGATTATCAATGTTAATCTGTGGTTGTTAATGAAGTAAAAATTGGCTTTTGCTAATGCTATCACGAATATCAAATAACATATTCGTTCTTTCCATAATCTCTGATGCATTCCGTGGTCATAGACTACGACACTATATGCATTAGTAAGCATGGCTTTAATATAAGCTATCTTTGCATTTCGATTTATGTGATCTGTTTTATCGGCATGGTCCGGATAAATACTTATCCCTACAGAAATAGTCATCTCTATTGAGTTTTCACCTATTTTAATAGGTGCAGCTAATATTTTATTTAATTCTTCAACAAGTTCTAGAACTTCATTTAAATTATTTTCATTGCTGGTGATAATATGAAATTCATCATAGGCAACATGGGATAAATGCACATCATCTTGAAAAAATTCTTTACAGCGATTTGCGATTTCTGTCACAACTTGATCACCAGCACTCAAACCTAAAAATTCATAAATTTCATTTAACGAATTTAAACCAAAATAAACAAGCGCCATAAATTGTTCGTCTTTAAGCTTCTCATTTTTAGCCGCTTCTCTTCTAAAATCGACAATGCGCTTTCTGACTTCTTTTTTATGCAATACTTGATTAGGCAGACCGGTTAAACTGTCATGCTGCAATACATGAATGATATCATCTGTTCTGGTCTGCTCAAGTGATGTTACATCAGTATAATTTAATACAAGCTGATAATCACTTATCTTCATTACTTTACTATATAAATTACGACCATCCGCCATTACTAATTTCACAAGGTCATCTTCATTCTTCTCTTGCAAAATTTCTTTAATATGCGCGTCAGCTGCATGATTAACATCAACATTACCTTGCCAAGATTGTTTGATAATTTTGCGAATAACCTCTTTCAAGGTCATGCCACGTTTTATTAATCCAGTAGGTAAATTAAATATATTTTCAAATGACTTATTCCATGAAATGATTTTTCGATTTCGATCGAACATTGCCGCACCCGCTCCTAAATTATCAAGCAACAGTTGAAATCCTTCATATGATTTTTGGTTTTGCTTGGCGATTTGCACAACCTCATCCATTAATAATGAATTGCGGTTTTGTAAAAATAGAGCGCTTAAAATCATTCGGTGAAGACTTTGTCCAATAAGGCCTGCGACGACACAAAAGGTTAATGCCCCTATCCCCATTATCGTTCCATATTCTTCTGAATTCGCATTAATTAAATAGACCGTACTAAATATCGCTATAGGTATTAAAAAAGCCCAAATAACATAGGTATGTGCACTGCTGCTTATGGCTGAGATACAGCATAAAGCAACTAACAACGTCACTAGTGTTAAAGTAAGAAGTTCCCCTTGCAGATAGTCAACGGGTATGAGCGTCACTAACCCCCACATAACAACTAATAAAAACGTAATACCTGTATAAATTAAGAGCCATTTATTGGATTTTACGTAAAAATCGGATTTAAAAGACGCGCGATAAATCACAAGCCTGACGGCTAGTAAAAACATCATTCCGGTGGCCCAATAATACTGCAGCGATGAGGTAAAATTATCGCTAAAAGACCAAAAGTAAACGACCATTATCACAACACTACCGAGTGTATTAGGAATAATATGAGAAAATAATATTCTTAATTGGTCAGGTAAAGTTTGGCGGAGTTGATCGCGATCACTCGATGCTTCTTTTATATTATTTATATCGACTATTTTACTTGCTCCAGAAGGAAAGGTCTGAATAATATCATTAATAATATAGAATTAACGATAATTAATTAATATATAATTACAATTTTATACGGATAAAATTATGCTTAAGGCAAATCAACTTACAATTACCAACATACGTAATGAACTTAATAAAATTAGTGATGAGATGCTTATTCTCATTAAAAAATATAACTTAATGGCCAATTCTCAACTGGAAGTAGTTGAAATGGCACGGCAAAATATTACTGATCAAAAAGATTATATACGGTTTTTAGAACTATCATTAGAAGGCCGTATATACGGCGATGCCGCTGAAGCTTTTGAAAAAGCAACGGTTTCTCAAAATGAAAGCCAGAAACCTCATTAGGTAATTTTTCTTTTAGTTCAGAACTTTTTCAAGCCCGTCAAAAATCATATTCCAACCTTGAATGGTTAATTCTTCATATTCTGACCAAACATCATCCATTTCATGTTTGATCAAAACTCTGCATCCATTTTCCGTCTTTTCAAAATCGATAATTACGTTTGAGAGTGCATCATCATTGGCCGTTTCCATATAATAACTAAAGACGATACGTTTTGGACGATCAATTTCATGAAATGTACCCACATGCATTGCCATTTCTTCGCCGCGTCTTTCTCCTATTCTGAAATCTCCTCCGACACGAGGATCAACATCTGATACTTTATCAACACCCTCAGGCGTGCTAAACAACCACTTTCCAAGATTTTTTGTATCTAACCATTCATCAAAGACAATTTCCAAGGGAAAATTAAATTCACGAGATACAGTCACCTTAAAAACGTTAATGATATTTCTTCTTTCAACCATTATTACCTCCTATTAGTTAAAGTATCTCTTTCAAAACACTTCGGGAAATATTACCGCCGCAAGCAATGATTGCGACTTTTTTGCTGGTCCATTTTTCCTGTTGCTTTAAATATCCTGCAACAGCGACCCCAACGGCCCCTTCACCAATCGTATTGGTATCATCAATAAAAATCCTTAAACCTTCAATCAACTCTTCTTCGCTTACCTCTAAATATTCATCAACATAATCACGGCAATATTCAAATGTAATCGTCCCCATTTCAACACCACCCGCGGTACCATCTGATAAGGTTGGGTCTGACGGCAGATCAAGCACTTCACCAGCAGCCACACTTTGCATCATGACATTTGAATTAGAGGGGGATACGGCAATTATTTTTGTCTTTGGTGATAAATTTGCCATAGCGATCGCGATCCCAGACATTAGGCCTCCACCGCCTAATGAAATAAATACTGCGTCCAAATCCTGAACTTCTGAAAAAAGTTCAAAACCAATCGTTCCCTGACCTCCAACAATTTGTGGATCATTATAAGGAGAAATAAAAGGAATATCATTTTCAGCCGCAAATTTGCGTGCATTTTTTTCACCGTTAATGGGATCCCCTTCATTTTTCACTACGTCTACGCCATATGAAACTATACCGTCGTATTTAGCTTGTGACATATCATCAGGACCAAACACGGTTCCTTTTGTGCCCGTTTTCTGGCACATGTAGCCAACACCTGCTCCATGATTACCCGTAGATGCTGTTACTACGCCCTTTTTTCGCTCAGCGTCCGTCATGGAAAGAATTTTATTAGCCGCACCACGTAATTTAAATGAACCGGTTGGGTTTAAATTTTCCATTTTAAAAAAAACACGCGTGTCACTATCACTTAATGTTTTACTTAATCTAAGCGGTGTTGGCGCGACTACATGCTTAATTCTTGCTGATGCCTTAGCAATTTCAATAAATTGATCTGTACCTAATTTCTTACTCATTTAATTTACTTTCCCTGGTGATAATTTTTCATCGAAATTAGTCACATTATATTTTTCAACGATTTCCTTGACCTTATCAACATCGATTGCCTCTAACGTTCCGCGACTACTCTTTACCGTTTCCGCCTTTAACATCGCATTATAAACGCTTTCCTGTATTGCTTCGACCACAGCTTGGAATAATGGCGACATCGCCGTATTGCTTAATGTTTTGGCAGGAACGGGCTCCCGCGCGCCACGGTCACGACGCACGTCCGGACTGGTGGAAAAGGCGATCACATAATCACCCGAACTATTATGAGCAACGGACCCTGTCCGCGCGAGCCCCATCATGCCCCGCTTCGCCAAACGGTCAAGATTTCGAGATAAAATCGGCGCATCGGTAGCAACTACCATCATCATTGAACCACCGTCCATGGGAACAACACCTTGTCTCGCTTCTTCTAATTGCGTTTGATAAGAATATTGCCCAAGTTCGCGACCAACTGGAGCCCCATTTACATTTAAATCGCCACCGAAGTTCGTTTGCACCAAAACACCAACCGTATATCCACCAAGGCTTTTCGGCAATACACGTGAACTTGTACCAATGCCACCTTTCCATCCAAAGGCCTGAGTACCACGACCTGCGCCAACGCTACCTTCTTCAACCGGCCCCGACTTTGCGGCCTTTAATGCCGCAAACGTATATTCCAACTTTGCGCTATCATCTGACCACATATTATTCACGCGACTATCATTGGTTTCGCCAACCACAGGGTTGACTGTATGCTGTCCCTCACCTGGTTTATCTAGCATCCAGTCCTTTAATGCTTCCGCCGCCGTCCAAACACACAGCGTGCACCCAAGGATAATTGGCGTTTCAATTTCACCAAATTCACGCACCTGTGTTTCACCAACCAATTTCCCATAACCATTGCCCGTATGGATCCACGCGGGAATAGGATGGGTATACATATTATGATCCGATGGAATAATCGCAGTAATACCGGTCCTGACATCATCACCGGCATTAACTGTATGATGACCAACCCGAACCCCGGCTACATCGGTAATTGCATTATGTTCACCCGGCGCTATTGTGCCGACAATAATGCCAATATCCCGTGACCTTGGTTTATCATTTTCTGCCATCGAAACTGAACTTAATAATAAAGAATTACTGATTAATATGCTAAGCGTTAAAAGTGCCTTTTTATTCATGATCAATCCTTATTTGATAGACAAAAAAGCTCGCACATTCAAAGAATGAAATCAACCTGAATAAATGTTTGCTTAATTTTGCCGCAAAGGGTTATTATATTTTTGAAAAAATAAGGGAGAAAGATAATGAGCCAATCAAGACGCAACTTTTTAAAAGCAGTCGGTGCAAGCGCGGGCATGAGCGCACTTTATATGTCCGGCAGCAATACAATGGCGCTGGCGGCAGGAGATGTTCGCGCCATGGCCACGGCACAAAATGGTATGACAGGCACAGAGATATTTTGGGATAAATTGCGCGATGAGTTTATCATTGAAAAAGATTTGATCATGTTAAATGCTGCCAATATGACGCCAACACCAAAAGTGGTTCATGAAACGGTGATTGAACATACTCGCGACATGGAAATGAATTGTTCATTTCAAAATCGTGGTAAATACGGCGGGTTGATGCAACGATCACGCGATTTTATTGCGGGCTTCCTTGGTGCGGATGCGGATGAAATTGGATTTGTCAGAAACACATCTGAAGCCAATAATACTGTCATCAATGGCCTTGACCTTGGCCCGGACGATGAAGTGCTTATCTGGGATCAAAATCATCCTTGTAATAACATTGCCTGGCATCAACGTGCTGAACGACTTGGATTTAAAGTTGTGACCGTATCAACCGACCCTAAGTTAAATGCAATCGAAGATTTAATCCGCCCCTTTAAGGAAGCCATTAATTCAAAAACGAAAGTTCTTGCCTTTAGTCATATCTCAAATCAAACGGGAACCACCCTTCCGGGGAAAGAATTGACCCAACTTGCCCATGCAAACGGGGCAAAATCGCTCGTGGATGGTGCACAAACGTTTGGTTATATGGATATTGATTTACATGATATGGGATGTGATTTTTATACCTCAAGCGGACAGAAATGGATCCTAGGCCCTCGTGAAGCGAGTTTTATTTATGTAAAAAAAGAAGCACAAGCCGAACTATGGCCCAATATTGTCACTGTGGGCTGGGAACGCTCAAAAGTGAATGGCGCTCAAAAATATGAAAGTCTTGGCCAACGTGACGATGGCCGCCTTTGGGCATTGGGGCGTGCGGTTGAATTCCACAATATGATCGGGCAAACACGTATAGAAGAACGCATCAATGCGCTCGCAGGAACTTTGCGTAATCATTTATCAGAACAAGTGCGTGACATTGATTTCTTAACTGAACAAGCAGACGGCTTTAATAGCGGTATCGTGGTGGCCCTTATTTCAAATACCGACGCAAAAAAAGCTGCCAAAACCATTTATGAAAATTATCGCATCTCGGGTGCGATTGGCGGAAACGGTGATGTGCTTCGCGTAAGGTTGTGTCCGCATATTTATAATTCTATGGATCAAATGGAACGCACAGCGAAATATATTTCGCTCTCCATTTAAGTGATAAATTTTAAAAAATAACAATTAGGAAATAAACCAAATGAAATATAAATTATTGAGCCTCTTATTGGCTTCATCAATCACTTTTTCTGCACATGCCGCTGACAACGAATTAAGCGCTGCTGAAAAAGCTGATGGTTGGGAACTTCTTTTTGACGGTCAAGATATCGACAAAAACTGGCGCGGCTATAAAATGGAAACTTCCCCAACCAAATGGGAAGTGGAAGACGGGGCAATTTTCTTTAATCCAAATAATTACGGTACGGGCGGTGATATTATCAGCCGTGAAAAATATAGCGAATTTGAGTTTTCATTGGAATGGAAAGTGGCCGCCGCATCAAATAGTGGGATTTTTTATCATGCCGTTGAAAGCGATGATTATAAATTTCCTTATGAAACGGCCCCTGAAATGCAGGTATTGGACAATGATCGACATGCGGACGGCAAAATAAAACAACATCGTGCTGGGGATCTTTATGATCTGGTAAAAAGCCGAGTTGAAAATGTGAAGCCTGTCGGCGAATGGAACAAAGTTTTAATCAAAGTAAAAGGCAACAACCTTGAACATTGGCAAAACGGTGAAATGGTTATTAAAACAACCATGTGGGATGATAATTGGGCTTCACTTATTAAAGACAGCAAATTTGCCACTTGGCCGGGATTTGGTAAATCAAAAATTGGCCATTTTGCATTACAAGATCATGGTGATCCGGTTTGGTATAAAAATATTAAAGTAAAAAAAATAAATTAATCAGTCGGCTGCGGGCGGTTTTATTTTTAGACGTTCTTTTATAAGCGCTAAGAATATGGCCGCCGAAATACCAGACGCGGAAAAAAGCATACACATCACCATGATTTGATATCGCACAGCAATTAATGGAGAGACGCCGGATAAAATTTGCCCCGTCATCATTCCTGGTAATGAAACGAGACCAACACCAAATAAAGCATTCACGATCGGAATTAGCGAAGCACGTAGAGCAATACTGCGTGCTTTTTTGTATGGCTCTCCTCTGCTCATTTCGGCCTCAACTCTTTCGGCTGCTAGGCTGATACTATTCATTGAGCTGGAAAAAATCATTCCGGCAAGCGGGACTAAATAGCGCGGCTCATACCATGGCTCTAATCCCAGCACCCCTTGAGTGATCATAAAGAGTACCGATCCGCCGCCAATAAAAATTGAGATAAATGATAATGGATACAGAGCCTTACGATGGATTTTTAAAGTTCTAAGTGAAATCCAACTAGAAACTAAAAGCATTACTGATAGCACGGTAAGTATAATCCAAACGTTTTCTGCATTAAATAGAAACGTTAAAAAATAACCAACGACAAGGAGTTGAACGAGCATCCGAGATATGCCGAAAAGGGCCTCTTTACTATCGCCTTTCCATTGCTGCAAAATGATGAGCACAATGACAACAGGAATAAATGCCAATGCAAGATTAGCCAGTGATATTACCTGTATCGTATCCATTTTTTCCCTTTTGAGTTTGTTGGCTAGACTTTATAACAGCCTTATCATAATTGCATCTCTAAAATTGAAAAAATCACTATTACCTAAATTCTACAATCAGAATTTGTTAATAATTTTCAAATAGGCAAATTTATATTAAAAAAAACGGGTAATTTGAGTAAAAACATATTATAGCTACTGTTAATTACATGTTCATCATAAATTTGGAATTATGCTGTTTAGGATTTTCCACTGAAGAATTTAAAGGTTAAGAAATGAGTATTAGCTCTAATAGCGCTTATAAGCATAATAATAAATTAAATGTATCAAAATTAAGCAAATCATTTTTCATTGCTGTACAACTAGGGTCATTTACGTGTCTTTCTGCCTATGCACAAGAAGTGACAATCTCCGATGAAAGAAATACCGGAATAAGCACAGGTTCAGCTAATGGTGGCAGTGCTGCTGATATCATTATTGATACAGACGGCAGTATCAAACTTGAAAGCGGAACAGGTATAACAATTGATAGCAATAATGATGTTACTATTAACGGTAGTATTAATAATAATGCACAGAGTGATGCAATTGGCATTAATATCTTGGTTCCAGATGCCGGGACACGAGTTTCTGATCTAACTGTTTCGGATAATATTACTATTAGTGCCGTTGGGGACAATGATAATCTCGGAAACAATAATTTTGGATTACTTGTTGAAGGGGATGGAACCCTCCAAGGTGATTTATTTTTTGATGCTAACGGTGACATAAGATTGTTTGGCAGCAACTCGGCAGGCGTATCTTTAAAATCTGACTTAGATGGCAATTTAACTTTAAACGACATCTTAGTTACTGGTGATAACAGTAACGCAGTTGAGATATTTGGAAATGTAAATGGAAATATAGCGTCAAATTCCAACATTACTGCTAGGAATGTAAATAATCATGGTATTTATATTGGTGGTGATGTTACCGGTTCTTATAAAAATAGGAGCGCTATTCAAACTGGAACAGACTCTTTTACCAATTTTTCTACAAATGTTACTACGGATGCGATCTCAGGAATAGCTTCACTAAGAATTAGTTCGAACATTACCGGTGGTTTTGAAAATAGTATTGTCTATTTTGATATTAATGGTAATGAAATTAATGTTGCAGAAAACGAATCCACTGCCGGCCTATCTACAAACACTAGTAATATCAGTGCCTTGGGTGGAGGTTATGCTGTGATGATAACCCCTGAAAAAATTGATGACACTCCATGGACAGACATCACCCTTGGAAATTCAAACTCCTTTTATGGTGATTATTCTTTTGTCAATCAAGGTACTATTAGAGCCAGAGGGATAAATAGTGGACAAGAAACAACAGCCATATTAATTTCAGGGGCGACAAATAATTCTACCACATATTCAACAAGTTTCGATTTTGGTCTATATAATGGACTTTGGGGTACTATTGAAAGTGAAGTGTTAGATGCGAATTCAATTGCAATAGATATTGGTGTTGATACTACAATTCCGGAAATAATAAATAACGGAATTATTGCTTCCACTGCAAATACTACATTTGACAATGATGGCATTAGAAGCGGCTCAGGTGGTGATGCTTACGGCATTAGAATAGCTTCAAGCAGTGTTGTTAATCGCATAGAAAATGATGGCACAATAAGTGTTACAGCAGCTGGCGCAAGTACTTCCGCTTACGGAATAATCGATAATTCAGGCTCTGTTAGTGAATTTACGAATACTGGAATTCTAAGAACATTTAAGGATGCCGATAGCAATGGTCAAACAATTGCTTTAGACCTTTCCAATAATAATACTACTATTGACTTTAATAACGAAGGACAAATAGTAGGCGATGTTTTACTGGGTGATGGTATCAATACAATTGATATCGTTGGCTTGTCAGAAACAGAATTAAATGAAGCAACACAAGCATTTATTGATGAAGGCATACTGGAAGAATTATATCAGCCTCGCTTGGTTCGTGGGATTGATGGCGCATTAATCCTTGGCACAGGGTCTAGTACAATCAATATGAATGGTAATTCGGTTATAGAAGGTGGCATTATTTCACCTAATGGCAATTTAAATATCACACTAAATGATCAATCTGAACTTCGTGTTACGTCTGCAAACAGATTAAATACTGAGAACCTAGCAATTAACGATCAGAGTACCTTAATAGTAGAAATTGAAGGGGATGGTAACTTTACAGGGGGCGTAAATGCTACTGGTGACGTTGTTTTTGGCCCAGAAAGTAACCTGTCTATTGAGATCGCGTCTCTCGTTGGCGAAGAAAATACATTTGAAATAATAAAATCCAATAGCCTGACTATTGATAGTGACGCAAATATATTTAACGCAAATGATCAATTATTTATTTATGATATTTCTTCAGAAATAGATGATACTTCCGTAACTGTTGAATTAAGAAGAAAAAGTGCCCTAGAATTAGGCCTTAATCAAAACCTTTCAGCAATTTATGAAGCTTCAATTCCAGCGTTATTTGATAATGAAGAAATAGCTTCGCAAATTAGTAGCATTGTAACAGAAGAAGAGTTCACTTCTATTTATAATCAAATGATGCCTAATAACTTATCGCAAGCAAGCAGACAAATTTTAATAACTAATAATAGTTTATCAGTTGGTGCAGTTTCTGGGCGGCTCGATAATCTGCGTCTCTTAAAACGAGTTCCAGATAGTCCATTAGGATCAGGGCATGGATTCTGGGTGCAACAGTATGGTAGTAGATATGATTTCGACAATTCAATTGATGAAAAACCAGCTTATGGCCTGACATTTGGTTTAGCTGCCGGTTATGAAATCGCTGTAACTGATCAGGGTGCATTGGGTATTAGCATCGCGAAGAACTTCGCGGATATTAAATTGGATAATGCAGGTTCAAGCCGAGTTGGACTTGAAAATACGCAAGCAGGAGTTTACGGGTCATTTTGGCTATCTAATTTATTCGTTGAAGCTCAGGCTAATGTTGGTTTACTTGACTTTGAAAGCGACAGAGACGTTATTTTTAGCGATTTTTCGCGTACATCTGTAGGTGAATGGGATGGCTTACAATATTCATCTAACCTTAAAGTTGGCTATCAACTTGATTTGGGTAGTAAGTTTAGTTTAACCCCCTCAGCTATCATCAATTACACCAATATTAAACAAGACCCATATACTGAATCTGGCGGCGGTGGCGGTATTGACTTATCTGTTTCAGAAATCAGAACCGATTCTATGATAGGTATTGTTGAAATGGAATTTGCCTATACCACTAACTTTACAAGTGGTGACGACGTAATTGGACAACTTAGGTTTGGTCTTCATGGTGGTTATTCTAAAGAGTTTAGAAATGATCCACAGTCAATAACGGCACAATTTGCAGGATATGATAATCAATTCACCTTAACCGGTAGTCAAATTCCACAAAATTCTTATCAAGCAGGTGGAGGTATTTATTTTGGAACGAATATTACGCAATTTAGCATCGTTTATGATGCCGACTGGCGCGAACAATATATGGCACATATCGCTACAATGAATTTCCGCATAAGATTTTAAAGTATTTAGAAGCAACACTTATGATAGATGAAAAGATAGATCATCATTTCAACGAGTTGTCCCCTATTGATTTTAATATTTATGATGATTTTTCATTACTTAAAAAATTAAAAAGTGAATGCGTTAGTTACGATAAAGCGCAAGAATTATACCACTATACTTTAGGCGTTATTGAACAAATTCAAAGTGTTATCAATGAAGAGGATGAACACCTTGCCGTAGTCTACAATTTTCTTTCAAATAGTGAGCAAAAAGATTATCTGACTTTTCTGAAAGTTATAGAAAAAGACACCTTCGAATATATACAAATTAAAAAAGGGTTTCCATAATCTGGAAGCCCTTTTTTAATGGCGGAGAGGAAGTCTGCCATTTTTTTATCTCATCTCATATCAAATCGTCTTAAGCTCCTGATAACACGTTATATTTAAATGAATTTGTATAAACTCGTATCATATTGTATCATTCTATCTTAATATTTATGTGGGGCTGTATGTGGGGCTGAAGGAAATATGATATGAGCAACTTAACTG
>Ga0255753_1000847_pt1 | contig 38235 bp, 27 predicted proteins | sample 041ome_10_FD_179953 | JGI IMG/M metagenome (GOLD analysis project Ga0255753, IMG submission 179953) | Coastal salt marsh microbial communities from the Groves Creek Marsh, Skidaway Island, Georgia - 041412US metaG (version 2) | ecosystem: Environmental > Aquatic > Marine > Intertidal zone > Salt... | reverse complement strand
TCTCCATTTGTAAAAATTAAACGTTCATCTCCTCCCTCTCTTCTCTTCCGCCAGCGTGCTAAAATATTCTTTCTCATTCTCAGTTGTTTCTCTCTCTCTCTCTCTCTCTCTCTCTCTCTCTCTCTCGCATTTCTCTCGTGTTTGTGTTCTCTTTTCATGTTGTTGTTGATGTTATGTTCTTCGTGATTATTATTGAAGATAATATTATTAAGGTGGTGGTTCCAAAAAAAGTGACCAGCTCTTCACACTAAAAAAGTACTTATTCAAAGCGATCGATCTTGATTTGCATCGGTCTGCCTTCCAACTCAACGCCGTTGAAGCCAGCAATCGCGGCTTGCGCTTGCTCTTGCGTTTCAAACAAGACCGTACCCCAACCCTTGGATCGGCCGGTGTCCTCGTGGCAAGTTGACTTGGCGTCCACGACGGTGCCGACTTGTTGGAACACTTGTCTCAAATCATCCGAGGTCGTCGACCACGGCAAGTTTCTCACCACAATTTGCAAACCAGAACTGTTTTCCGGTCGGATTTCTCTCGGTGGCTTCGTCGCCGCCGCTCCGCCCGGTCTTTCCGCGCGCACGATGATCGATCTCGCTCTGCACTCGGTGTCGTGCAACGCTTTGACACCCGCCTCGGCGGCTTCTTTGCTCCCGAAATCAATCAACGCCCAACCCTTGGATCTCCCGCCGGATTGTCTGGCAACTTCGCATCTCAACACCGGATGGCCAATCGTTTGGCAGTGTTCCATCAACACTTGCTCGTCCGTCTCCCACGCCAAGTTACCGACGTAGCATCTGCACCCTTCCTCGGCTTCCGGCAAGTTGGTCGGTCTTTGTACCGACGCGCCTCTCGAGGACGACTTCGGCTTCTTCGTCGGCGCGCTATCTTCGCGAACCGAAATGTTACGGTCGCCCAACGCGTGGCCGTTCATCGATTGCATCGCCGCTTGCGCCGCGGACTCGTCCGCGAACGTCACGAGCGCGTAGCCTCTGGAGCGGTTTTGGCGGCCCTGTGTTTTATTTTTTTTTCATCCCACGGCCAAAAAGAGAGAGAGAGAGAAAAAAAAAATCAGAGAACAAGTACGCGAGAGGGAAAAAAGGACCCAAAAAAGAGTGCCCGATTCTCTTCGAGAGAGAGAGAGAGAGAAGAGAGAAGTTTTTCGCTCCTCTTCTTCTCTCTCTCTTCGTCTTCTTTTCTCGCGAAGAATATTCGCGCGGCTTTCGTCGCTCGAGAGAGAGAAGAAGAAGAAGAAGAACGACGAAGCGCGTGGGGGGGCGGGCGCTGTCTTCGGGAGAAAAAAAAGTCCGGGAAAACAAAAATGATCGAGAGAAAGGAAAAATAATAATAATTAAAAAAAAAGACGCACGGTGGGGATCTCGATGTTTTCCGCATCGGTGAATAAACCCTGCAACTCTTCGACCGTGGTCGACCACGGGATGTTTCCGACGAAGAGGCGGTTGGATTGCGGTTGTTCGGTGGACATGTGTTGTTCTTTTTGTGCTTGTTTTTCTTCTCTTTTTTCCAAAAAAAAAAGTGAGACCGGCGATTCGATTGGCGGCTCGAAAAGGAAAAGTTGCCTTCTTTTTACGTTTAGGGTTTTTGGTCGTTTTTGTAAACCCTAAACAACATTTTTTTTACTTTGTTTTTCTCTCTCGCTCTTTTGCTCGACTTTTGGATACTTTTCTGGACTCGTTTTTCCTGCGCTCTCTCTCTCATCTCTCTTCTCTCGCGAGGAAGAAAAACAGCGAAGAGAGACGGAGAGAAAGATGTTGCTCAGAGTGCTCTTAGAAACCGTCCTCGCGACTGTGGTATTTTTCGGCCTGTACGGTGCCGCCGACGCGGTGCGTTTTTGTTTTCAATTTTCGTTCTTTCTTTTTTTGCGTGTTGTTTGACGCACGAACCGTTTGAAACTCACCTCTCTCTCTCTCTCTCTCTCTGTCCTCGTAAAAACGCACGCGACAACAACAAAAACAACAGTTTCTGAGAAGAGTCCTGTGCCGAGACGCGTCGGATAAAGTCCCCGCGTTCGTCGCGTTTCTCTTTTCTCTGACGTTTGCGTCTTCGTTTTCGATGGTTTTGCTCGTCCTCGGGGAGGTGTCGGACACGTTCACGGAGACGTTTTTAACCGTGGCGAGCTTATTTTCGATATGGATGACGATATCTATGGTCATCGTCGTCGTGCCGTTTTTCCATTTTTACAAGCTCTTTTCGATGATTGTTCCCGTGAGGGGGTACGGGTTGGAGAATCTCGTCGGTGGTAGCGGTCGGATGATGCAGTTGAATCAAGCGGCGATACGGCGGGCGAAGAGTAAGCGGAGGAGGAAAGTCATACTCGCGAGCGTGTGCGCGCACATGGTTTCCTTGGTGTTCTTTTTAGAGTTTGGAGCGTTAGATGGGGATCCTATTTATAGTAAAGGGAGCATATTTAGTAAAGTTAGCGGTGGTAGTGGTAGTAGTAATAGTAATAGTAACGGTAATGGAGGCGAAGGCGCGAACGGTACCAACATTTTCACGGTGTCGCGACTCATCGCTCGAGCCGGTGTCGTCGGGGTGATCGTGTTAGGCGTCTTGTCCGGTTTCGGGGCCATACATTATCCGTACACGACCATGTCGTTGTTCGCGAGACCGGTGAGCGATGCGGAAATTGAACGAGACGAGGAGCGATTGGTGAAAGCGTTGGAAACAGCCGTGGAGAGGAAGAAACGGTTGGTATTATTAGAGAGAGAGTTGTTTCCGAGATCAGCGAACGAACGAAGGCAACAAAGAACGCGAGCGAGCATGTATTTCAACATTCCGCTCGAGGAAGACGAGGCTAGCGATAAGAGGAACACTGGTAGTATCAGCAACAATCCGTACGAGAACGACGCGGTGAACAGAAACAATGCGAAGAACAACAATAACAACGACAACAACAACAACAACAACAGCAGGTTGGCGGCGAATAACTTTTTGAAAGACGTCGTGACTTCCAGCGCGCGCGAGACGAACGCGTCGCAGTTGCTAGCTTCTAGCAGAGACAAAGGGGCGCCATCTTTGCTGAGCAAGCTCGCTTCTTCGGCGATGCAATTCGTCTTTTCCGGTAGAAACGGCGGCGCGATGACGAGCGAACAAAAATTGCAAAACGCGAAATTTGAAGTCGTCGCTTTAGATCGCGTCGTGAGATCTCTGTTTCTGGAATTGAAAGAACGTCGCGCGTTGAAAAAACGGGCGGTTGAATCCAGAACCACCTTCGGTCGCGCGAAAAACACCAGCGGCGTCTTGATGTCCGTGTGTTGCGCGGTCAAACTCCTCTCGGTGTTTGGCCAAATCGTTTTGGGAAAAGCAAAAAACGTCGATGTCGTCACGAAAACGCTGCAACTCCTCCTCCTCTCCCACTCCGTCAACGTCACCGCGGAACAGCTTTCGCAATACCTCTCCCTCGCGTTCATCGCGTTTCTCGTCGGCTCGTCCACCAGGAATTTCTTATACTTCCTCTCTCGCGCGTTTGACGCTTTGGGCACCATCGCCTCCTCCGTCTCAGGCGGCTCCAACGTTTCCGAAACCACCACCTCACTCGTCCTCTTCTGCACGGAAATTGTGGGTTTATACTTCCTCTCCTCCGTCCTGCTCGTCCGCGAACAGCTCCCGAGCCAATACCGCGACGGTAAAACCTTCTCCTTATTCGGCGGCGACATGCACGATTTGAGCGACACCTTCTTCGGCATGGAAGAAGGAGACGGAGAAGACGCGAGCGCGCAAAGCAAACCAGAAAAGACCTTCTACCAATCCTGGTACGATTTGATCTTCTTCGTCAGCTCCTTCGCCTCGCTCCTCGTCTTATTTGCGTTCCACAAATTCAACGCCGTCAACGCCGCCTCGGCCAAGGAAGAGCGGGAGATGTTCTTTTATTCCTCCTCCTCCGCCTCCGCGAGCGGCGGCGTTTCCGCCAACGGTGGAGAACCGCTGAGCGGAATCATCATCGCGGGAGGAGGGAACACCGGCGGCGGCGTAGGCGCATCTTCTTCTTCCGTCGGCGGGAGCGGCGGTAAAAGCGATTCGTTGAACGTCAAGAACACGTGATTTTTATATAGCGTAATATTTTGTAAAGTAAAAAAAAGCCAGCAGAAGATATTTTTGGCACTTTTTTAATTGATCTGGGGGAAAAATCCTTACTTTTCACACACACTTTAAACAGGTAAACAAACTCTCTCTTTCGTCTCGCGACGCGCGTGCTCTCGCGCGGTCTTCTCGCGCGCGCGCAGAGAAATTCTGTTCTGCTTTGCTTTTGTATTTTCGAACCTTCTTTCTCTTCTTCCCGCGCGTATTCTTCTTCTCTTTGACGAGAGAGAGAGATTTTGGAACAATTTTGCATTCCTCGATCACTTTTTTTGCCGCCAGCCAATTCTCTCCGATTTGTAACTAACCATCCCTTTCCTTTCTCTTCTTTGATCAGACGCGCTTATATAAACGCCTTTTGCACAAACAAACCTTTAAAAAAAGAGATACGTACCAACGATGTCCGACGAACCGAAATTTGAAACCATGCAAGTCCACGCCGGCCAAGTGCCGGACCCGGCGACGAATGCCCGAGCGGTGCCGATTTATGCCACGACGTCTTACGTGTTTAACGACGCGAAACACGGCGCGGATTTATTCGGCGCTCGAGCGTTCGGGAACATTTACTCGAGAATCATGAACCCGACGAACGATGTTTTTGAGAAGAGAATAGCCGCTTTGGAAGGCGGGGTGGCCGCGTTGTCGGTGTCCAGTGGACAGTCGGCGCAGTTTTTGGCCGTCTCGACTATTTGCAACGCCGGCGATAACATCGTGTCGAGCGCAAACTTGTACGGCGGGACGTACAATCAGTTCAAGACGATGTTCCCAAGTTTAGGGATTAACGTGAAATTCGCCAGTCAAGAAGACCCGGCGAGCTTTGAAAAGTTGATCGATGCTAACACGAAGGCTTTGTACATCGAGACTCTCGGGAACCCGTCGTTTTTGGTTCCGGATTTTAAAGGCATGAAAGCCGTCGCCGAAAAACACGGGATTCCGTTGATTTGCGATAACACCTTCGGTGGTGGTGGCTACGTTTGCCAACCGTTGAAGTTGGGCGCGGATATTGTCGTCGAATCTGCCACGAAATGGATCGGTGGTCACGGTACGACCATCGGGGGGATCATCGTCGACGGCGGAAGCATGAACTGGAACAACGGCAAGCACGGCAAGATTTGCGATCCGTCTCCGGCGTACCATGGCTTGAAGTTTTGGGATACGTTTGGCCCAGACGGCGTGTTAGGTGCCAACGTGGCGTTTATCATCAAAGCCAGATTTGAAGGTTTGAGAGATTTGGGTATGGCTTTGAATCCGATGGCGGCGTTTCAGTTGCTTCAAGGCGTCGAGACGTTGGGCTTGAGAATGGAACGACACTGCGAAAATACCGTCAAATTGGCCAAGTATTTGGAAGGACACAAGAGCGTTGCGTGGGTGTCGCACCCATCGTTGAAATCGCATCAATCGCACAAAACCGCGGAGCAGTACTTCCGTAAGGGTTGCTACGGCGCCGTGTTGTGCTTTGGCGTGAAGGGTGGTTTGGAAGCCGGGACCAAGTGCATCGACGCGTTCAAATTGGCGAGTATGTTGGCCAACGTCGGGGACGCGAAGACTTTGGTCATTCATCCAGCTTCTACCACGCACGAGCAGTTATCTCCGGAAGAGAGAACCGCGAGTGGCGTAAACGACGAGATGATTCGCGTATCTGTCGGTATTGAACACATCGACGATATCATCGCCGACTTTGAACAAGCGCTCGCCGCGAGTCAACAATAAACGACGACGACGACGATGAAGCAGAGCGAGTGGGAAGGAATATGTGAGTGCGAGGTGTGAGATCACGCCACTTCGTTAAAGGGCGTGCTCGTGTCATTATTATTATTATTATATTTACTGATATCGAAGTAAAATTCTTTTTTTAATATTATTATTACAAGATGTATATGTTTTTTGTCAAACACACACAATCAAAATCAACACGTTTTCAACTCAAAAATTCAATGATGCATGCAGACGAGAGAGTTTAGAAGGAGGCAGCCTCCCGCAGCCTACCTATCGAATACCTCTCATCGTCGCTCTCATCGAAAGTATTCTTTTTATTATTATATTTTTAAATGTATAGAGATGTAATATTTCTTTTTCCAAGACATTTTCGTATCACTGGTTGGTGACGACGTTGTGAGACTCCATGTATTGATCCAAAACCCATCGAGGGAGTCGATGATAACACGTCTCTTCTCCACTCGCGCTTCGCGATTTCATGGAATTATCACTGCTTGTCTTCTTCATCTTTGCCGCCGGTTTATTTTGTTGCTGTTGGTGCTTGTCTCCAAGTTTCGATTTTTTGTTCCCTGCGGTCGTCTTCTTTCGTTCTTGTTGTTGTTGAGAAGAAGCCGCGCTCAAACCACCTCTGTGAGCGACTCCGCCATTGAGAGCTTCGAACCCTTCCAAGCGTTTCACCATACCAACTTCGATTTTCCATAAATTCGCTCGCGAAAAGGCTTCGGTCGGTTCCGGCGGCGTCGCGCATATCGCGTCTCTCTGTCTCGTCGCCACGATACCGGGCGTACCAACCGCCGGGAAGAAGGCCAAGCACGATGCCGCCACGGTCGCGTCGCAGTTAACCGCTTCGTTCGGTTCATTCACCATATGTTCCACCGTGTTCGGTGCATTCTGCATGTTGACGTTATTCTCAGAATCTGTTCGTGCATTCATTGGCGTTCTCTCTGCGCCGCCCGCCCCTGCGGAGGACGTGGGAAGTTGGCGGTTTCTATAAATCTCTGGTTGCAAATCTGCTCGTCGACGAAAACACTCCAAAGCTAAACGTTCGGCGACATCTTTGTACGCAAAATGCGGCTCTTCCTCGTGTTGTATTCTTTGAGTGTGATAATTTTCTCTTCTCTCGTCGTACCGATCTTCGTTTTCTTCCTCAGAGTTTTCTTGATCCCTCGTTTCCGAGCGCGCTCGAAAAAGAAACGCCGGCCCGTCGAAATACTCATCCTCCTCCGATTCATACATCGCCATTGCTTTTCTCTTCTTCGCTTGCTCCACGGCTTTTTGGTGATGATATTTTCGATCTTGAAACTTCGTGTGTCCTCCTCCATCTGCTCCCATCATCATGTTAAAATCACCTCTACCCGAGCTCGTCGTGGTCGTCGCGTTTCTCCCGGTGTCGCGTCTCTCCTCTCTCTTCTTCGTGTGCGCCGCCTTGTGCGCGATGCTCGTCGTACACAAATCGTCCGGTACGTGTTCTTTCAACGCGTAGGTACTCGGTGCGACTCTTTGAAAGTGCGCATCTTGAGATAACGCCGCGGTAACCGAGTTATTCGGCGTCTTGCACGTCCCCCAATTATACAAGTCCAACCGCTTCGCGATGCTCACGATGTTTGCCACCGTCATTCCTCCCGGTCCCGCCATGGCCAACAACGCGTACGCCGAATGTTTAATCGTCCCGAGTTCGTAACCTAAACTTATCGCCTTCTTGGAAAAGTCTTCGTCAATTTTCAAAACCGTATCCGGGTCGAACGTCTTTGGATCAGTCGAAATCGGTTTCTTATTCGCCAACTTTTGCTCAAACGCCGAGAGCACCGGTTTCGTTTCGTTGTTGTTCCCCTTTTTCTCTTCGCCGCCGTCATTGAGACTCGGAAGCGATGTATTATCAGTACCACCAGTATTATTCTCCTCCCGCTGCTCGCTGTTTCTGTTGTTGTTCTCAAAGCTCGAATTATTATCCTCCTCGTCCTCCTCGGACGAGCTCGAATCTCTCTTGTTTATCGTCTCCTTGGCCAGAGCCTCGCGATGGCCTCGCGATGGGGAGTTTGGGACATTTCCTTTTCTCTCATTTTCATCATTTTGTTGCTGTGTTTTCCTCGTCGCGGGACTCTTGTACGCGGACTGCGTCGTTCTCGACGACTGACGAATCGTTGTTGTCGTTGTTCCCACCATGATGTTTGACACTTCTTTTCCTATATCGCTTTTTCGGTGGTTCTTCGACGAACGACGCTTTGTTCTGAGTTTCCCCCGGGAAAACTGTCTCTCTTCTGGGTGAAAAAAAAGTGGCGCCTCTGGTCAGTTATATTCCCCCTTTTTGCCTCCGAAACGAGACTGTCCTTTCTTCGCTCTCGCGTGCTGACTAAGAAAAAGAAAAAAAAAACGCGTACTCGTCGCTCTCTCTCTCGCGCGCGCTTTAACGAACTTCTCTCTCTTCTTCGGTCTCAAAGCGCACGAATACGCGTGGATCTGTTCTTTCCGCGCGCGAAGAAGAGAAGAAAGGCGCGAGTTGACCTTCGCGAGCGAGAGGTTTCTCTCTCGCTTTTATGCGCGAAACACCGAACGAAATTGAGTGTGCCAGCAAATCTTCTTCTTTTTCGAAGGAAGAAAAGCTTCCAATACTGGTGCCCACCGAAAAAAGCCGAATCTCTCGCGCTTCCGTCGAGACGCGCGCGAACGAAAAAAACGAGACTAGAAGACGCGGGACGTCGCGACGTACCTTTTTTTACGCGAACAAAAAGTTTGTCGCGCGGAAGAGACTCTTTTCGCGCGGCGTGTGTGTGCGCGCTATTTTGTGATGTGTCGCGTTTGTTTGTTCGTTTTCCCCCCGGGTAGATATTTTTCTTCTTTTTGGCGGGAAGCGCCCGAAAAATTCACACACCCTAAATAACAGTATGCGTTTTGTGAACTTAGTAGGGAATTTACGAACGAGGGTGTTCACAAAATCCCTCTTCGAGACTCTCTCGGCGCCGGAAGAAAAAGGAGAGCGAAGAGACTTTTCACGCGCGTTCAGTTTACTCCTACTACTATTCCTACACGTTTCAAAAACTAAAACAGTTCTTTTTATTATTATTATAATCAACTCGACGACGTCGCGACGCCCCATAACATGGTCAACAAAAACACCTGAAGTAAACCTCTACGACGTCGCGACGCCCCATAACATGGTCAACAAAAACACCTGAAGTAAACCTCTCGCGAAGTGTTGCGCCGGCGTCAACACCATCATCTCTTCCGAGGCGTCCGGCGGTAACGGTCCCGGGCTATTGTTTGTGAACATGTACGTGTTCGCTGGAGTGACGGCTAACGTCAACAAGAACAAGCCGAACGCGGAGGCTTTACCGAGAGAGGAGTTTTGGTCGAAGAGGAGCGAGAGCGTGCCTAAACCTCCAACGATTTCGCAAACGCCGGTCCAGTTCACGTGGAAACGCTTCGAACCGGGGAGTTTCCAGAGACCGCCGAACGCGTTTTCATGAGGTACCATCGCATCGAAACCTTCTGGTAACGCGAAGTGCGCCGCGCCCGCCAGAACGTACGTCCCGCCGAGCACAGGCCACGTCCGTTTCGAAAACTGAAAGATAGAATCCGGAAGCACGTGTTCCACGAAAGGTCCCACTTTCGCGCACGAGAGATACGTGAGAACAAGAATCCCGATCCAAATCGATGCGACGACCACTCTCTGCGTCTGGTCGTCTTGCTGCGACACCCACGCGCCTTTGTACCCGGGCGCTGCCCACGGGAAACACGCTTCCTCCTCCTCTACTTTTTCGTTTTTGTCGTCGGTGGTGCTTTGGAGTCGCGTCGCGTTGCGCGTCTTCTTCTTCTTGTCTTGATCACTCTTCGTCGCTCTCCTCAGATGCGCCGACAATGTTGTGCGCGTGATAGCGTTACGCGTGCCGTTTCGAGAAGGAAAGCGCGGTGCGATGCTCGCCGTAAGTGATACAGAGCGCATATTAAGTTAGATGTGAAAATTTGAAGAAAAATCTACTTTTTGCTCGTCCCTTTCTTTCGTTTCTTGGCCACGCCGGCGCCGGCGGCGGCGTGGATGCTCTTCTTGGACCGCTCGGATGGTCCGGCGTGATGTTCGCCTTGCGTTTGACGCAACTGCGCCGGAGTCATCTTACGTTTCTTCTTCTTCTTTTTCGCGTCGTTTTCGCCACCGGCGTCTTTGTTTTTGTTGTCTTCGTTCCCGCCCTCCGCGCCGCCGTCTTCGGGAGTCTCGCCCAACTGCGCGGCGAGGTGCGTCAACACCGCTTTCACCGGATTCTCCTTAAACGTCGGGTGTTTCAATACCATCTTCATCCGCTCGTTCTCTACTCGCGCGATCAGCTCGCGCTTTTTATTGTTAGTGCTAGTGCTAGTGCTACCCTTCTTCTTCTTCCCTCCTCCCAACGCGCTCGACAACATCTTCGACATCTTCTTCGAACGTTTACCGTTGCCGCTCAAAGCTTTCATCGACGCCGACGTCTCCAACAACGACGCGTTCAAGTCCTTCGCGAAATCGGCCAGGCCAAACTGAATGCTTTTGCGCTTTTTGTTCTTCGATTTACTCGATTGTTTCGAGATGGACGATAATCGAGAGGCGGAATTCGATTCGTGCGACCGGCGTATCTCTAGAAAGAGAGAGAGAGAGAGAGAGATGAACAGTTCGTTAGGGAAATCGGACGAGAGAGAGAGAGAGAAAAAGAGCGAGCGAACGAGCGCGCTCGAGAGTGAGAAACCAACCAGACTCCGCGTCGCGAAAGACAAAAAGAAAAACCCCTGATCTAGACTCACTCTCTAAAAACTTAGCCTTCTTCGTCGCTTTCTTCATCGCGTGCGGCGCTATTAAACCTTCGAACGACGACTTTGCACCCCCACCAAAGCCGGCGTCGTCGTTCAAAGTGTCCTTCGCTTCTCGCTTCCCGACACCTCCACCACCACCACCACCACCGCTGGGTCCAAAATCGTCGTCTTTTTGTCGTCGCCGCATCTCGTTGGCGAGTTTGAGGCTTCGTTTGCGCCCTCCGGGATCGCGTTTCGTCATTTGTGTGCGCGGAGAGAGAGAGACGACGAAGAGACGGAGAGAGAAGCGCCGATTGGAAAAACGCGTGTTGTTGAGTGGAGAGAGAGAGAAAAAAACTCCAAAAAAAAAGACCGGGTTGGGTGGAGGAGATACGGACGACGACAAAAGGAAACTTTTGCACTCCCCGAGAAGAATGCTCCGAGCAATCGCGCGAGGCGCGTCCTTCTCGAAGAAACCACCGTCCGGGCGCGTTTTGCAGGAAGAGTCGGACGTGCAGAAGCTCTTTTTGTTGACGCAGTTTCGGGAACGAATCGGAGCGGAGAAGCAGCGGAAGAAGAAGAAGAACGAGGAGGAGGAAGGAGAGGTTCGCGGCGAAACGAGAGAAGCGGTCGTCGCGAACGAGGTTTTGGAAGAGTCGAGAGGATGTTCGTCTCTCGAGAGGAAAGAGCGAGTGTGGAGGAGCGTACAGACGCAGCTGACGACGATTGGTTTGGATTTGATGGGGAGGACCGGGGACGTCTCGGAGACGGTTACCACGAATAAGAACGTGGTGAAACCGTCCGAAGCGATTGAAAACGAAGAGGGGCTGTTTTTAAGCGGACCAGCTTCAGTCGGGACGGTCGTATCGTTGTATCCAGGGATAGTGTACGCGAAAGAAGCGTTGAGGTTTCTCAAAGGCTTTCCGAATGTGGCGAAAGAGAATGCATTTTTGGTGGCGCGATACGACGACGCCGTCGTGGATGCGAAACCGTGGGAGGAAGAACGGCGGCGGAGTAACGGTGAGAGTAGTTTTAGTGGTGGTGGTGGTGGTGGTGGTAGCGATAGCGAGAGTGGTACCAATAGTTTGAGTAGCAGTGGTAATAGCTGGCCAGGTTTCCCTCTTCGAGACGATTTTGAAGAGGAAAAAGTTGTGGGCGCTTTGAAGAAAGAGTGGGTGGAGAAGCTTCCGCCGTGGCTAGAACAGCTCTCCAGACCGGCGTTACACGCGAAGATTAAGAAATCTTGCCTGGACGTCGCTACGGACCTTCTAGTACAAGCAGGGAAGCATCCCATAGCGTTTGCACACAAAGTAAACCATCCACCTCGAGGAAAATCGCCAAATGTGATGATATGTATGCACGATTACGACGTGGTTGAAGGAGCGAAGGAAGCGTTGCGGATGATGAATATGGACGCGGAAGACTCTCAGAAACTGGAAAGAATGATACACTTCATGCGCGCGGCAATACCGAACGTGTACTTGAGTAACGATATAAGAGATTATGAACGATTTGACGCAGCCAAAAGCGCTCAGAATAAAGGCTTTCTGAAGATGGTGTCATCTTTCGCCGCCGGTTCCATATTTGAGGACCCAAACGAGAAAACCAAAGATCTGACCGAAGCGCAAATGGCTGATATCGTCATGAAAGCCGCACCAACAATCGCTTTAGTCGCAACACGGGACATAGAAGCAAACGAAGAGTTATTCTTAGATTACAGGTTGTCCTCACACGTCGAAAGACCTGATTGGTACGTTCCTGTCGATGCAGACGCCGAGAAAAGACGGTGGAGTTGATTCGCAGATAATTTTTGCGCGCGCACGCCTTGTAATATGAAAGTCTTTGTTAAAAGTTCTTGTAGTTAAGTTTGTAAAAATTACACGGTGCCCTTTCCAGACGTCATTACTAAGTCGGCATCTGATCTGTGTTCTTTCGGAGCACCAGTGCCCTCATTTTCCGGAAAATACGTCAAAAAAGCTCTCTCCAAGACTGCCGCAAACGCCGGCGTTCTGGTCTTCTTGGACACCGAAGGTAACATCATCGAACATATCGTCACGGTGACGATAACACCGGTGATGTCCATGACTACTTGTACCACCGTGCCTGCGTGCGCAGGATCTGCGCCAAATTTTGCTAACAAAAACGGCAGCATCACCCCTATGAGTGTCGATGAAAACACAATCACCGCTAAACAGCACGTTAGTGCCAACACGTTCAAGAAACCACCCCGAGCTCTTCCGTGCGTGATGTACGCTCTCACAAAACCTCCAACCGCTACGAGCACGCACAAGAACATACCAACAATGATTTCTCTGTGCATTTCGCTCAAGAACGATCCGATCGAAACCGTGATTTCTCCTAAAACAATCTTTTCTATAATCTTGATAGCGCTCTGGTTACCGGCGTTACCTCCCGCGCCAACTAACATGGTCAAAAATACCGCTATGACGACGTGCTCAGCTAATAATTGTTCGTACCGCTGCAACACGACCCCCGAGAGCGATTGAAGAACTAACAATCCTAACAACCAAACGCTTCTCTCCACCACTTCATCGAAGATACTTCTACCTCCGTACCCGCCCATGGCACACGCTCGCATCACAGTCGCATCTCTCTGTTGCAGAGCAGCTAAAAAGTGATCGAAATCGACCGCGGGATGATCGTGATTCTCCGGCTCCCCTGCTTTAATGTGCACAAACTCGCTGAAATCCTGCACGTACCCTCTATCTAAATTCATTTTCTCTGCGTACGCCTTCATCTCGTTCAGCGATATCTTCCCATCGCCGTTCGTATCCATCTGGTTAAACATCGCGCGTATCCATCCATGAACCACGTCGTCCGGGTTCGAGCTTATCGCTTGCCGTCGTAAATCCTGCTCTTTCTTCCGCAACATCAACTCTTGCTTCCTTTTCTTCTTGTACTGTCTCGATTTTTTCGACACTTTACCCATGATGGTTTTACTTCTCCTTTCACCTTCTTCTCCTCCATCGTCGTCTTCGTCGTCGTCATCGTCGTAGTTGTCGCTGGAGGATGGTTTAGGAATCTCAAAATCCACGTGTTGCATCAATTGCTCTTTCTCTTCTTCGGACATGCTCTTATGATTTTGATTCCTTCTCTTCGAGGAGGATCCGCCAGCGAACAATAACGCGTCCAAAAAGTTCCCAGCGCCTTTTTTCGATGTCGCATCCAATTCGTTTTTCCCCAAACTCGAGGAGCCATCAAAGGTCAACAATATCGCGAAGAAACCGAGACACAGGGCGACTAAGAAGGAAGCAAGTCTTTTCGAGTTGGATTCCATCTTAGACGCGACCGGTCCAGAGTCGGTCATTATTTCGCGCGTCAATAAATAAAAGATGTGAGCAAGGAGTGCTTGCTTTTTGTGTCGACGAGTGTGAAAATTGATTGATGAAGTTTTGACATTTGACCGAAGTGGGGACATATTACGTTGAAACTATGGCGTACATACTTTGGAAATCACACGGCTGAATATACTTTGCGTCCACTGACCCATGTTTCATATACGCTCGAGCGATCGTCGATGATTTCCCCATTCTCTCGTTCTTCTCCTTCTCCCTTGCTGTTGCTATTAGTGTTGCTCGTCGCAGTATCTCTCTTCTTCTCTAAAACGACGAAATCCATCAGCGCCCCGTTGAAGAAACCACCAAACGCGTCTTCGTTGAAGGAAGCTCGCGCGCCGCCGATTGTTTGCGCTTCTAATGCCTTTTCTACGCTCATAGATTGATCTTTTTTGTTCAAAGTTCGCTTTGTAGAGGCTTGCAAGATGGCTTCGAGAGGATTCGCAGGCGCGATGGGAACATCGGAGCCAAAAGCGATGGTGGTCAATTCACTCAACGTCTTGTACATGTGCGTTCGTTCCGTTCTCGAGCGTCCGAGCTTCTCCACGAGTGCTCTTTCAGAATCTAATGCTAAATGTAATGGCTGCACCGATGCGATCGGTTTTAATCGTTTTATGCGTGCCTCGACAATTTCTGATTTTAAATTCAAATGATCGATGCTTCCGTCGCCACTCAAGTGTTGAATATGTTCAATTCGAAACCGACGATCCCTTTTTCCGTTCGTTTTCTCAATGGTCTCGAGCATATCCAAAGCCGCATCCACTGCTGCATCACCGATAGCATGCACTGCGATTTGCAATTCCGCTTTATCTGCCTGGATCGCAATTTGCTTTGCGTGTTGTATGTCCCGGACAAACATTCCAGTCGCTGTGCGACTGGTTTTCATGATGCGGCTGTTATACGGCTCGTGAAACTTTGCCGTGTTGGCGCCCAGACTTCCGTCCAGAAATAATTTAACGCCAGCCATACGCACGTTTGACCGTATCGTTTGGTCTAAATTTAATTCTTTCTGCCGCAATTGGTTCCCTTTATACCCTGTATAATGGAAAAAGGCTCCATTCCCTCTTTCCTGCTCTAATGCTGCAAACTGCCAGTCGTCAAATGGCAAGTAACAGTTCACTCGCAAAGGAAGACCATGTGGCCGCAATTCGTTATCCAACTCCCTCAAAATCATGTAGTCACTTCTAGAAAGCTCAAAGTCATACGCCTGCAACGCATCGATGGCGCCAAAATCGCTCACTCTCGTTATCCCTAACTTTGCGAGCGGCGCGAGCACACCTTTCAAGGCGTTCTTTCGTTCTTTTCTCGTTCTTTTTGGCAAGACTTTTTGAAATAATTGCATGGCATCGTCTTTGATTTCACCCGTATCGAAATCTATATAATCGCGAAACCGCCTGTAATACTCGTGGGTCGTATTCTTCTTCACGTCCGCCCATCTGACGTTAGCTTTCCGAAACCCGGCTTGATTGACAATCGCCATATGCATATCCGCTCTGAAAGCAATCACTGGATTTGAGATGTCGTCGATCCATCCTTTATATGGTAAATCCGTCTTTCCATCGTCTCTGAGTATCTTTCCGTCATCGTATCCGCTGGCGACGATCCATTCTTCACTGAAATGTGGAAAAGGCGCCCAGTTCCTTTCCTTAATTTTTAGCCTCGTCACGAACTCTTTCTTCGTTACGACGTCTGACAAATCTACCTCGTACTCTCTCTTCAACGCCAACGATAAAACGTGCGTGTGCGAATCGTGAAATCCAGGCACAATCAACTTACTCTCATCTCCCTTCTCCGTCACTACGACTTCCTCTACCGTCACTCCTACGGTTCTGAATATTTTAATCATCTTCTCTGCTTTCTCCTCCGTGCTTGCGACGCTCATGATTCGTTTCGTCCGGTTATTCATCGCCACCGCTTTCGCGTACTGATTCGACGTCCCGCGGAGCGGCAAGAATCTAGACGCTTCGTTCTCTCTCTTCTCCTCTAGATCCCACGGAAGTTCATTTTCCCCTTCGACCGATGCGGTCGACGATAGCGTCGTTTTCTCCTCCCGTTTCCCTTTGATAAAAAAATGGCCTCTGAAGACGATGATGTCGTCGAATTTCGCAATTTCATTTTTTTTCAATATCGGAGGACCAAACGCACTCTTATCTCCTCCTTTACTCGCATCCTCGACGTCGTAGGACACTAGCTTTGGATGCCAAGATGGTAAATCTGCCTCTAAGTTCACGTCCGATCTCGATTGGAAGCCAAATGGACACTTTTTCTTCTCCAACTGATGAGACTCTTCGGTGACAGTTGGAAAAATTATCGCGAAAACGACCGCGAGAAGGACGACGATTACGGCGAATTTATACTCTCGAGGAGTCGCGGAAAATCGTTCGAGCATCGAGGGTTTGTCCCTCTTCTGTGCCGTCGTTGTTTTCTTCCTTCTCTTCTCATTTGCGGTCTTGACCTTTTTCTTTGTTTCTTCTTCGGACATGGTTTCACCCGCAAAAGAAAAAAGTGAGGACGACGTGAAAGAATTATATATCGCTTTTATAAACATGTAATGTATGCGTGCTGCAAATTGGTGTTTTGATGTACAAAAAGTGTTTAATTTGTTGTCTCGCTCCCACATGGAGTTTATCTGGCGCCCCATGCGTCCGGATTTTCCGATTTCGAAGCGTTTTCATTCATCATTCGTAATGCGGCGACTTGCGAAGCGTCGAAGACTTGTTGTTCTTCGCGTTCGTTCCATTTCAAACATCTTCGTAAACTGGAGATGAAATCGCCAGTTTGGTTTTCAAAGTTAATCGTAGGAACTGGATATTCGCTCATTTTGACAAAGACAGAGTCGCCTCGGCAGAGCTCGCACCGCTCGCGACCGTCGAAGGAGGCCCAGGCGCTGTTGCGGGCGTTTTCAGAAACGCGAAGTTCGACTTCGACCGAGTCGGGGAAAATGACTGGGCGGAAAGATAAGGTGTGCGGGCAAATCGGGGTCATCAAAATCGCCTGAACGTTCGGATGTACCATGGAGCCGCCGGCGGAGACGGAGTAGGCGGTAGATCCAGTAGCCGTGGCGAGCATGACGCCATCGGCTTGGATGGAGGTGATGAGTTGCCCGCGATCGTACGCTTCGATCTTGGAGAGAAACGGTGAAGGGCCTCGGTCCACGAGGACTTCATTGAGGATAGTATACACGAAAGACGGCTCGCCATTGCCACCATTCTCAATTTTATCCGCGAATTTAAAGACCTCGCATCGTAAACGCATGCGAAGAGTAATTGGGACGCCACCGGAGATGTTTGCGATTGGCGGGCCACGACCAAGCGCCATGAGTAAACTCGGAGCCATATCGTTTCCTGGATGGTTCGTGAGAAAACCCAAAGAACCTAGATGGAATCCTAAAACCGGCGGTGTCGGACCTTGAAACATTTTACTCGCGTGTAAAATAACCCCGTCGCCGCCTAAACAGACGCAAACGTCAATCGTGCCCCAATCTTCTTTTGGGATTTTTCCTTTCGCATCTTTTTCCACCCATAAAGCTTTCGTTCGCACTTCAGTTCGATTTTGTTCGTCTACGGTTTCCAATTTGATCGTTTCATCTTCCAATTCTCTCTTCACGTCGGTATCTAAAATGACATTCATACCCATTGTCATTAACGCGTGCGCGACTTCGACCAACTGAGGCAGAAGCGCGTGGCCGATTTTTTTCAACAAGAAGATTGTTTTCGGCGGTTCTCTCCACACCAAAATCATTTGCTGCGTAGACGGGTGTGAAATCTTCAACTCCCTGTTTTCCACGAGTTCTCTCGTGCACGAGAACCCATCGGTTCGAATTAAATACATGTCCGGCGCTTGGTCCAAACTGGAAAATTCGCCCGACGCGGAAACGCCTCCCATCATGTTTGCTCCCATGGCGGAGACGTCTGTGACGTCTCCCATGCTCCCGTACTCGTTTACCGGATCGTAAGACGTTCGATACTTTGCATCGGTTTCAAATTTCGAATTTTCCACGGCTTGTTCAAACTTCTTCACTTCCATGGAGTGTTTCAAATCTGCGGCGTAATCTCTCACGAATTGTTCTTGCGCGATGGATCCAAAATCGCAAACTAATCCAAGCTCCATCCCTAACGCTTCTTCCACATCCACGCCTCTCGAAATTCTCCAGCACGCGACTAGACATCCAGTTCGCCCGATCCCAGCTTTGCAGTGCAACAACATCTTCTCCTTCGGCTCTCCAGGCTTCTTCCTCTTGTTCTTCTCCAACACGTCGTTGGCGATGTCGATGAACTCCTGGACTTGCTCTTTCGTCGGAACGCCCATATCTGTAATGGGGATATTCGTCGTGTCAAACTTTTTACTCTGATTAAAAGAACCTTGCCCGTCGCCTCCACCAAACGGTTTGACCCACTGATTGTCGCGATCTTCGCCTCGTAAATCAACCACTCGAGTAAACCCGTTCTTGGAGAGCCACGACCGGCCTTCCACCGAAGGTTGTCCGCCTCTGTAGAATGCTATCTCTCTTTGAGAGATCTTATTGTCCATATCTTCCTCATCGCTGCTGCTGCTGCTGCTGCTGCTGCTATCGCTACTACTACTGTCAGCACCCATAATTTCTTCGAACGACTTCACTCTCGGTTCCATGACCGCCTGTAAATTCGGAATCGCGGTCGCCTCCGGTCCTTTCTTCAATCGCTTCGACGCCGGCAACACCTCCATCGCCGCAGAACGCAACGTCTCGAATCGATGTCTCACGTTCAACGAGCACCCACCTTTAGTCGCGCAATACGACTCCAACAACACCCTTAAATTCCACAACGATGCTCTCAGCCTCGCGAGTTCTTTATTCCGTAAATTCGAGCTGTACTTGCTCGCGATATCCGCGCTGTTGCACAAAACCACCACTTCGGCTAATTGTTCGGTGACTTTGTTCGTGCACTCTTCGAAGACTTCTTGGTCGTAATCGACGGTACACTGCGCGTCTTCGTTCGCCAACTCGTCCGCCAAGTCTCTCACCACCGCGCGTTCGAGCAACGTCGCCAACGCCGCCAGTTTCGACGCGTTCTGCAGCGTTTTCAGCAGCGCATCCTTCTCCGTTTTCCCTTTCGATTCTTCTTCTTCCCCCAACCGGTCCGCTATCGCTCTGTTCCGCATTGTTCGTGGTATTCTCGGCAAAGATCTCGTCGTCGTCGCTCTTCTCACCGCGCGCGCCTTTCCTCCTTTTCGACGATTATTTGAGGAGATGGGATCGCGCCTCTGCGTTAGCGCCGTTGACGACGTTGACAACATCGTCGTCGCACCACCACAGGCTCGCATCTTTTTTTTTTGGCGCTCTCTGCTTTGAGAGAGAGAAGATCAAAACGAGCGAAAGAGAGAAAATCGGAGAGAGAACAACAGAACGCCTTGATTATTTGCCCTTTTTCCGGGGGGCATGTCCTTTCTTTCATCAGTCGCATGTGACACAGAACCGATTTTTTTTTTTTGTCCAGGGCCCCTTTCTCTTCTGACTTTGCGTTTTTCATCGTGCGACGGTGACGTGGCGAAGACTGGTTGAGAGAGGCAACAAACTTTTCGTGTGGGCTTTGAAGAGAAAGAACGAAATTGGAAGTTTTGTTGAGAGTTTTGTGATGAGACTCTCTCTCAAAAGACCAAAAGCGTCGTCACTTTTTACACGCACGCGCACACGCACGCACACGTTTCCTAAGAAAAAAAAAGAAGATGCAATCTATCGCGCACCAGCGCTACCAAGCCACCGCGGGCGTCGAGGTTCGTCCTTTGCTCTCTCTTTTTCCTCTCCGTTTTGGTTTGATTACTCTTTTTTTTTTTATTTTTGGATATATATCTTTTCTCTCCGATTGATGATGATTTTCGCGCAAAGGAGTGTACGATCGACTGACGATGTGATGCGCTTTCTCTCTCTGTCTCTCTCTCATCGTCGTCTGCGACGCGTTTACTACATCGGCAGCGATTTTCGTTCAAGCGCTCGTGCTCCAACTCTCGCAAAACGTTCGCGCAAAAGAGAACCTTGAACGCGGTGTCGTCCAAATCTGTTGGCGGTTTCAAGGTGGAAAACAAGTCGGTTTTAATCGTCAACACGAACGGCGGCGGCCACGCGAACATTGGGTTCTGGCTCTCGAAGACGCTCGCGAACGCGAAGCACGACGTGACTTTGTGCGTGGTTGGTGAAGAGACGGATAAAAAGATGCAAAAAGCGCCGTTTACGTATTTCGATAAGGATTTGAAGCCGTTGGGGGTGAAGACGATGTGGTCGAACCCGGCGGATTTGAAGAGCAAGTTGGGCGGCGCGAAGTTTGACATCGTTTGCGACAACAACGGGAAGGATTTGGAGAACGTCGGGCCGGTGGCTGAGTTCGCCAAGGAAGCCGGAGCGGAACAATTTTTCTTCGTTTCCTCGGCTGGTATTTATAAGCCGACGCCGACGCCGCCGCACGTGGAAGGCGACGCGGTGAAAGAAACCGCCGGACACGCCATCGTCGAGAAACATTTAGTGGACATGAAGTTTCCGAAAGGCATGACGTCGTTTAGACCGCAATACTTGACCGGCTACGGCTCGAACAAAGATTGCGAGGAGTACTTTTTTGACAGAATCCAAAGAGGTAAACCGATCGTCATCCCGGGCAGTGGCGACCAGTTCGCGTCGGTTTCCCACGCGGAAGATTTGGCGACTATGATTGCCAGCGCCGTGGACAACGCCAACGCGAAGGATGAAATCTTCAACTGCGTGACGCAAAAAGGCGTCACTTTGAGAGGTATGGCGGAAGTGTGCGCCAAGGCGATGGGTAAAGAAGCGACGATTATCACGTACAAAGAAGGCAGCGTCGAAGGCGTCGAAGCGAAGAAGCAGTTTCCGTTCAGAGTCGTGCACTTTTACGCTTCCAGCGCCAAGGCGATGGCGAAATTGGGCTGGGAACCGAAGCACCCGGATTTGGAGGCGACTTTGAAGGACAGATACGCCGAGTATTGCGCGAGCGGGAGAGATAAGAAAGAGATGACCTTTGAGTTGGACGAGAAGGTTTTGGCGACTTTGTAATTTGTGAACTTAAGTAGTACAGTATATTTCTTTACGTCTTTCTTTTTTTCTATCTTCTCTAAAAATTAATTCTACTTACGCGCTACGTATGCTAAATTTTCTAACTCGCAACTCTTCTGCACGGTTCGTGTTCGGACGGAAACGGCTTATTCGGAGGTCGACAGTCTAATCTATCGCACGTGGCAAATATGGCGTCTCTTTCTGGAACGTATTTCGCTTCGCCGACGCCTTTGGGGACGACGGAAAAATCTTCCAACGACGCGAGGTCGATGAAGACGGTTTTCTTTCCTTGCGATAACGAATCGATTTTCTCTTCAATCGTCGACAAATCAATCTCGTTCCCGGCGTCGTTGACTACATCTTTCGCGGAGATGACGCTAATGTCGTCGCGAAATCGCGCGTATCTCGGATCGTTCCAGAAATCAACTTCTAGCATGACACCTTCGTCGCAATCAAAGTTTAAGCTTTGGCAGCACATCTCGTTGCGTTCTCGACCGCAGAGCTTAGACAGCACGATTTGGTGCCGCATCATGATGCCGTGCATGGCAGGCGGGTACTTTTCGATCCAGGGCGCATCGCAGGGAACAGTTGGCGAGATTGGTCTTCTCCCTGCGGATGTTGCGATTTCAATAACTCTGGCGACGGATAAACCGTGCGATTCAACGCCGACTTTCGCGTTCGCTTCGTTCGTTTTCAAACCGATAAATCCGAGGACGCCTTTCTTGCCCAATTTTTCCTCCACGTTTTGTAACTTGTAAGGCTTATACGCTTCGGCACCGTAGTTCCACCACCCGAGACCTTTAAATGTGGTCGTTTTACGCAACGCGCCGACGGCGTGGCCCATGACAATCCTCGGCGGTTTCGCGGTCCAGTACCCCGGTTGGCCTTGGACTTGAGGAGGACCAGCGATACCGGACCAACCGGAAACGAACCACGGCGGGAACCCGCAGACGTACTCTTCTTTGTTCGGATTCTTTCCGTTTTCAGTCGGTGCAAAATCCTTCAACCCTTGAAGCTTTTTCGATTTGATTTCGTACGTATCGTCCACTTTCATCGGTCGAACGTCCACGTCTTTCAATCCGAGCGGCAAGACTTTTTCGTCAATTTTTTCCATCGATAAATCCCACCCCGAACGTTCGTAGTTTTGGCTCTTCTCCCACTCGTCTCGCATTCGGTTCCCTTCTCCGGGATCAATCAACCGTTGCATGGATCTTCTAAACACCGGCTTACCGGAAACCGCGGTTTCCACGACATCGTTGAAGATGTGTTGATCCCATAACGTTTCTTTTGCGCCAGCGGCGACTTGGCCGTTCCATTTCTTTAACGGCGGCTCCGTGTCGATGATTCGAAGCATTCTCGAGACGGTTTCGTTGAGAACCCATCGCGTGACGCCAAATTCAGGCGCGTTTTGCGCGTATACGCACCCGATATTCAAACCACCCGGATGTCCGTTTTCGTCTTGAGCAAACAAAGTGAACTTATTAAACGGAGGTGACTTCAACAGCGGATACGGGTTCATTTCAAAACGCACATCCGTATCGACGTACATCGGGTTATAACCCATCCCGACTAATCGTTCCATGTAATGAAATCGCACCCACCATAAACGAAACGGCGTCGCTTGTTCTTCCTCGGTGACTTGAAACGTGCCCATTTGTTTGGCACGATTTCGTAAAAACGAGGTCCATCCGCAATCGACACCCCACGGGCCTTTGAGCAAATCGTGACACGTTTCCGCGGTGTTTGTGATTAAAATGTAGTGCTCAAACCCGAGCTTGCGTAAATTGGCCACCGTGTTTGCGGCTAAATGGTTCCCGCCTCGGTTTGAAACGAACAATATAATCTCCTTTCGAAAACTTCTCCTCTCGGCGGCGATTTTCAAGTTTCCCGGAAAATCTAAATCCATGCCGTTGATTGGAGTCACCTGACCAATCGACCGCCACTCGTGTTCTTCGGGAGTGTCTTCGGGATCGCTCAGAGGTAACGCCCCGCCGGTAAAAATATCAAAATTCGGCGCCTGGTCTTCTAACGCGATGGCGGTCGAATCGCCGATTTCGATAGCCTCCTCGACGACTTTTGGAATCGTTGGCGTCGGTGGCGCCGTTGGCGCCGGCGGTGACCAATTCAAACCGTAATGCGACGTCGCTCTGACGTACGATCCTTCGTTCGTCTTCTCGCGGAAATGTTCCGGTTCCTCTCCTAAATTAACGACGCTGCTATCGTCACTCTCGCTACTGCTATCGTTGCTTTTCTCTTCCGACTGCTTCTTCGCCTCTTCTTTTTTTTCTTCTTCTTCTTCTAACGCTCTTTTCTTTTCCGCGTCCTCTTTCGCCCGTTCCATCTCTACCATCTCCCTTCGTTCTCTCTCCTTCGCTTCTTTCTTCTCCTCTTCTTCTCGCTCCTTCTTCTTCCTCTCTTCCTCTTCCTTCTCAATCTGCAACGCCATCTCCGCTCCTTCCTTCTCCTCTTCCTCTTCCTCGATGATCTCTTCCGCTTTATCCAATCCGACTCGATCGATTAATTCTTTCTCGTTGTGCTCCTCGATCGTCTCCACGCGTTCGTGCTTCCGCTTCGAAATGTGCCTCAAATTCAAGTCCAACTTCCCGGTGCGAGTATCAATCAAATCCGATTCCGGTTCGTCTTCCCCGAGAAGCGTCGCCGCGCCGACGCCAGACTCCAATCCAAAGAAGTGTTTTCGAACCGCCACTCGTGCGACGAGCAAATCCTCGTAAAAAACAAACGACGCCATGAATATTAACAAGTAACAGAGCGCTTTCAAAGACGTGAACGAGGACGCGTTTCCACCATCGTCAAGAGAGCTGCTCGAAGAACGATGATGATGTTGCGTCGAGGTCGTTTTTACGCCCGGTCTCGCCTCCACGTCCACGACGACCGACGACTTTGAGGGGTGATGCTCTTGCTCCGCGAGGACGTCTCGTCTCTGCGTCGCCATTTTTCTTTTTCTGTTTCGCGCTTTCTACGACGCGGAGAGAGAGAGAGAGAGAGAGAGAAGAGCACTTATGTGGGGAGAGAAATCATCAGTCTTTTCTCTTGATTTCTTCTCTGTTTTTTTTTCTCGTAACGCCTTTTTTTTGCATGCCCCAAAAAAGAGAAACATTAATGAGGACGTTGACGGTGCGCACCGCGCGCGCGTACGGGAGTCCGGAAAAAAAGGACGACGACGACGACGCGACGATGTGGCGTCCGAAAGATTTCGACGATTTTAACGACGGAGGCGCGTACCCGGAGATTTTTGCCGTGCAATTTCCGAACGAAATCGGATGGCGGGAGCGAGAGAGTCGCGAGTCTTCTTCTGAATCTTCTGAATCTTCTTCTTCGTCCTCCTCTGTCGCGCGATGTCCACCGTCGTTGCCGGTGGATTTTGAGACGTTGTTGAGAGACTCGACGGAGATGATGCTACGAGTGAGCGGAAATGTCGCGACGACGGACGCGCACGACAGTTACAAGGCTTTCGTGCGCGCTTTTGAAGAGGACGCAGAGGCGAAAGAGATTGCAAAGTTTGGGAGTTTGCGAGAGGCGAAATCGATCGAAGTTGTCGATAACGATACCGTCGACGCGCTTAAATTTGAGAGCGAGTTTGTGGCGTGTGAAAACGGCGTCGGGAGACCGTGCGTGGTGAGGAATGTGTTCAAGGTTGGGCTTTACAACGTCGATTTGTTAGATCTCTTTCCGGAGGAAACGCTCACCGTGAACGATAAAGCGCCCGCTCGGAGAACGGATAAAGGAGCTACCAAACAGAATACGTTGCTCGTAACCGCAAAAAGATATAAAGAGTACATGGAAGACTACGAGAACTGTGACGACGATGTGGTGCCGGCTCCTTTTTACAACAACGGGTGGCGAATATTTTCAACGAACCCGGAAAAAGTAAACTCGTATTTCGAGAATATGCACCCTCGATTTACTCGAGCGGCGGACGAAACTGAATCAATTTTACGCGAAACGTTCAAGTTTCTGGTGAAATCATCGTCCGCGCCACACATGTATTCACAGGTGGACGAGATGACCGCAAACGTGTCAAGATCCTTGAATAAAGCGTTCATAGGCCCAACCGGATGCATCACTCGACTCCACTTCGACGCGCAAAACGCTCACGGATTTTTGGCGCAAACCAAAGGAAGAAAGCTTTTTGTACTCTTCCACCCATCTGCAGATGTCGATGCGACGAATTGTTGCTCGAGCGAGGACGAGCAGACGGAAATGAATCAGTCGTTGATCGATCCTTTGCGATATGTTCCTGAGAAAGCTCGAAAGCACCTCTACGCGTGCGTCGTCGAAGAAAACCAAGCGATTTTTATTCCTCACAAGTGGTGGCACTACGCGGTCTCGTTAGATTCGAGTCACACAGTCATGCGGAACTTTTTTCACTCGAAAACGAACGTTGAAGGCCTTGTGACAATGGTCACGCGTTCTTTGGCCAACTCCCGGAAGCCGGCCAAGGCCCGGCAATAAAAAAAGATTAGTCGAGACGATCTTCGATGTCAATATATAATAGTAGTAGATATGAACAACAAATTATGAAGCTATGGTAGTATAAAATATATCTCTCGCCTTCTAGAATAGTACGTATTTATAGTATTTAAGCGGAAAACAATTCCTCGAGCGTCATGTCTCTCGCTTCGGCGACTTCCTTCGCGGTTCTCATTTGAGCTAAGCCTTTCACCGTAGCGCGAGCGTTGTTCAACGGGTTGTTGCTCCCGATTTGCTTCGCGAAGCAGTTTTTGTATCCGGCAAGCTCTAAAACCGCTCGGCAACTCCCACCAGCGATGACCCCAGTACCCGGCGCGGCTGGTCTCAACATGATTTGCGCCCCGCCGTTGCCTTTTACCGTGACTCTGTGCGGGAACGTGTCTCCCTTCGCAATCGGCACCTTAACCACGGACTTTCTCGCGTCCGACGCCGCTTTCATCACCGCCCCTTGCACTTCCTTCGCCTTCTTGCACCCGACGCCAACGGCGCCTTTACCGTCTCCGACGACGACCGTCGCGCGGAAGGACATTTGCGACCCACCTTTAGTCACTTTCGTCACTCGGGAAACTTGGACGACGTTCTCCGTGAACGGGTCGTCGTTCTTGGCGCCTCGGCCGCCACGTCCACCGCGTCCGCCTCGGCCGCCACCTCGGCCACCGCCTCTTCTTCTGCCGTCGCTTTCATCGTCGTCTTCGCTGCCTTCGGCTCTGACGATCAAAGACATCGCGCGACGACCGGAGGATGACGACGACGAGCATTTTGAGGTTTTATCTAAATTCGCAGACGCGATGTGCACGCGCGCGGATAAGGAACTCGCGGTTAAAGAAAACATGCTTGGAAAGATTATATTCGAGTGATACGAATGTGTTCGCGTACAAAGAGAGCGTCGGAAGTGTAGTTAGTACTTCGCGAGGTGGTGTGCGTTGATTGCGCGCGTTTTCTCTACAATGGCGACTCATCCGGATAAAACTTCTCTTTTTCTGGGTCACGACTTGTGTTTAGGGTTTTTGGATTCTCGAGCTTTTTTTTTGCCGGTTGCGGACTTATAAAAACGTTTCTCTTCTAAAAAAGTTTTCTTCACTCTTTCGCATCGGCGGCTTGTTTTGCGCGTATTTCTGTGCTGCTGATGTCGTTTCTAAAATTCTCCAGAGATTCAAACACGTCCGAAACGCCGGCGGGTAAGTGGATGTCCGCTAACGTTTTAAACGCACCACCGGAAGTGGCATCTTTTCGACCGCAGACGAGGAAAGAGCAGTTCCGCGAGTCTTTAATTTTTCGCAACTCTCGAACCATGACGTCTGCGTCGTCGCCGTAATATTTCGGGTCGACTAAGCGAACGGCGGTGTCGTAACCGACGACAAAGGTGGTGTTTGGTAAAAGTTCCGCTTTTTGGCTGAATAAAGGCGCGTCTCTCGTGAGAATGAGCCTGTTTTGCTCGTCCGAGTCGAACTGTTTCGCCCGTTGGACGACGACGTTTGTTTCGAGTTGGCCTTTATCCGCGTTGGAAATGGATAACTCAAACGCGGGAGTGGCGAGTAACGCGCGCTCGTTTTCACCATCGTTCTCCTTCTTTTCTCGTTTTCGCTTCTCTCGGAGATACATCGTCGCCGCGTCTAACATGCCTCGATGGCCTTCGTGGACCGGATTGAACGACCCGCTCAAGACGACATTCGCCGTGGTGCAACCGATTGTTTCTAGTTTACCTCTGTGCATCGAATAAACGCTTCGTTCGGGCATGTCACTCGATGCGTCGTTCTCGTCGCCGCTATTCATACTCCTACCACTATTACTAATATTACTATCATTATCATCCTCTTTCATTTTTCCTACGTCTAACCACCTCTCTAACAAAGATTTTTTCGCATCGCTTACTTTTTCAAACCAAGGCGCGTCGTACTCTAAAAACTCCAACCTGTCGCCCTTAAACGTCAACGCGTCTTCTCGGAACGCTTTCCAAGACGCATCATCTCCATCTTCTCTGCCACTAAAACTCGCGCCTCGCTCCTCTTGGTCTTCCGTCTCCAACCACCTCTCTCCGTCACCTATGGCTGCTCGAACCAAACACTCGCTCGCGACGCGATCCTCCTCCGCTCTCGATCGCTCGCTCTCTTTATCTAACGTCACCTTCCTCGTCGTCACGCCAAACTTGGAATAGACGCTCACGAAGCACCTGTGTTCGCCTCGTTTCGGTGGCGTGGATACGAACGCGCACGTGGCGCCTACTCCGAGCACTCGCCTCGCCGTCGCCGCGATTTCGCCGCCATTCTTATTCGCCTCTTCCTCCATCCTCCCAAACATGTAACTTTTCTTCGTGTAATTCGCCTCTATCGCTTTCCTATACGCCGCTCTCGCTAAATCTTTGCTCGTTCTGACGTCGCAAAACGTCTCTCTCTTTTCCTTCCTCTCCGAAGAAGAAGAAGAGCAACAACACTCGAGCGCGTCTAAAACGGACTCTCGACTGTACAAAACGTTCGCGGACAAAATCGTCCTCGACGCGTTCGGGACCGTCAACAACCACTGAATCGCAGACGCGCATCCTCCGGCCACGTTCAAGGATAACTTTGCCGCCGCCGTTCCCCCGTTCGACAAAACCACGCCGGCTTTGCTCTTCGAAGGATGATGATGATGATGTTTCCCGTTGTGAAACTTTTGAATGCATTCGAACACGCGCGCTGGGATGATCGACGCGCCGGTGCCGCCGGAGGGAGAAGAAGAAGACGGAGAAGAAGACGACGACACCGGTGGTGGTTTCGGTGGGATTGGCGACATCATGTTCTGTTGTTGTTGTTGTTGTTTCGCAGCGGGTTGTTTTCTTGTGCGTCTCGCTTCCGTAAAGAGAGTGGGACAATTCGTTGAAAACCCTAAACTGTCCCCCCAAAACGGGGCTGGCTGTGGGAAAAAACCGCACAAAACCAAAGTTTGAAAGAGTACAAAAGCGAGCGCTCGAGAGAGAGAGAGAAAGAAAGAGAAGAGAGGCAATAAAGAGGTCCCACGGTACCGCTGCTTTTGCTCGTCCTTTACGAAATTCTGATATGTCTGCTGCGACGACGACGACGGCGACGAACTCTGCTCGAGCCCGCACGCTTCAACGACAACAACAAACTTTGAACAAGAAATCGCTGGAAGAAAAAGAAGAAAAATACTTATTCGTGAACGGCGAATCGGTCTCGCATAACTTCCAAATCAACTCAAAAACGTTCACGAGCTTGTCTATTTTGAGCGGATCGATCGCGGGGATATTAGGCGCGACGGATTGGATCGGATTGGTTTGGTATTGCGGGACGATTTTGGTGATAGGTTTGGTGACCATCGGGTGGAGGTGCAAGAACGAACCGAAGCGATACGCGCCGGAGTCGATCGGGAGCGCGATATTCGGGCAAGGGTTCAGCGGCGGCTTCGCGAGTTTTATTTTGTTTTGGACGCTGTTTTATAACGTGTGCCATTTGTTCTGAGTTAGAAGAGACGCGCGTACGGGAAAGATGTTTGGGTACGGTTCAAACGCCGCGCAGCAGGAACAATTCGCTGAGCAGGTGAGACAGAGAAGACCAATCGCGTACGTTTTACCGCACCCAGAGTTCGAAGAGAGGCACGTGGGTGGAGTGAACGCGTTAGATTTGAGATGCTACGATGAAAGTAACGACGCTACAAAGAGGAAGAAAGTGTTAGCGTCAGCCGGCAGAGACGCGAGCGTTCGCTTATGGGACGTCTCGGAACCGGAAAATGTGAAAAAAATGGCGCTGTTCGTCGGTCATCGCGGGTGGGTGAACGACGTGAAACACGTCCCATCGACGAATAGAGAATCTTTGCTCGTAGCCTCGGGCGGGAGCGACAAAACCGTTCGATTATGGTCGCACAATTTGTTGAATTCTTCCGACGCGGATAGTGACGATAAAAAAAATAGTAACATTAGCGACGCGTCGTGCGCGATAGGGAAACTGCGTGCGCACGACGATTACGTCATGGCTTTAGCAACAAACAGGGACGGGTCGATTTTAGCCAGCGGCGGTCTCGGTGGTCAACTCTTCGCCTGGGACGTGGAAACGCTGAAACAAAGATGGTCAACGGAAGGCTTGAGTTTGGACGAGTATTCCTTGAAGGGCGCCAAGGCGTCTATATATTGCGTGGGCATCGCGAAAGATGCAAATCTGATAGTTTCTGGCGGCACAGAGCTCGCTTTGCGCGTGTGGGACGTGCGTACTAAACGTAAAGTGTCCAAGCTCAAAGGACACACGGATACCGTGCGAGGCTTGTGCATAAACGACGACGGGAAAATTGCCATCACGGCGTCCTCGGATGGGACCATTCGCGTGTGGGATATTTCATTAGGTCGTCAATCAGACGTGTTCGCTGGAGCGCACGAAAGTGGGTGCTGGTCGGTATCTGGGAACGCAAACTTCACCAGATTCTATTCCGGTGGCGCTAAGGGCGACATTTGCATCACGGATATCAAGGCGAGAAAATCAGCCATTTTGTGCCGAGAGACGAGTAACGCGGCTGGTAACAACGGCGTTTTGGATTTGTGCGTCGATTTAAGCGCAAACACTTCTGAGGCGTGGGTGTGTACAACCGGTAAAGACATTCGCCGATGGCGCATCGATAGCAGTCAAGCGCCGTCGTCGTCGACGACGACGTCGATGACGACAAAATCACCTTCGAACGCAGACGATTGGTTCACCGTCGGATCGCCGGCTAAATTTTTACATCCATCCTCTCCAGCGTCTCAAGGGTTTCGTGCAAACCCGAAAGTGAAAAGTAGTCCAATCAATGTCACCACCGGTTCTTTAACCAGTACCAGTGGTGGTGGTGGGAGTAGTCTAAGCGCTCAGAAGAAATATATGCTTCAAAACAGTCCTGGGAAGAGAAGTCCTACGCACGCGACGCCGATTGGGATCATCCTGTCTGCTTCAGCAGTCGTTCGACACGCGGAACTACACGACCGCATGCGTATTCTGACCGAAGACGATTCTGGCGCAACATCCGTTTGGCACATTTCGGAAGGGTTACTGGAAACCTTTCCCAATCGCGCGTTTGAGGACGTTTTGAACGACCACGAGATCAACGAACCGTGCGCGGTGCCGAAATGGTTCAACTTGAGCCATCGCGAAGGATCGGTTGAAATTTCTTTGAGTCCATCCTCGTTCGCGAAAGCCGAATCATACGCGATAGATTTAGGCGACGAAACCGCAAACATGGATGCGAAATTAAACTTGGGCGTGGAGATGGTCCAAGCCTTGTTGATAGGTTTACATTTGAACACGTTGGACGAGACGAAATTAGTCGGCGCCAAGAGAGATGTGGCACAGAAACGTAAAGAAGATTTAGAAGAAGAAGAGGCGCGCGAAAAACAACGGCGGCGCGCACTTGGAAGCGATTCTGGAACAGATAGAGACTTATCGTCGGAAGAGTCGTCGGGAGACTCGTCCGAAGATGACGAAGATAAAAAGGGGTCGAACAACAACGCGGCTCGTGATTTGATGATAAACAAATTCCGAGCGTTTCAATTCAACGCATCCTCACCGAGGCTTCGATTTTCATCTGGAAATCGCGAATCGATACCGTTGGAGTTTTCAAAGTCTACGCCTTTGGATATCTCGTTACCGGAGGTGGCAAAGAACGTCCCGAAATGGGCGCTCGACGTTGCGCTTGGAATTTTCCCGGTGCCATCTTCCGCCAAGGCTTCCTTCGCTGTCTCCGTCTGCGAGAGCGCGGTGAATGACTTTCACGATTACGACGTGAGCGCGATAAAAACAAAATCCGTAAATGCCCCTCGCGTACTTACCATACGCAAGGTCCGAAACTACGTCGCCGATAAGCTGAAGATGGATGCCACAGTGAGAGAAGATTTAGAAATTCTCTGTCACGGCAGACCGTTGAAATTGCACATGTCGCTGGCTACCGTGGACGCGTACTTTTGGAAGAAAGGTGGTGCGATACGATTAGAGTATAGATTTAAACGATCATCGTATTCTTAGCAGGCGGTCGTTCTTGATGAACTATTTTCATTAGCGCTATTTTTTATTTGCAACATTTATACTATTACCTAACACATATCTAACTACTTCATTGTTTGATGTCGTCGTATTCCAGAATCGGCTCTAAGCGTCTTTTCAACTCCTTCACAATTTCCTCCTTTGTTCGTTTCTTTTGACCGTAACAGACGTACCTCTCCGCTAAATAATCCAACTTACCAAACATGACGCAAATACCGACGTCGAAAAAGTGCACGCCTTCAAATACTAAAGCGTCTTCCTTCGCGTGCTTCTCCAACGTTTCCTTTGTGCTGAAATTTTTCGCAAACGTCGACCAGTGCATTCGACTGTCCACGTGGTGTTGCACGTGATACCCGTCATCGAACGTCTTCTGATTCTCGAATGAGTTGATGCACGTGTACGCGCTTTTATAATCGTTTCGCGGGTCCTCCGGGCACACGAATATGTGCTGACTCCAATTTCCGAACATCAGGCCCAAGCTAGCTACTACATGGCTATATGCTATCGTCCAATTCGCCGCGGACGCGTTCACGTTCACATTCAAATACCACCAAGCGAAAAAATACGCGAGAACACACGAATAACATCGCAGCGCGTCTACCACACCTCGATGTCTCCACATGTTCATCGATAACTCAATCGGCGCCATAAACAGAAACCTCATCCAATACTTGAAAAAATCGAACGCCGAGTCTCGTCTCGAACGTTCGGTGGAGCTCAAATCTACATACGCCGCGTTTCCGTGCACGTGATGCATGGCGTTGTGGTGATACCAGTATATGCCAGGCGGAACCCCAAAAAACGGAGCTATCAGTAACGTCGGTATTACATTTAAGCATCGTTTAAAATACTCGTTCTTCTTCGCCCGAATCGCGTTCACGTGCGTGTGATAGTGCAAAGCCAACATAAATCTTTGCAAAAACAAAGCTCGAGAGAATACGAACCACGCGAACCCGCACGCGGTGGACATCTTCCCTTCGTCGACGAAAAACAACATCGCCCCTGGCGCGACGACAAAGACCAGACACTCTAAAAAGCAAAGCGCGACCCACGCGTCCTCTTTTCGATTCGTTTTACTCTGGAGAAACTGGACCACGAATTTTGGATAGCTGAAAACGCACTCGTTTCTCTCCGCGTGAACATCGAGATTGAAGATGGATTTCGATCCGTCGTGGTTGGTGCCGATGTACGGCGCATCGTCGTTTTGGGTAGAAGGATGATAAGCAGGAGGTGAAATGGTCGGCATTGGGGTGACTTGATGTGAAGCGCGCAGGAAAACAAGTGACGACAGTTTTAGTTTTTTAGATACGCCTCACTTTTTTTTCCCGAAGACGCGAAGAGCGCTGCGTCCAATTATATACGATGCCTTCTCAGATGCTCGCGCAACCGTTCCTCCTGAAAACGCACGGTTCGAGAGCTGACGCGTTAAACTCCATTCGCGCGAATTCTCGTCGCGTTTTGTCGCGCGCGTCTTACGTCGTCGCCGCGTCGACATCTTCCTCTCGTTTGGACGAACTGATTGCAACGTGTCGAGATGACAATCTAGGCATAGGCTCGACGCGACGCGGGGAGATTGAATCGATGATTGACAAACTCCTCCTCCTCGAAGAAGAGAATGAGAGCAAAAAGACGAAGAACACGGACGATTCGAGACTCTCCGCGCGATGGAAGCTGCTTTGGACGAGCGAACAGGAGACTCTGTTCTTGCTTGAAAAATTTAACAACTCAAACGCGTATCAGACCATAGACGTGCGAGCGAAGACGCTCTCGAATACGGTTGAATTTGCCGGCGGGAACACGTTTTTGGTGGACAGTGAGATTGAAATCGCGGACGAGAGGAAGGTGAAGTTTAAGTTTGTTTCGGCCGGGTTGAAGTTTTCGAACGGGTTTACGTTGCCGGTGCCCCCGGTAGGGAAAGGTTGGTTCGACAACGTTTACGTGAGTGACGAGTATCGCGTCGCGAGAGATTCGAGAGGGGATACTTTGATTGTCGAGCGGTGTCCCTGAAAGATGAATGTATGCTCTAGCTAGATATATGCGCGTTGTATTTCTATGTATTCCTATATCTGAAGTAGTCTAGACTATGTCATCTTTCGTCACATCCGCTTCAAACTCCTCCTCCTCTTTACATCGCTTGAATCTTTTCAACATCAAACTCGACGTGACGACTGAAACGGAACTCAACGCCATCGCCAAACCGGCGACTTCTGGGGGTAGCCGAACTTTTACGAACGGGTACAATAAACCCGCGGCGATGGGTATCCCGAGCGCGTTGTACCCTAACGAAAAGAACAAGTTCATTTCGATGCGTCGGAACGTGGCGCGCGATAAATCGAGAGCGTGAACGACGTCGAAAATGTCAGATTTGACCAACACGATACCGGCCGCTTCCATGGCAATGTCCGTGCCAGCACCGACGGCGATGCCAATATCCGCGCGCGTCATCGCCGGCGCATCATTCACACCGTCACCGACGAACGCCACAACGTTGTTGTGTGGGCTTTTTCTCCTCCTTCTCCTGGTGCTCCCACTCGAAGAGACCGTTGGTTTCCGTTCTCGTGCTTGCAACTCTTTGACGCAATTGACTTTGTCTCGCGGCAAACACTGCGAAAAGATGTAGTCGATGCTCCCAATTTGACGCGCAATCGTCTCGCACACGGCTTTGTTATCGCCAGAAACCATGGCAATCTCAACGTTTCGTTCTTTTAACGCTCGCAACGCTTTTTGAGCCTCTGGTCTCGGCTTATCTGCCAACGCGATGAAGCCGAGGAAAACGCCGTCCAACTCGACGCACACAACCGTGCGTCCTTTCTCCTCGCAGGCTCTAATTTCTGGGAGGGATGAGGACGACGACGACGACGACGCCGCCGAGTCGCCGAGTATGAAGTCAGAGTTACCGACGCACAATTTCTTTTGCTGTTGCTGCTGCCCTCCTTCTGATTTCACCAACAGGCATTCCAATCCGCGTCCAGGTACGGCGGCGAAATTTGATACGGACAAATCGGAGAAATCGAGTTGGCGGTCTTCCTCGGCGTACGAGACGATGGCTTTCCCGAGCGGATGTTCGGAGCTCTTTTCCGCCGCGGCGGCTATTTTTATCAGCTGCGCTTCATCGATACCAGACGCGCAGAAAACTTCAACCACGCTCGGTTTACCGAGCGTTAACGTCCCGGTCTTATCGAAACACACGACGGTCACGTCGTGCGCGATTTCCAGCGGTTGGCCGCCTTTAATCAAAATGCCCAGTTTTGCACCGACGCCGGTGCCGACCATAACCGCGGTTGGTGTTGCTAAACCTAAAGCGCAAGGACACGCGATGACTAAAACCGTCACGAAAAATACGAAACAGAACACAAACTCGCCTTCGTCGTCTGTCCAGGATTTCGGCACCGACGAGGTCGCTTTCACGGCGATGAGCCAAAAGATGAAGGATAAAAACGCCAAAGCGACGACGGATGGGACAAACACGGCGGAAATTTTATCCGCTCTGGCTTGTATCGGCGCTTTACTCGTTTGCGCATCCTCAACGAGACGCACGATTTTGTTCAACGCGCGTTCGGCACCGACGTTCGTGGCGGTGACAAAAACGGTTCCAAATGTATTCGTCGTACCCGCGATGACAAAGGCGTTTTTCGTTTTTGGCACCGGTAAGGATTCACCGGTGATCGCGGATTCGTCCGCGGCGGTTTCACCGCTCAACACGATGCCATCCACGGGAAACGCCGAACCGGGGACAACTTTTACGACGTCGTCGCGTTGCAACAAATTCGATTGTATCTCTCGCTCGGAAACAATCTGCAGCGCGCGCGCAGAATCCTTTTCGTCTTTTTCACCTTCAGCTTTGTGGTTGATGACTTCGCATATGATTGCCGTGTTTGGCGCCAAGGACACGAGCTTTTGTATCGCCTCGGACGCTTTACCTTTTGCACGAGCCTCCAGCCATTTACCCAAGAGTACGAAGGAGATTAAAACCGTGGACGTTTCGAAAAATATCGCGTCTTCCTTTTCGTCGTGGTCGTCGTGCTCCCCCATTTTATCGTCGGGCGGATTTAAAGCGTTTTTCAAGACGACGTAGACGGAATAAAAATACGCGGCGGACGTGCCCATGGCGATGAGCGTATCCATGGTGGCGGTTTTGTGTTTCAACGCCGCAAACGCGCGCGCGTAGAATTGGTACCCGAGAATAAATTGCGCCGGCGTCGCTAATATCCACGACATGATCCACATCAACGAAACTCGCGTGCCGTCCACTTTTTGCATGAAGAAAGCTTTCGTCTCGTCGATTGGATCAAACACAATCATCATCAAAAGCAACGGCAACGCCAGCGGCACGGAGAGTAAAAACTGCTTCTTGTATTTTCGCTCGACGAGTTTTGATTTTCTCTCTCCTTCTTTACCGCCGCCGTTTTCGTCTTCGTTCCATATTTCGCAACCGTACCCGAGACTTTGAATGGCGTATAAAATATCCCTGGCGCCTACGGACGTGCCCGGTTTCAATTCAACCACCACTTTTTCCAACAGTTCCGACGCGGAGACAGAAACCACATCGCCAGGGGGGAACCGTTTTGAAATGGCATTCTCAATTCGTGGCGGACACGATTGGCACACCATGCCGGAAACGTTGAACTTCATCGCGTCTGGTTTCGACACCGCGGCGTCGAAACCGAAATCTGAAATTTCATTCGCGATGTCGTCTGGTTTCAACATCGAGTCGCTCGCGACCACGACGGTCGCGGATTCGCTCAGCAAGTTGACTGAAAACGATTCCACGTCGTCCTCAAACGTTGGTAATGCTTTTATCGCGTTTTCTACCGCGGAAACGCACGACGCGCACGTCATGCCTTCCACGTTGAAGTGGTACGTTTTTGTTGTTCTTCGTTGCTTTTGTTGTTGCGTGAACGAAGACGAGGACGCCGAATTCCTGCTCAATATTAACTTCTCTCTTTCTCCGTCTCTTTCTTCTGCATCATCGTTCAAATTTGTTGTCGTACTTTTATCATTACTTTCGACGCATCCGTACCCGGCCAGCTCCAACGCTCGAACGACGTTCTCCTTAACAACAGCAACAACAGTCGTCTTCTCCTCCTCCTCATCTTCCTCCTCCTCGGGCGACATCAAAACGCTCACGACGACGTTCCTCTTCGCATCTTTTTCAACCGAATTCACTCGCACGTTCACCACGCGCTCCACGTTCTTCTCGATCGCTTCGGTCACCCACATCGCGCACCGGTCGCAGGACATCCCGGAGACGTCAAACTCGTAGTCGCGCATTTCCTTCCCGTCGTCGTCGTCTTCCATTTTCTTTTTTTTCTTTTAACGAAAACGCGAGAGAAGAGAGAGGTGACTTTGAAATTGGTGCGAGGACAACAGCAGCGTTCCACCACCAAAAGCGTTCGCGTCAGTCGTAATAAAACTCTTCTTGGTCGTCGCAAACATTATTTATTTATTAGTAGGTGTGTTTGACGTGAAGCGAAGTTGGTGTCTTTTGTGTGGAAATGGGTGAAAATTTCAAGGAAAAAAATCGCTTTCTCTCTCTCTCTCTGTCTTTCTGCTCAGTCGCTATCTTCTTCGTGTTGTTGTTGTCTCTCGACAAACCTAACGTATTCTTCGTCCGTTGGTTCTGGGCACCCTTTTTCGAGCAAGTAGTTTACGCAGTGGGGTTGTTCGTGGTAACGAGCGTACGCGACGTATCGCCAGTTGCGAAGAAGCACTTTCACCTCTTCGACTAAGTAGTTGAGGCAATCGAGTCGGCCATACATTGCAGCGTTTAGCAGGCATTCGATCTTTGCCATATGAGTTATCTTTCTTTCTTCAACAAGATATTTCAAGATGTCTAAGTGACCATATCCTGCCGCTTGTATTGCCACTGCTTTTTCCGTATCTCGCGAAGGTTTCACTTTGTCGAAAAGAAATCGAAGACAGTCGAGGTGTCCTTTGATAGCAGCTTGAAAGCACGACGTTCTTTCATCATACGGGCAATCGTTAGAGAAACAGTACTCCAATATCTCGAGATTACCTTTAAATACTGCCACAGTAATCGTCCTTTCATTCCACTCGCACTGTTTCACTTCTCTCGCCCACTTGAGCAACTCGAGTTTGTTCGTGCAAGCAACTCCCGAGCAAAACGAGGCTTGATCTACCACACTTCCACTACCATCTATCTCACCCCAGGGCGCGTGATTCCACACAAATTCCAACGTCGAAATCGATGAACATTCGTTAATAGCGTAATGTAATTCCGATACGTTTACTCCGGCGTACAAAAGCACACCCTGACTCTCACTATTCGCATTTGCAAAGAACCACCGATCTGTCGTATTCAATTTCGAAATCACATGCGAGACAAAAATATCCTTGTGATGCGTCACCAATCCCGTCCATAACTCCGTCGGTCGCATCAACCGCTCCAAATTCGCACAAAGCTCCAAAACTAAAGCTTTTTCTCTCTCCCTATTCTCCTCCCTTCGCGCCTCCCAGGATATAATGTTCCCCATTTTATCGTTCTCCTTTTAATGAACACTCTCAAGAATGAATGAGGAAAGAAAGTCAACAAGAAGAAGAAGCACAAAAAACTCAAAAAATTCTTTCTTTTTTCTCCAATTAACGAGGAGAGAGGTTCTGTTGTTGTTTGCACGCGACCTCTCTCTCAAAGTGGTTGGTGGTGGCAGTCGTTCGCGACGCTTTATGGTATTTTCCCCGCGCGCGTTAAGGGGCCATTTTCGGTTAAAATAAAGAAGAAAGAAAACAAAAAAAAACGCGTTCGATACGTGTTTTTTTCTCTTTTTTTTTGAAACCCTAAATT
>Ga0255753_1000835_pt1 | contig 38564 bp, 31 predicted proteins | sample 041ome_10_FD_179953 | JGI IMG/M metagenome (GOLD analysis project Ga0255753, IMG submission 179953) | Coastal salt marsh microbial communities from the Groves Creek Marsh, Skidaway Island, Georgia - 041412US metaG (version 2) | ecosystem: Environmental > Aquatic > Marine > Intertidal zone > Salt... | reverse complement strand
AGTCGATGGCATCGATGTTGCTGACTATAACAAAGTGGTCGACCAGTGTTATCTATGCGATCTGTGCTATCTGACAAAATGCCCTTACGTGCCACCCCATGAGTGGAATGTCGATTTTCCTCATCTCATGCTGCGCGCGAAGGCGATAAATTTCAAAAAGGGCGACACCAAATTCCGCGATAACATCATTACCAGCACAGATATGATCGGCAAAGTTGCCTCACTGCCGGGTATCAACACACTTGTGAATGTTGGCAATAAGACAGCACCCATCCGCGCGATGCTCGACAAAACACTTGGCATTCATAAAGACGCCAAATTGCCTCCATACACCAGCAAGCCGGCGCGGCAAACACATGGTGCGCTCATTTTCGATCCTCAAAAGGCCGCGGACAAAGCCATCGAGAATCAGGCTGCGAACGCGACCGTGCACGAACGCGTTACACTGTTCACGACCTGCTATTGCAATTACAACGAGCCTTCGATAGCCGATAGCGTCATTAAAGTGTTCGAGCACAATGGTGTCGGGGTCGACCTCGCTGCGCGCGAACATTGCTGCGGCATGCCAAAACTCGAGCTCGGCGACCTCAAGACCGTCGAGAAACTTATGGAGAAAAACATCCCAGCGCTTTACGAGACAGTGAAGGCTGGCAATGTGATCGTGGCAGCAGTGCCTTCGTGCGTGCTGATGTTTAAGCAAGAGCTGCCGTTGATGTTCCCCGAAAACGAGCAAGTGCAGGCGGTCGCCAAAGCATTTTTCGACCCCTTTGAATACCTGCACAAGTTACATAAAGAAGGCCGATTGAATCTAGACTTCAAACACTCACTTGGCAATGTCAGCTATCACGTCGCGTGCCACCAACGTGTGCAAAACATCGGCCCAAAAACTAAGCTCGTACTCGAACTTATTCAAGACACTATGGTGAAAAACATCGAACGCTGTTCGGGCCACGACGGAACCTATGGCGTTAAGTCGGAGACACTCGAGTTCGCCAACAAAATCGCTCGCCCGATTGTCAAACAGATAGAGCAACAGGCGCCGGATCATTACGGCAGCGACTGCCCTGTCGCCGGTCGTCATATCGAGAACAACCTAAAAAATAAGGCCAAGGATAGCCAAGACGCCATTCACCCAATTGACCTGCTGTGCCTCGCTTACGGTATTTAACGGCGAAGACTCGGCGAATCACCGAAACGTTTTAGATAGGATAACTATGAAGAAAATAGCATTGACAGACCTGCTCTCAATCGAAGAGTACAACGCACAGCGCCCTGCAATTCGTCAGTCGATGATGGATCACAAGCAAACGCGTCGACTCCCACTTGGAGATAACGCATCGATTCATTTCGAAGACTATATGGTTATGCGCTATCAAGTACTCGAACTCATTCGCGCTGAAAAAATACGGGGAACTGAGGACCTTGAAGGTGAACTCGAAGCCTATAACCCGCTCATCCCCGATGGTAAAAACCTCAAAGCAACCTTCATGCTCGAATTCCCTGATGAAGGTGAGCGCCGCGAACGGCTGGGCCAACTCATCGGAATCGAAACTCAGGTCTCTATCCAGATAGACGGCTTTGCAGCGGTCTATCCGATAGCGAACGAAGATCTCGAGCGCTCTACTGACGAGAAGACCTCGGCTGTGCATTTTTTACGCTTCGAGTTCAGTGATGAGATGATCGCCGCCGCCAAGGCCGGTGCAAAGTGGGTCGTCCGCAGCGAGCACATAAACTACCAAGTGGCAGTCGATCCAGTTCCTGAGATGATTCGTGAATCTCTGCTGCGCGATTTCGACTAGACATTGCTGTTTGCATGGCGACGTATCCTGATCGCCACAGCGGGCTAATTGTCCCTAACAGGTTGATCGGGTAGACTCGAGCGAATAACTCGACTACCCGATCACCAAGGACAATTAAAATGACCCGCTTAAATTCTGTTGCTACCGCGATCGCGGCAGCAGCCCTCCTCGCTTCATCTTTCGTATCAGCAGATCATCATGGCGGCGCCCATGCGAGCTCGATCACAAAAATAGACTCGAATGAATTTGGTATCGATTCCAAAGAAATCGCCGATATCAACGCGCAAATGCAGGCAGCGGTAGACGGCGGTTTTATCGCTGGCAACATTCTTCTAGTCGGCAATAGCGAAGGCGTTGGTGTTCTCGAAACCGCAGGCACACAGGGTCCGGGGCAATCTACCCCGATGGATGAGCAGACGCTTTTCCGCATTTATTCGATGACCAAGCCCATCGTTAGCGTTGCAACAATGACCCTCGTCGAAGATGGCCTCCTCGCAATCTCGGATCCGGTGTCAAAATACATTCCCGAATTTGCCAACATGACGATTATCAACGAAGAGACCGGCGCAATCACTCCCGCCGCGAATGAGATGACAGTGCAAGACCTCCTAACACACGAGTCGGGCCTCATCTACGGCATCTTCGACCCACAAAGTGAGCTCGGGAAAATGTATTTTCAAGCAGGCTCACTGCGCTCCGATATCACCGCTTTAACGCTTGCACAAAACTTGGCGGCGCTTCCCCTTCGTTTCGAACCCGGCACTAAATGGAACTATTCCCGCTCAACCGATGTGCTCGGCGCAGTGATCGAAGTCGCGGCGGGTAAGCCCCTCGACACGCTATTGAATGAGCGAATTTTCGCGCCGCTAGGCATGGATGAAACAACCTTTTTCGTTGATGTTAGCAAGGCCGCGCGAATCGCACACCCTATCCATGGCGAGATGGCTGACCCTACTGTCGTGACGCCGATGCTGAGCGGCGGCGGCGGCTTGCATTCGACGACCGAAGACTATGTGCGCTTCGCGAGCATGCTGCTCGGCGGCGGCGAATACAATGGCACTCGGATCCTCGAGGCTGACACGCTTACCGCAATGCAGCAGAAATTCATCGGAGATAGTGTTGACCGCAGCGCCTACTTCTTTGGCTCCCGCGGCGATTGGGGGCTTGGCTTCCACCTCCAACCTATCCCTGGCGCAGACAGTGATGGCCCTTTCAACTTCGGCTGGCAAGGCGTCGGTGGCACGGTCTTTATCGTTGACCCAACCAATGACTTTTTTATGCTCTACATGGCGCAGGTTCGAGGCGGCCCAACCGGCGCGCCAATGGATCTCACCAAAGCGCAGGCTGCCGTGTACAAAGCTATGCTGAACTAAGCCGGCTCAAACCGATTCATATTGCGCTTTCGATCGTTAAAAACGATTGAAAGCTGCGATATTATTCATTTTATTGATTCTGATTACAGGTCTATTGTGTCTGCAAGTGAGACGATAATGCCTCACACAAATCCCTAAAGGAGAACATCATGGGACTTCGCATTAACGACACAATACCAAACTTGCATGTGGAAACAGATCAAGGCTCGTTCGACCTACACGACTGGATTGGAGATAGCTGGGCTATATTATTCAGCCACCCGAAAGACTTCACACCTGTCTGCACAACCGAATTCGGCGCTGTTGCTCAGCTAGCAGCCGAGTGGGAAAAACGCGGCACCAAGGTAATCGGCCTCTCGGTTGATGACGTCGAAGAGCATGTGGTGTGGAAACGCGATATCGAACAATTTGCGCAAGCAAAAGCCGGTTTTCCGATTATTGCGGATAAATCACTCGCCGTTGCGAAAGCGCTAGATATGCTTCCCGCCGAGGCCTATCTACCTGATGGCCGCACCGCTGCAGACTCTGCTAGTGTGCGAGTCGTGTTTATCATCAGCCCTGATAAAAAGTTGCAACTTTCAATGACCTATCCTATGTCGGTAGGCCGTAATTTCGCCGAAGTATTGCGTGCATTAGACGCCTTGCAGACCACCTATAAAACACCGATAGCGACACCGGCGAACTGGGTTCAGGGGCAAGACGTCATAGTAGCCTTGTCACTGGATGATGCGGCGGCGAGAGAAAAATTTGGCGAAATTAATGTCGTGCTGCCTTATCTAAGAACGACTAAATCACCCAAGTAACAAAACGACGGAGTTTTCCATTCACTTTAGCCAAGCAAATCATATTTGCGAAGATAGCCGCGGAGCTGGTGGTAGCTTACCGACAACAGCTCTGCGGCCTTCTTTTGGTTAAACTGCGAACGCTCAAGCGCCTGTTTGAGCAGTGCTATTTCGAAATCTTGTACCTCTTGTTTAAAGTCTATCTCCGCTCCATCCAAAACTTTCCCGGCACTCAGGCTTGATGCTGCAGCGCTGCCGTTTGAGGGGCTCGAATCACCTGATCCACTGCCACCCCCTATTTCTCGGCCCTCTTCAGACCCGACTGCATCACTTGCACCACCCAAGCGGTAAGGCGAATCGAACGGATCGAAAACAAGCGCATTGATCGCGCCCTCTTCATTCTGATAAACCGCACGCTCGATCACGTTTTTGAGTTCGCGAATGTTCCCCGGCCACGAATACCGCACGAGTGCTTTTTGCACGCGATCACCGAATCCCATGAAAGCCTCACCACCAAGCTCTTTCACCATACCCACTGCAAAATGCTCAGCGAGTATAAGAATATCTTCGCCGCGCGCCCGCAGGGGCGGCAACGTGACGACGTCGAAAGCGAGTCTATCTAATAGGTCCTCTCGAAACCTGCGCTGACGGGCAAGCCTAGGCAGGTCTTCATTAGTTGCTGCGACAAGGCGAACATCGACCGTCAGTGTTTCGTTACCGCCAAGCCGCTCAAACTCACCGTATTCGATTACCCTGAGTATTTTTTCTTGCACGGCCATCGCTGTCGTTGCCAACTCATCAAGGAATAATGTGCCGCCATCGGCGCGTTCGAAATAGCCTTTACGCAGCTTCGTCGCACCGGTAAAAGCTCCTGCCTCGTGCCCGAACAGCTGCGCCTCGAGCAGCGACTCGCTCATCGCAGCGCAGTTAACTTTAAGAAACGGCGCATCCCATCGCGGGGAGAGATAATGCAGGCGCGCTGCGATCAACTCTTTGCCGGTGCCTCGCTCCCCTGCGATAAGCACCGATTTATTGAGCGGTGCCACGCGCGAAATATGCTCTTGCATCTCGAGGAAACACGCTGACTCGCCGATCATTCGTGGCACTTGTGCAGGCGCCGTACCTCCCGCAGTGTCTCTATCCGCCGCTTTTTGATCCATGCTATTTCTTTTCCTTTTTTCTCGATGACAACAAAAGCGCAATTTGGCGCCCATGAGTTTTAGCGAACTAGGTTCGCCCGGCTGAACTCGCTGAACTATTCCTGTGTGGCCAAAATTACTACTAGGTAGCTTATTTGACCACCTCGGGGCGGATAAACTTTCAGATAGAAAATTTACAGTAATAATATCAGTATCTTACTAAGAACTACTAAGTTGGCACAGTCTATGCAAATCCTATACCAGACAGCAATAAAGGGTGCCTCGGCCCGATCCAGCACATGCGAAGGCTGAATCAAATACCGACAGGACACCCGCCAATAAAGCGAAACGGCTGCCTCACAAACGAGGCACATGACAGACAGAGGAAAACAGCAATGAGCATATTTACTCGACTTTCGGACATCGTAAACTCCAACATCAGCGCCTTGCTCGACAAAGCAGAGAACCCCGAAAAAATGATCCGTATGGTCATTCAGGAAATGGAGGAAACCCTCGTTGAAGTTCGCAGCACGACTGCGAAAGTGATCGCCGACAAAAAGACACTCAAGCGTCGCGTCGATACCCTGCATAAGCAATCGCACGACTGGGAACAAAAAGCTGAGCTCGCTCTGTCGAAAGGACGAGAAGATCTCGCTAAAGCAGCCTTGGTCGAACGCTCGGCGATTAACTCAAGCGTTGCGATTACCGAGACAGACCTCGCAAAGCTCGATGAAACGCTCGACAAACTCAGTAGCGAGATCGAACTCCTTCAAGCCAAGCTTAACGATGCGCGCGCGCGTCAGAAGACTATTCTTCTGCGCACCCGAGCAACAGAAAGCCGCCTAAACGTCCACGACAAACTCAAAAGCCACACCATAGACAGCGCGCTCAACAAATTTGAGCATTTCGAGCGCAAAATCGATCAGATGGAAGGACAACTCGAGACGGGGCATGTCGAACAGCGCGGCTTACAGAGCGAATTCGAAGAATTAGAGCGCCAGGAGCAAATTGATGCCGAACTCGCCGCACTTAAGGCAAAGATGGCGAAATCGGCTGCTAACGCTGCCGAGCAGCCATAGGCGATGGCGCTGCGAACCGCTAGACTCTCAATCTAGCGCTTAGCGCCAGTGTTCACTGTACTTGCGTGCGACAACACCTCGGCAACCCATTTATCCAATGGCCTCCTTAACGCTCGGGGCAATTGTAAAAAACAGGCACCTATTATGAATGCTTTCGTTTTCATCATCTCAATCGTCGGCATGGTCCTCTCTTTTGTCACGTTCTGGATTTTGCTTGCCCGCAAGGATCGACACAAAATATCCGTGCAGGCAGGCAGCCAGTACAACTTAGATGATCTCTCGTCGATGGCGCAGTCGCTTACCGAGCGCATAGACATACTCGAATCGATTCTCGATGCCGAGGTACCAGACTGGAGGGCTAACAATGAGCAATCCTAGACTGCGCACGACGCTTAATCTCGATTCGGACAATGCTCGCTGGCTTGGCGTCTGTGCCGGCATAGCACGCTGGCTCGACCTCCCCACTGCTCTGGTCCGCGTCATCTTTGTCATCTGTGTTATTAGTTGGCCGACGTTACTCATCGCGTACGTTATTACCTATTTCGTCCTTGACCGAGGCATAACACCTGACTCGGTACAGGACTACTTTCGCGGCGCCGACACCGCAGAGCACTTTCGCAAGTTGAACTACCGCAAGCCACTCTACCGCTACCCCAGGCAAGGCCGCATTGCAGGCGTTTGTGCGGGCATCGCCAACTACCTTGAGATAAAAACTTTTTGGGTCAGACTTGCAACGCTAGGATCACTTTTCCTGTTCGGCCCGTTTACCCTGCTCGGTTATATCGTCTGCTGGGTAGTCTTCGATGTCGACCCCAATGAACCCGCTTACACGGGCCGTCGTGCTGAACGGCGGCGCCGCCGCGCAGAGAGAAAAGCAGCTAAAGAGGCGCGTAGAAACGCTACATTTCATCGAGAGCAATCGGCTAAAAGCGATGAGCACCGCAGAGAGGCCTTTGCAGACACCCGTGCTGAATTCGGCACCGACGAATCGGCACACTCAGCGCCCGAAAGCATGAGGCCGCGCTACGACGAAGCCCAGTGTACGGAAGTCTTCCGAATACTTGAGCTTAGACTGCGCGAAATCGAAGCCTATATGACCTCGAAACGATTTAGGCTGCACTGCGAGATCAATCGGATCTAGAGTGCGCTCACAGCCTTTGCTCAAATCGGACAAGCGAGTAAACTGCTAGCGAACTAGAATCATGGCGCTATCGTAGAGACGAGTAGCGAGCATCGATTCGAAAAGCCTGAGCAGGATTACTCTGCCGATTGAGACCCTATGAAATACTGTCACCACTGCGCCGCCGAACTAATCCATAAAATCCCCGAAGGGGATGACAAGCTTCGCCATTGCTGCGACGCATGCGACACCATCTTTTACCAGAACCCAAACAACGTCGTTGGGACGCTGCCTTATTACGGCGACAAGGTTTTACTGTGTAAGCGCGCAATCGAACCGAGGCTTGGGAAATGGACATTGCCTGCAGGCTTTATGGAAAACGGAGAGTCGAGTTTGGAGGGCGCTATTCGCGAGACTCGCGAAGAGGCTGGGGCGACAATTAGTGTGCGAGAAGACAGCCTGTACACGCTATTTAATCTGCCCAAAATTAATCAGGTTTATTTATTCTTTCGCGCAGAACTTGCGGACTTAAATTTCGCGGCAGGGGTCGAGTCTCTTGAGGTTGCTCTGTTTGCCGAAGAGGACATCCCGTGGGACGAACTGGCATTTCCCGTAGTTCACAGCACACTTAAACACTATTTTGCCGATCGCCGGGAGCAGAAATTTCCCGTGCGCATGTTTGATGTTCACTACAGCCCTGAACGCAAAATCACCACGACGCTAATCAGCAACAGCGCTTATTAGCTGTTTAAAACTCTCAGTCGCTGTAAATCGCTGCGATTGTCGCATCTAGCTGTTTTTTCATCGCCTCTGCATCGTTGTGCACAATATTAATGTGACCGACTTTGCGATTAGGCCGCACAGACTTATTGTAGGTGTGGAAAAACGCGTTGGGCTTCAGGGCAGTCTGCGCGGTAACCTCTACACCCAATAAATTAACCATTCCCGCAAAACCATGCACCTCGGTGCTTCCCAGAGGCAAGCCAGCAATCGCACGCAGGTGGTTTTCGAATTGACTAGTCGCTGCGCCCTGCTGAGTCCAATGACCGCTGTTGTGCACACGCGGGGCCAGCTCATTCACCAAGAGTTTGCCGTCGACGACAAAACACTCGATAGCGAGCACGCCCACATAGTCGATATTGCCGAGAACCCTTTCGGTAAGATCTTGGATCTGTTTGGCTAAGCCTTCATCTATATCTTGCGCGGGGGCAAGTGAGGCGCGAAGAATACCGCCTTCGTGCCAGTTCTGTGTAGCAGGATATGAGGCAGTCCTGCCGTCTGCAGCCCTGACAAGAATCAGTGAGATTTCGCGGCTGAAATTCACGCGTTTCTCTACAACCGATTCAACAATTGAGTTGTGCGATTCGAGAAACTCTGTCAAATCACCGGCAGCATCCATCTTCCATTGATTGAGCCCGTCATAGCCGTCTTCGCAGGTTTTAACGATAACGGGAAAGCCGAGTTGCTCGATCGCCAGCTTAAGCTCGGCCGCTGTGTTAACAACGATTTTCGGCGCCATGGCAGCACCAACGCCTTCGATAAATTCTTTCTCGCAACCGCGGTTCTGGCAGATCCTCACCGCTTTGGGATCAGGATATACCGCACAGTGTTTCTTTAATGCCTCGAGCAAATCGACCGGCACACTTTCTTTTTCGACAGTGATTACATCGGGTTTCTCGAGTGAGGCATACACTTTGGCTGCGAGTTCGGTAATGGCCAATGTCTCAAACCCATCGGGCATAGACACAAGCTCTCCGAGTCCTCGGACACAGTCACCTGTATCGCCAGGCTCCGCCAGAAAAGAGAATTTTAATCCTAAAGGCCATCCAGCAAGGGAAAGCATCCGAGCAAGTTGGCCGCAGCCGATAATTCCTATCCGCATCACTCAACGTCCGCCGGAATGCTGTCGGTTTGTGCTTTGCGCCACGCGATCAGTCGCTGGCTTAGGCCTGCGTCTTTAAGCGCGAGTATTTGCGCAGCCATGAGTCCTGCATTGTAAGCACCGGCCTCGCCTATCGCCTGACAGGCTACCGCGACACCTTTGGGCATCTGGACCATCGAAAGCAGGCTATCCATTCCTTTTAGCTGCTTGCTCGATACAGGGACGGCAATCACAGGAAGATGGGTCATCGCAGCCGCCATGCCGGCAAGATGAGCTGCGCCCCCGGCGCCGGCGATAATGACATCGATGCCGCGCGTGTGCGCCTGCGTTGCGAATTCGAAAAGCCGCGCAGGGGTGCGATGGGCTGAGACTATTTTGAGCTCGAATTCGACCCCTAGCTCAGACAAGGGTGTAGTCGCTGCGCGCATGGTCTCGAGGTCTGACTTCGATCCCATGATTATCGCCACTCGAACGCCGCTGCTCTCGACTTGGTCTGCGACTTCTGAACCTGGCATTGGCTTCTCCCGCCGTTGCTATGCGGGACGCCCCGCGAAAAACACTGCATTATAGAGACTTTTGCTTAGCGCAGAACCCCTAATTTTCGGTAAGTGTCTGATAAATAGCTCTAACTCTTGCTCAGCGTTTCCGAAACTTGACGAAGCCTGGCAAGCTCGGATGTCAGTAATTCGTGTCAGCCGTTTGTCCGCTACTCGTGGCTGCTAGCCATGCCAGCGCCGTGCATTACGGAATAAGCGCATACTCGGCGCATCTTCTTTCCAATCCTCCGGATGCCATGAATTCTGGCTCGCACGGAATACGCGCTCCGGATGCGGCATCATCAAGGTTACGCGACCGTCGACGCTGCTTAATCCGGCGATCGCATCGCTCGCGCCGTTTGGGTTGGCGGGATAGCGCATCGTCTTTTCGCCGCTTGCGTCTACATAGCGCATCGCTGCCGAGTTGGACGCGGCGAAGGCTTCGGCATCGGTGCTGGAGGCGAAACTTGCTCGACCCTCACCATGGGCAACGGCAATCGCGAAACGCGAGCCCTGCATATCGTGCATAAACGCAGAGTTCGAGTTCTCGATACGAACGAGCGAGAGGCGTCCTTCGAATTGCTCCGAGCGATTGCGCTGAAACGAGGGCCAGTTGTTAGCTCCGGGTATGAGTTCGCTAAGATGCGACAACATCTGGCATCCGTTGCAGACGCCTAGACTGAGTGTGTTGGGATTAGCAAAGAACGCCTCGAACTGCGCGCGCAGTGCGTCGTTAAATAGAATCGTTTTCGCCCAGCCGCCGCCGGCGCCTAAAACGTCGCCGTAGGAGAAACCGCCACAGGCGACGAGCGTGGAAAATTCTTCAAGGCTGCGCCGCCCCTGCAACAGATCGGTCATGTGGACATCTATCGCCTCAAAACCCGCGCGATCGAATGCCGCTGCCATCTCGACCTGGCCATTCACGCCCTGCTCACGCAGCACTGCAACTTTGGGACGAACGCCTGTCGCAATATACGGCGCCGCTATATCCTCATTTACATCAAAACTCAGCGCCGCATTGAGACCTGGGTTCCTCGTGTCGAGGAGTAAATCGTATTCTTCCTGCGCGCAGTCAGAGTTATCTCGCAACTTTTGCATGTGATAACTAGTCTCTGCCCACGTGCGCTGCAACGAAGAAAGTGGTGCTGAGAAAAGCAGCTTGCCGTTTGATACGATGCGCAGCAGAGGGTTGTCTTCGCCCTCTCTATTAGTTGCGTTGCTTGCCTCGACAGCTGCAATAGTATGCGTGCAGTCGCCTAGCCCTGATTCATTGGCCAGCTCAGCAAAGCGCGCAACGTGTTCGCTGCGTATCTGCAAGACGACACCAAGCTCTTCGCTAAACAGCGCCTCGATCGGCGCAGCGCCTGCCAAGTCGAGCGTAGCACCGCAGCGACCCGCGAAAGCCATCTCCGCCACCGCAGCCAAAAGCCCGCCGTCGGAGCGATCGTGATAGGCAAGTAAGAGGCCTTCGGTGCGCGCCGCTTTTAGTAGCGAAAAGAGACCCAACATATCGCTCGCCGAGTCGAGGTCTGGCGCTGTGCCTTCGAGCGTCCGGAATACTTGCCCGAGAGCAGAACCGCCCAGTCTGTTCTTACCCCGCCCTAAATCTACAAGCACTAACTGCGTGTCGCCTGCTGTAGTTTTTAGTTCGGGCGTGAGCGTACCGCGAATATCTAGCAGCGGAGCAAATGCTGAAATAACTAATGACAGCGGTGCAGTATTACTCAGCGCCTCGCCTTCTTGTTCCCAGACTGTGCGCATAGACATAGAGTCTTTGCCGACGGGAATGCAGATGCCGAGCTGCGGACAGAGGGTCATCGCCACCGCCTCGACGGTCTTGTACAGTTTGTCGTCTTCGGTGTCGTAGCCCGCAGCGACCATCCAGTTCGCCGACAGCTTCACCTCACCCAGTGATTCAATATCTGCGCAGAGAATATTGGTTAGCGCCTCGCCGATTGCCATGCGGCCCGAGGCCGGCGCATCGAGAAGTGCCAGCGGTGTGCGCTCGCCCATCGCCATCGCCTCGCCCGTGTAACCATTAAATGAATTGGCAGTAACCGCCGCATCGGCAACCGGAACCTGCCATGGCCCAACCATCTGATCCCTGTGCACAAGCCCAGTAATGGTTCGATCGCCAATCGTAATCAAAAAACTCTTACTCGCAACGCAAGGCAGGCTGAGTACACGCGTTATCGCATCGCCAAGCTCGATCGAGGCTGTATCAAAAGTCGAGACGCGCACTGCGCTAGGATCAGTCTTACGATGCATTTTAGGCGGCTTGCCAAAGAGCACATCCATCGGCAAGTCGATCGGCTTATTGCCAAAATGCGCGTCGGAAAGCTCGATACGCTTCTCCTCCGTCGCCTCGCCGACTACCGCATAAGGGCAGCGTTCGCGCTGACAGAGAGCGTCGAATACATCGAGGTTTTCGGGCCTAACCGCGAGCACATAGCGCTCTTGTGATTCGTTACACCAAATCTCGAGTGGCGACATCTGCGCTTCGGAACTAGGAATAGCGCGCAAATTAAAGCGCCCACCGGTACCGCCATCTTTTACCAGCTCGGGCAATGCATTCGACAGTCCTCCGGCACCTACATCGTGAATAAAGGCAATCGGATTGTCGTCGCCCATTTGCCAGCAGCGGTCTATGACCTCCTGACAACGGCGCTCCATCTCCGGGTTCTCGCGCTGCACCGAGGCGAAGTCGAGATCTTCGTTACCAGCCCCCGCTGCCATCGACGAAGCTGCGCCACCACCAAGGCCAATCAGCATTGCAGGGCCACCTAAGACGATGAGCTGAGCGCCTGCTTCGATGCCTGTTTTAACCACATGGCCGTCGCGAATATTACCGAGGCCACCGGCGATCATTATCGGCTTGTGATAGCCGCGCACTTCGCGCTCGCCTGCCTCGTTAACCCATTCCTCTTCGAAGCTGCGGAAATAACCACAGAGGTTCGGCCGGCCGAATTCATTGTTAAACGAGGCGCCGCCAATAGGACCATCGAGCATAATATCTAGCGCCGAGGCGATATGCGCTGGTTTACCGAAGTCGACTTCCCACGGCTGCAATAGTTCAGGGATTTTTAAGTTCGACACAGAAAAACCAGTGAGGCCGGCTTTAGGTTTAGAGCCCGTGCCGGTTGCGCCTTCGTCTCGAATTTCACCGCCAGAGCCCGTCGCCGAACCAGGAAAGGGTGCTATCGCCGTTGGGTGATTATGTGTCTCCACTTTCATTAGAATGTGAATCGGCTCAGCGCTAAACCCGTAACACTGATTCGCAGCACTGGGCATAAAACGCTCGGCGGTATAGCCCTTCATTACCGCTGCGTTATCCGAATAAGCCGATAGCACCCCGCTGGGTGACACCGCATACGTATTGCGAATCATGCCGAAAAGCGAATGTGGCATCTGCTCTCCGCCGATTTCCCAACTCGCGTTAAAAATTTTATGCCTGCAATGCTCGGAGTTGGCTTGGGCGAACATCATCAATTCGATGTCGTTTGGGTTGCGCCCCAGTTTTGTAAACTGCTCGCTCAGATAATCGATCTCGTCTTCGGCCAGCGCAAGGCCCAGCGTTTTATTCGCCTGCTCTAGCGCACCTCTACCCTGCCCTAATAAATCTACGCACTGCAGCGCTTGCGGCTCAGCATGCTGAAATAAACTCTCTGCTTGCTGCACGCTGTCGAGCACCGATTGCGTCATTCTGTCGTGCAGTAAGGCATCGACAGTCGACTGTTCGCAGGTATCGAGTTCGGCACTAAGCGTCAGGGTATAAACGATACCGCGCTCCACGCGGCGCACCTTATCTAGACCGCAGTTGTGGATGATATCGGTGGCCTTGCTCGACCAAGGCGAGAGTGTCCCTTTACGCGGAACGACCAGCCTATGAACGGACAGCGGAGTAGATTGTGGCGGCTCACTAGTGTCGAGCGCGTTCTCGCCGTACTGCAGCAGCGATCCAAGTGTGCCGGACTCATACTCTGTGAGAGGCGAGGATTCGACCAAGTGAAGGAAACGTGCATCGATCGCGAGAACGGAGGGCACTGCAGCTTGGAGGGTGACGAGAAGCCGTGAGGTTTTGAATTCCGATAGAGCTGCCGCTCCAAACAACGCCTGCATCGTATGTGTCCTTGTGACGAGACTCTGAATTTGAAGCGCGCCATGATAGCCGAAATGGCATCAAATTGCGCTCAATTTGATGCCAAAAGACGCCGAGGCGAGGGGCGTGAAAAGGAATGGGGGTCAAGAAAGTGCTGAGCGTACAACTAGAAGCGCGAGCTAATTAAACCCTAGAAGCGGCTGGTTTCTGGCCTTTTCAGGAGGTACAACAGCTATTCCAGCTGAGTCTTCGACCCAGAAATCAACTGCTGCAAGCGTTGTTATGTCTTGGCGGTCGCCCTGAAACGTAGGCTCCGCGCGCACTGTGTAGATCTCTCCCGGCTGAGCGGTAAATCGAAGGACACGACTTACCTCTGTCTGAGCGGCTGCGTAGTCAACAAGCGCGGGGCCAAGACCGCGTTGGCTGCCATGATCCCATGAATAGTAGACTTCTATCTCACGATAACCCGGCACTACCTCCACCGCGGCGATCTGCTCTCGAGAATTAAGCTGCATATCATCAACCCGCAAAAACCTGACGACATCGACGTAGCGATTCATCAGATCGTTTCGGACTAACTGTCCTCCGTGGATAACCGACACCTGCATTTGCGAATTTACCTCGCCAACGTAGGCTTTAAACGCTTGCGCATTGGTGACACAGCCACCAAGCAGCGCTCCGAGGGCGAGAATCAGTGCAAGCTTTTTAGTCGCCCGAGCCACACTCACTGCACCGAGCATGCTCTGCGTTGCTTTGCGATCTTGTAAATTCATGGTTCACGCTCAAAAAAGACGGGAAGTATTCGCACTGGTGTATCGATATCGAACCGCAAAGTACAATTTTACGCGCTGCGAGGCAAGCATTCATGGGGCTTACCAATCTAAATCAGCGTTTTCGCTTAGCGCGGAAAAAAGTCGACACCAACGCGCCGCATTCGTCTGCGAGGACACCTTCGGTCACCTCAATCTGATGATTGTAAAATGGCTGTCCTGCGAGTTGCAGCTGACTAACCACTGCCCCTGCCCGAGGCTCGCGCGCGCCGAAGACGACGCGCTGAACCCGAGAATGAATCATCGCTCCCATACACATGGTGCAGGGCTCAATAGTGACGTAGAGCGTCGAGAAAGGGAGCCGATAATTTTTGCGCAGCTCAGCGGCCTTTCTCAAGACAGCAATCTCGGCGTGCGCGCTCGGATCACAGCCGCTTATCGGTGCGTTAAAAGCGGCAGCGATAAGCGCACCCTCAATTACCAACACCGCGCCAACGGGTACTTCACCGAGCGACTCAGCTTGGTGCGCCTGCTCAATGGCAAGTCGCATCCACGCGGTGTCTTGCGCAATGGATACTGGCGTGTCCGCCGAATCAGTCATAGCGATCTCTGCTTACTCAATCTACCCACAAGATAGAGGCCGATGGACACTGCTGGGCCAATAAACACGGCGAACAACAGCGTCCCAAGTCCCGCAACGCCCCCGAGTGACCAGCCTATACCGACCACTGTTAGCTCGATGCTCATCCGCACCAGCGCAACAGGCAACCCTGTTACGCGCTGCAACCCTGTCATCACTCCATCGCGAGGCCCAGGCCCCAAGTTAGCGACGAGGTAGAGCCCGCTCCCAAGACCGACAATAAACACGCCGAGCATGGTTTGGATAATACCCGACACAGTCCCTGCCATCTGTGGAAGATACGGTAGTGATAGCTCCATCACCGCCGCGATAATTATAATATTTAATAGTGTGCCAAGACCTGGCGTCTGCCGCAGGGGTATCCATAACACCAAAACACCTACGCCAATAAAGAATGTCGACACCCCAATCCCCAAACCTGAGGTGTTAGCGACGCCTTGCGAAAAAACGGTCCATGGACTCACGCCGACACCGGCATTGATGAGAAGAGCCTCACCGACACCAAACAAAACTAGGCCAATGCAAAGCAGCACAAACGTGCGCAAGGCCGGAAAGAAATTAAGCGGCCGTGGAGAACTCCAGCTTACCGTGGGCACTGTTTTAACTCGCAAAAAATCGAGCATCCAAATTCCTTAGAAAAATAGCGGGAAGGTAAGCCTATTCAAAGACAACGGTACGACCACGAAAGACCACTGCCTTGTGCTCAAGCACTTTTTTAAGCGCCTGTGCAAAGACCTTCTTCTCAGTATCTCGGCCAATCTGTTTAAGCTTGTCGACTGAATAGCCCGACCGGATGCGCGACACATCCTGCTCGATGATTGGTCCTTGGTCCAACGCCGGAATTACAAAATGCGAGGTCGCGCCCATCAATTTGACGCCTCGCTCATACGCCATCTCGTAGGGCTTAGCGCCGACAAATGAGGGTAAAAATGAGTGGTGAATATTAACAATAGGGCAGGCTGCTTTATCGATAAATTCAGCGCTCAAAATCTTCATATAACGCGCTAACCCGATAAAATCGGGTGCGTACCTTGCAATTATTTTAAGCTGCTGAGATTCGAAATCAGGATTATCGATGGTAGGAATAAAATAAAAAGGGATGCCGAGTCTCGCCGCAATCGCACTGTGGTCGAAGTTACCAATAATGAAACTCACCTCAGCGTCAACGAGATCCCCCAGCTCAATCTTATTCAATACCTCAAGCAGCGCATGCGGCTCTCGCGACACAAAGAGTCCGAGCGATTGAGGTTTGTTGAAAAAATGAATATCGAGTTCGCCGCCTTCGCCCACAGGCAGCGACGAAAACTCGTCGCTAAATGCTTTGGCATCCGTCCATGCTCCGTTGTCTTCCCATTCGATACGGATAAAAAAGCGATCGTCCTCAACATGCTGTTCCAGCGCTAAGATATTGCAACGATGCAGAGCGAGGTAAGCCGACAGCTCGGCAACGATGCCCGGTCTGTCGGGGCAGTGAAAGGTAAAGCAGATCATGCGATTAGTCTCGGCAGCTTGTCGCTGTTCTAATTCATGCAGTTTTTGTTAGCGTCGGAGTATAAGACGAAAAAGGGTTTTGCGCATGAAGAACACACAGCACTAAGGTCTTGTCGTGCGCGCTTTCGGCCCAAGCTGCGTCGCTGTTAAGTCATAGGCAAGTTTCACCCAATCGCACAGTAGCGGACGCGTGTCACGGGGATCGATAACTTCTTCGATACCAAACGCCTCTGCGGTGCGCAGCGGCGACCGGTATTGCTCGAGCATTGCCTCGATTTCTCGGCGTTTGGCATCCGGGTCGTCAGCAGCCTCAATCTCACGCCGATACGCCGCCTGCACACCGCCTTCGATAGGCAGGGAACCCCAGTCGGCGGAGGGCCAGGCGTAACGCAAATTAAGCCCATCGGAGTTTCCGTGGCCCGCACCCGCCACGCCGTAGCAACGTCTGATAATCACCGACACCCAGGGCACGGTCGCCTGTAAACACGCCATCAGTGCTCTGCTGCCGAGTCTTACCGTGCCCGCCTCCTCCGCTTCAATGCCAATTAGGAATCCAGGATTGTCGACGAGGTTGATAACCGGGAGATGGAACGTGTCGCAAAGATCGACGAAGCGCATCATCTTCTCTGATGACTGCGCATCTACAGCGCCGCCGTGGCACTTCGTGTCGTTGGCCATAATCCCAACGGCGTAACCATCGAGGCGTGCAAGCCCTATCGCGAGCGAGCAGCCATAGCCGGCGTTAATTTCAAAAAACGAGTCTTTATCAACGATCCCTGCGATAACCTCCCGCACCTCATACATCTGACGACGATCGCGCGGGATCACGCTGAGCAGCGACTCATCTTTACGATCGGCAGGATCCTGAGAATTAACACGCGGCGGCAGATGCCATACGCTTTGGGGCAGATACGACAAAAACTGCGCAATCTGTTCAAAGGCCTCCACTTCGCTTTCGACCTCGTTATCAACGGCGCCGCTGCCGTGCGCATGAATCTGCGAGCCTCCTAATTCATTCTTACCAACAGGTTTGCCAAAGCTACGCTCTACAACTGGGGGGCCAGCAACAAACATTTGGCTTGTGTCTTTCACCATAAGCGAGAAATGAGAAATCGTCGTTCGCACTGCCCCAAGCCCAGCAACCGAACCCATACACGCGCAGACAACCGGAACATGACCGAGCAGGCGCATTGTGGTTTCGATTCCTTTGAGCGCTGGAACATAGGAGTGGCCTACCATCTCGAGCGTCTTGACGCTTCCTCCACCGCCACTGCCATCGATTAACCTGACAAGCGGGAGTCTCATCTCCAGAGCATAGCGTTCGCCGTAGCCGCTTTTGTCACCTACTTTTGCGTCCGCGGAGCCACCGCGCACGGTAAAGTCATCACCGCCCAGCACCACTTTTCGGCCGTTGATCAGCGCCGTGCCCAGAACGAAGTTCGACGGCACGAAGTCCTGCATCTCGCCTGCGTCGTTATAGGTCGCTTTGCCAGCTAACGCCCCAATCTCATGAAAACTCCCGTCGTCGGCTAACGCAGCAACACGTTCACGAACAGTTAGCCTGCCATTATCATGCTGCCTGGCGACTCGCTCTTCACCGCCCATTTTGTACGCGAGCGCCTCGCGTCTCCTGAGTTCATCGACTTCTTTTTGCCAACTCATAATTATTTTCTCTTGCGAACTATGCGTCTGAATTTATTAGATCCAGCGCCTGATACGGGCTTTGAACTGGGCATAGTCGTCTCCAAAGGTTTCTTGCATTTGCACCTCTTCTTTCAGCACGAATCGCTGCCTGATGATGAGGAAAAACAATAGAAGCACGAGCAACCCCACTACATTATTGACCAGCAGTGTGACGCCGATGAGGCAAAAGAACATCCCTAGATACATCGGATTGCGGGTGAAACGGTAGGCTCCGCTGACGACCAGTTTTGTTGATTCACTGAAGGGCACTATGCCGGTCTTTGCCTTAGCAAAGAGTCTGGCGGCCGAGGCTGCGAGAATGAGTCCAATAACTAAAAAGAGTAAGCCACCAATTAGAGCAAAAGCGGCGGCAACAAATGGCACAGGAACTAACCAATCAATGCCAATGATCGACGCAATGCTAAGAACAAGATAATGCGGCGGATAAAGTCTGGAGGGCACTTTCATAGAACTCTTCTTTTGTTAACCAAATGGCTATTATTGAGACGTGATTATCGGTTTTTCTGCAAAGCTATTAATGTCATCGACGTTCTTTACCTTGAACCTGATTGGCGATAGCGACCAAGACTACAAGCGCATCGATAAATAGCGCGCCTGCAAGCGTTGGGACATACGCCTGACCCCAAATTAGAATCATGCCGATAAACATCGCCTTGCTGCCACCAGAGACATTAAGACAAAAAGTGCGCAATGCAGGCCTACGCGCGCCGATTATGAGAAGTATGCCCATCAGTCCTACAAGGCCTGACCAACCACGTGCCAGAAGCAATGCGAGCGGATCCGCCGATGGCGCACCAAACATCGACTGCTGGATTTCGGAGGGTGCGATTAACCCAAGACCAACAAGCGCTGTACCGATCCCAGTAACCCACATAAAAATGACCAACAGTTTTTCTTTATTCATAGTCCTGGCTCGATGTCCTTGTAAGCAAATTAACTCGTGTCTTTCGCGAGTGATCGAGAATATCTCAATGTCTGCGCATTCGCCAAATTCGCTTTCTCAGCGCAAGCGAAGCTACAATTGAACTCATGCGCCCATCACTCACGGTGGGCTGGCCAATTCGACCCGCAGTCATGACTACAAGCGCTTACTACTTGTCAGGCAGAGACTCAATTACCAGGAGCAACGCGGATGAAATCTCCACTTAGCACACTTCTCATCGCCACAAGTTTAGCTACGATTGCCGGACACACAGCGGCCGCTGACACGTGGGATGTAAACACCCCTTCATTCGGCGCCCAAGCCATGACGGCTCAGCTCGATGTTACAGAAGGCACTTGGCTCAATGTCGATGTCTCCCCCGATGGCCAATCGGTTTTGTTCGATTTACTCGGCGACATTTATCAGATGCCTATCGATGGCGGCGAAGCCGTAGCACTAACAAGCGGACTCGCGTGGGACATGCAGGCGCAGTATAGCCCCGATGGGCGGCGTATTGCTTTCACCAGCGATAGCGCAGGTGGCGATAATATTTGGACACTCGACCTCGAAAGCGGTGCGACGCATCAGGTAACGCACGAGTCTTTCCGCCTTCTGAATAGCCCGACATGGAGTCCAGATGGCCGTTTTATCGCTGCGCGCAAACACTTCACCACCTCGCGATCGCTTGGCACCGGCGAGATTTGGCTCTATGACAGCACGGGTGATGACGCTATCGCGGGTCAGCGTATTGTCGCGCGTCCGAGTGAAAACTTTCAGAAAGAACAGGGCGAGCCTGCTTTCGCACCTGACGGCAGCGCGATTTACTATGTGCGTAATGTCTCACCGGGCAACACGTTTATTTATCATGAGGACAGCAATACCGAACTGTTTCAGATTCGCCGTGTCGATCTCGCCTCTACCGAGATCACGACTGTTGCAGGCGGGCCCGGCGGCGCAGTGCGCCCTACGCCATCACCCGACGGTAGCAAGCTTGCGTATGTGAAACGCGTCCGCGCGGAATCACGCCTCTTTGTTATGAATCTGGCTACCGGCGAAGAGCGCATGGTTTACGCAGAGCTCGACCCAGACATGCAAGAGACCTGGGCTGTGCATGGTTTTTACCCAACGATGGAGTGGACACCAGACTCCGACGCTATTGTCTTCTGGGCCAAAGGCAAAATATTTAAGCTAGACCTTGCGACCGAAGCAACGACAGAAATTCCTTTCCATGTTGCCGATACGCGCAAAATTTACCCTCCGCTGCGCGGCACTGTTGAGGTAGCCCCTGAGACTTTCGCGACTAAAATGGTGCGCTATCCTCAGCCCTCTCCCGACGGCACCTCGGTTGTGTTTGAGTCGCTCGGCAGACTGTTTATCAAGCGCGGAGAATCGCTACCAGAGCGATTGACTCGAGGCGACCATGAAGGCTTCGATTACTCGCCGATCTATTCGCCCGACGGCGACTCAATTTACTTTTTGCGCTGGCACGACGACACCCTGAGTACGCTTTACCGCGTGCGCACTCGAGGCGGCGCGCCAAGAGAGATGGCTCTTATTAAAGGACAATACGACGACCTTGCGATCAATGCGAATGGCACCGAACTCTTGCTGCGCAAGCGTCGCGGCAGCGATCTGCTTAACCCCAATTTCGATAACAAGCCTGGCATTTATCTCTACGATGTCGCCTCCGAGCAGCTCAGTTTTGTGACCGACAGTGGCAACAACCCCCATTTCGGCCCAGAGGGCAGGATCTATCTACAGGAGCGCAACGAAAGCGCCGAGGGCCGCGGCAGTTCCACCGCGATTACGCAGTTAGTGTCAGTTGACCGTGCGGGTCAAGATAAGCGCACAGTCGCTGAGGCCGAATTTGCTAGTGAGATGCGCCTTTCGCCCGATGGAAACTATGTTGCGTTTATCAATCAGTTTCAGCTTCACGTTGCCGCGCGCTCGCAGTTCGGTGCAGGTATCGATCTCGATGCGGCGAAGCCGGCCTTCGCCGTGCGCCGCGCAAGCAAGGTAGGTGCCACGTATATCGCCTGGTCGCCAGACAGCGAGTCGATTAGCTGGTCGGTTGGCGCCGAGTTTAAAACAGCAAATATTAATACACTGATGAACGGTGACTACGCGACGCCTGCTACTGGCAACAACCTGAGCATGCAGGTTGCACATGCCATCCCTAACACCGCGGTGGCGCTGACTAATGCGCGGGTTATCACAATGAACGACGAGCGCGCCGTTATAGAAAACGCCACTGTGCTGATCAAAGGCAATCGTATCGAGTCGATAGCCAGAGGCACTGCTGTGCCCGAGGACTACACCGAAATCGATCTAGCAGGCAAAACTATCATGCCAGGCATCATTGATGCGCATGCACACGGGCCTTATGCAGGCGACGATATAATTCCGCAGCAAAACTGGAATTTGCTCGCCCATTTAGCGCTTGGTGTCACCACTGTACATAACCCCTCGAGTAGCGCGAAGTCGGCCTTCGCAGCAGCAGAATATGCGCGCACAGATCGAATTCTGGGGCCACGTATTTTCTCGACTGGCGAGATTGTTTATGGCGCAAAAAGCACGAGCTGGGCACCGATCGACAACCTAGACGATGCGTTGGCCCACGTACGCAGACTCGCAGCGCAAGGTGCGATTAGTGTCAAAAATTACAATCAACCACGCAGAGAACAGCGTCAGCAGGTAATCGAGGCAGCACGCCAAGAGGGGTTGATCAGCGTTGCCGAAGGTGGGTCGCTTTATCAACTAGACATGAGCATGATCGCCGATGGCATAACCGGCATTGAGCACAACGTGCCAACGCTCAAAATGTATGACGATGTGCATCAGTTCTGGCGTCAGTCGGGCGCGGGCTATACGCCTACCCTCGTCGTCACCTATGGTGGCCTCACCTCAGAAGATTATTTCTATCAGAATACCGAAGTATGGAAACACCCTATCCTCAGCAATTTTGTGCCACCGTCGCAACTGCAAGCGCGTTCGGTGCGCCGCGTAACAGCGCCAGAGGAAGACTATCGAGATGACGATTCAGCCGCTGCCGCGAAGATTCTGATGGACGCAGGTATCATGGTAAACATCGGTGCCCATGGCCAGCGCGAAGGACTCGCGAGTCACTGGGAAATGTGGAGTTTCGCACGCGGCGGTTTCTCACCGATGGAGGCGCTTGCTACCGCGACAATTAATCCGGCGCGCCACCTTGGCATGGACAAAGACATCGGGTCGCTCGAGGCAGGCAAACTTGCCGACCTCGTTATCGTCGATGCAAACCCACTCGACGACATTCGCAACACCGATCGAATCAGCCATGTCATGATCAACGGCCGACTGTATCGCGCGGGCGATTTAAGCGAGGAAGTTACTGGCACGGCCACCTTAAGCCTATTCCATTGGCAGACCACGCCGCAAGGCGCGATTAGATAGTCAGCAATACCGGAAGTTGCTTGGTCGCCACTCTAACTAGAGTTTGACGACATAACCCGCCGAAGGTGGCAATGTGCCTTCGACAAAACTCGGATAGAGCTCGGCGAGCGCCTCGATACCGCCAAGCTCTTTCACCTCCATCCAACCGAACGTCGCCTCGGTTGCCGCCTTCAGGTATTCGCTCGAATTCTTTTCGAACTCGCCAGAGGCAAGTGTTTTCATGCGCTCGAGAATGTAGGTTGGTGCAAAAAACATCTCTTGTGACTTAATGGGCACGAGACTGGCATCACCCGCACTCCCCTTCGCCTCTTCGTCCCAATGCGTTAACCCCACACTGATGTAATGCTGGAGCTGATCTCCCAACTGCGCTTGTAGTGCGTGTCGTACATTGGGGTTGCCGGCCATATCGACGATTACTGCGCTCTTTTTATCGAGCAATGCCGCGATTTCATCATAGGCGATAGTCGCCGCGTAAAGCGTAGTATCGGCAACAAACTGCTTGTTAGCCTGCGAGGTGAGACCAACTACTGTAGGCGCAGCGTCGTCTCGATCGAGCGCCACAGCAACGCCTAAACTCGTTTTAGATGACGCACTGACGATAATAACCTGCTCGGCACCAAACCAATTCTGCTGTTTGAGATGGTCCCAGATGCAGTATGAGGTGAGATGCAGAGGCGACAATAACATGCGCGGCACATCTCCCTCTTTGCTGTAGCTCGCGTCGGCACTCACCCGCTGGTAACGGTTGTACAGTGGCGGTAGCGCTTGCCTATGCACCGCGCCGTCTATGAACGAATGTGGCTTACAATTTACGGGCAGCATAACCACCGACGCCGCAGGAGGAAAATAGCCATAGACACGATCGCCCACCGGCAAGTCAGCACAATTGGATTCGGCTACATCAGCAAATCCCCAGACAGGTATAATGCCCCACTCTTCGCCAATTTCATTATCTACTGGGAAAAATTGCCAGTAGCCTAAACGATCACCAGCAGCGCCGTAGGTAATATTGTTGGCTGTAAAGGCAAAGTACTCAACCGACAGTCTTACCTCTCCTTCACCCAGCACTTTTTCTGCGCGATCGACTACCCGATGCGAGGCTAACTTCGTTTTACTGACTTGTAATTCTGCAGACATGCTCACTCCACTTTGGTTAATGCGTTTGTTATCTCGATGCTTTTATCATCTAGATGCTTTCGTCATCTTCATACTTGAGTCTATCGACGATTCGTAATCAATGGTTTCTATCAATGCCACGCTACACCTTTGAAGCTAACTGATTTGCTGCAGCAGACTCTGCAAATTAGCCGCGGCGCGAGGCACACTCTCTTGGATTCGCTTTACAACTTGCATTTTCTCCGCATCGTCCGGCTTGAGACCCTGTAACAGCTTGCTCGGACCGTCTAAACGGTTACCAGCGATCCACGCCCGCAGTGCAGGTTCTGTGTTCCATTGATATTGATTGGCGAGGGATACCGCAGTGAAACGCAGAAAATCCGTGTCGTGATTAGGCAGGGGCACCGGCGCACAAAACCGATTCTTGGTGTCGTCGTCTGCATAACTAAGTTCAACATGGGCGATAAACGCAGCGCTGAAAACGGGCTGATACGGCCTTACCATCTGCGGCGTGATGGTTTTTCCCGTGAAAATCGTTTTAATGCCGATATTAGCCAAGGCACTCGCCGAGCAATCAACGTGAATGATCTCAGGCGAGGTTGGAACCACACCTTTGTCCAGCACGATCTGATCGCGGCTTATGGACTTAACTCGACCGAGGCGGATCACATTTTTAATTCGCCTTAATTCCTCGATCTCGGGTCTCGAAATAGTCGCGGCATGAAACATCGACGGTTTCACGCCGGGATGAATGCGGACGAAATAGCCCGTTTCTTCGAGCTTTTCGAAAAGCGCGTCAGGAGATTCAGCTTCGGCGAGACTCTCCATCTGATTCGCGTAAGAGCCCATCGTTTCAAAGAAAAACTTATCGGCTATTTGCGTGTTACGACGATCGAGCAGCCAGGCGTCACGCGACACGATCCAGGTAATAGCATCGGGGTCAACACCCTTGCCTAGCAGCCACAGACAGGCGTCTATACCTGTTTTGCCTGCGCCAATAACAACGTAGCCTGCGGGCGCTTCGCAGACCTTGGGGAGATCGTTGAGAGGCATGAACCGGACGTCATCGGCGACGCTAAAATTAGGGAGATGAGTCGAGGGCACTTCGGTATTTAAATGGGTGCAGTCGACCAACTTTTTGTTCGCAGTGATGCTGAACCGCTCACCACTTATCTTCGATTCAAATTGACCGTCGCCTTGGTAATCGCAGGAAGGGTAATACTGGACTCGACCCGTTGGCAAAAACTGGTGGCGCATCACATCATCGAAATACGCACTCACTTGCGCGCCGGTAGCGAGTTCGCCAAGGCCATCGTTAAGGCCGCCCTGCTCTAATCGCCCGCCGCTCAGTTCTTTTGAGCTCACACCATAAAACGCGGCCGGCTGATGCAATTCGACAAAGGGATAAGCAACATTCCAATGACCGCCGGGCTTCGCGTAACGGTCGATTATTAAGACTGACGCGTCTGATTCGGTAAGAATGATATCGGCAAACGCCATGCCAACGGCACCGCTGCCAACCACTACGTAATCTGCCTGTAACTCGCGCATGCTTTAATCCTTTCATTCGGTGCTTTGTTAGCGAGGGCTAAAGGTCGCATTAACGCGAATTACAATCAAGCGAGCTAGTCGCTAAACTCGTCTGGGCTGATCCCTATGATTTCGAGCGAGCCAAATTGCGAGTAGTGGCGACTGGCGTCAGGATCAGGGGACAATCTACCTACAGTAAAACTCTGCTCGCCGTCTCGCGTTTTTCGCTCGAAATAAGCAACAAGCTTGCCGCGCATCTGCGGCATCACATCAGCAAGACTGCGTGCATATAAAACATCGAGAAATTGACCGTCGTTGTCAAAAACAAGCATGTAAATGCCATAAAGGAATGGGCCTCCATTCTCAGTTATTGAGAACTCAGCGCCTCCCAAGGTTATAAGAAGCGCCGTTTCATCGACGGTGAGTTGATCTCGAAATAAATTGAGATCAAGAGACTCCTCGGCATAGAGCGCCCGACGAAAATGCCGTTCGTCGACTGGCGACTTCAGCATAGCGCCTGCTGTTCTGCCAAAGCCGATGTTGATTGATGACACCGCGTTAGCTTTGGCAAGGAGTGTGGGGGCAATTTCATAGTGTGAGATTGGCGTGTCAACCTCCTCTGCTCGCTCCCCATCCATCACCATAAATAACAGGCGTCGTTGCAGTGGGTTAGCCGCTAGTTGCGACCAATGGCTATTGCGCATCGCGAGATGGTCGGAGAACACAGCGATCACCGTATTGTCCAAATCGACAATTTCACTTAACGAGTCGATAAACGCACCAATCTGAAAATCAGTGCAAGACAAGGCAGTATCCATCGGGTTGCCCCCTGCGAATTGGGGACAGCTCGCTGCTGGGTAACCATCGGGGTGGTGAGTATCGAGTGTTAACAGTGAAAGGAGATACGGCTGCTGACTCGCTTCAAAAATCTCAATTTCGGCCAGCGCGAACGCGAAGAGATCGTCATCGTGAATTCCCCAAGGGGAGAGTTCCAACGCCTCTTGGGTCTGTGCAAGGATCTCTTCCCGCCCTAAAACCCGATCGAAACCGTGAGTGCGCAAAAAATTACCCTTTCCTGCAAACGCGCTATTCGCTCCGCCCAATGCAAGTGTCTGATACCCTAACTCTTTGGCCACATCACCTAGGCATTTGGCCGACTCGTAGGGCCGCTCGCTCGCCGCGAGCCGAGTATTACCGCTGAACGGCGTGTTAACTTGCACGGAAAAGCCGCATTGGCTCGCGACCATTCCTGCAATCGTCCATCCCGTGCCCGGCCTCTGCCGCACATCGGTATAGACGGTTGCCTCGGTTTTTAACTTGGTCAGCTCGGGCAGCAAATTTTCATTGAAAAGTCTCGTGTTGAAATAGGTTGCCTCCAGAGACTCGGCGTAAATAAGGATAATATTTTTTGGCGTGCTCCCTTCGATAGCGGTATAGGAGGTACTAGCCACACGCGGCGCAGATGAATACGCTGCACGCTCTGCGAGATAACCCTCAAGATCCAACGCAGGATAGGATAGCGCCGCTGCAATAAGCAGAAGAACCGAGACAACGGCCGAATTAATGAGAGGCGCGCTAGGTTGTTCTCGGTTAACGCCTTTCTCTTGAGAGACGCCCGAATCACGCGAATCAAGCGGCCGCGAAAACCACCAGATGAATAACGGCACAACCGCAAGTGCAGAAAACTGGGTGATCATCTGCAGCCGGTTTGTGCTCCACGCGACACCCAAACTGCTTGGGGTTATGTGAAAGAATAGCTGATCGTTGAAGCCCGTGCCTTGTGTGTAAAAAGAAACCGCCAGAAGCCAGTTCAGCACAATAACAATAAAACCAAACACGCTTAAACTTGCCCTAGGTAGCCAGTGACGCAGCTGCCCGCGAAATCCAATAAACGCGAACAGACTGGCCAGAAGCAAACTTGAGAGAAGCCAATGCCAGCTGGCACCCAAACCCACCACTGACCATAGGGCAGGCCATGCAAATATGACGAGCCAAACACTCTGGCCGAGGAATCTACGCCACCCCGGCGCATTCATCCTTTACGCTCTCTTTGCTGGCTCATGCCCCCCGCCTTGTTACTGTCACTCTGACACTCCTTTCACAAATAATTCACAAAACTGTAATATACATAACAGCAAACATTGCAAATCAAAGCAAACTATTCACTCTTTCTATTCGCTGTTTACTGACTCTTGCTAGGTGCTCTTGCTAAGTGCTCTTACTAAGTGCTCTTGCTAAGTGTTCTGGCTCTAGGAATAGAAAGGCAGTTAAGGTATTTTCATTCACCTACTCTTCCAAAAGCGGCTTTTTCCGTGAAATCAGTGAGCGCGAGTAAGTGATTAAAGCTAAACGGCAGACGTGCCAGCAATGCGCTAAACCTCTTTCTACCTGTTATTGCCACCTCATAGAGAAAAAAGCGAACGCGTGGCCTGTGTGTCTCATTCAACATTTAAATGAATCTAGCCATGCAAAAGGCACAGCACGAATTGCCCAGCTCTCGCTCAAAAACCTCAGAACGATTCAGCTCGGTGATCGCGAGCCCTTCACACCGCCCGAAAATGACAGTGACTTCTGGTGCAACCCGGTGCTCATTTATCCAAACTCCGAAAACAGAGACATTGCCGAATTAGTTGGTACATCGCCTCGCCCTCTCGTAGTGCTGGACGGTACCTGGCGCAAAAGCAAAGCGATGCTATTGAGTTCGCCCTATCTGCAATCGCTGCCAAGATACAGTTTCGAGACAGAGCGACCCTCAAGATACAGAGTACGCAAGGCGTCTTCGCCCGACTTTCTTTCAACTCTGGAATCGATAGTAGCGATACTCGAGACTCTAGAAGGCACTGGAAACGATTATGCTCAGATGCTGGAAGTAATGGATTGGATGGTGAATACGCAGCTCGGTTTTATCACCTCGACTAAACCATAACCTTAGTCAAACCGCGACCCTTCATTCATCTAATGCAAAGCCACATTGACCGAGCAAGCTTGGCTCGTGCTACTCTAGGAATAGCTACATCCTTTCATAAATCCACCTTGATTAAGAGACCCCCTTATGAAGTCGAGCCTGAAATCGCGACGTTTTTCTACACTTCTACTTTGCGGGCTATTCGTGAGCCCAATGGCATGGAGTCAGCTCTATTCTGCCGACGAAGGCCGCATCATCTATGGGCATCATCACATCAACACACAGGATCTCGAATCCCAGCAACGGTTCTGGCTCGAAGGACTAGGAGGGACTGTGCGAACACTCGGTGAAACGGGTCGCGAGGTGATCGCTTTCCCTGATGTCTTAGTTTTTCTCACAGACGCTGCACCAATGAGCGGAACAAGAGGCACGATCGTCAATCATGTTGGCTTCGAGACGACAGACATCTACGCCGATGTGGCGCGACTACAAGCGCTAGGCTATCGCATGATTACTCGTGAAGAACTCCCCCTAACCTACGAGGTGACCGGCGGCATCGGTCGACGTGTTGCGGGAAACACCATCGCTTATGTACTTGGGCCCGATGACATAAAAGTCGAACTCATCGAAAACAAAGACATAGCGCACCCAATACAGATGCATCATATTCACTGGGCGTCTGAGGCAGGCGAAGACATGCGTGAGTGGTATGCCGAACACCTAGGTGCGGTAAGTGGCTTACGCATCGGACAGCCGGCCGGCCAACTCCCCAACGTCAACCTCACCTTTGGGCCCAGCGAGACGCGCCTCGCGCCAACGCAAGGCACGGTGCTTGATCATATCGGATTCGAAGTAGACAACCTAAAGGCACTTTGCGCAGAGCTCGAAGCTAAAGGGGTAGTTTTCGACAGACCCTATGCCGAAATCCCCGCCCTAGGATTAGCGATTGCTTTCTTTACCGACCCTTGGGGGACTTATATTGAATTAACCGAAGGGCTGGATTCGATCTAGCCTTAAACAAAGTACATAGCGTGCAGTAATTCCCAACTGCTTAATATCTGCTATATTTGCCCTACTCATTTATAAGAAAACCAAAGGCCGACCATGACCCCAATAGAGAAAAGTTTGCGAGAAGACCTTGCAGCCATGTACCGAATCTTCGACCATCTAGGATGGAGCGAGCTCATATTCAACCACATTACCGTTAAGCTACCGGGCGATGAAGGTCACTTTCTTATTAACCCTTACGGGCTTCACTACAGTGAGGTCTGCGCGTCAAATCTGGTCAAAGTCGATATCGAAGGAAACATCGTTGAAGAAACCGAACATTTCGTGAATCCAGCGGGAATGTTGATTCACAGCTGTGTCCACGCCGCAAGACACGACATAACCTGTATTGCGCACACGCACACCACTGCGGGCATGACTGTCGCGTGCCAGGAAGGCGGCCTGCGTCCTAATAACTTTTACTCGGCCTTGCTGCACAACCGAATTGCCTATCATGATTTTGAAGGCCTGACGGTCGATGAGACCGAAAAGGTTAGACTTGTAGAACACCTTGGCGACAAGGCGATGATGATGATCTTGAGAAACCATGGCCTGCTGGCTGGCGGAAGAACGATAGCCGAAGCCTTTATCAATTTGTGGTTGATGGAGCGCTCATGTCAGATTCAGACGTCGGTTGATCAGAGTGGTGTAAAGCAGATCCCCATTAGCGACGATATTCTCGAGCGCAGCGTCAAACTGCTGGCTGTACAGAATATGGGCCAGCCCACTGGCGCATTGGAATTTGGTGCAATGAAGCGCGTGATCGATAAGAAGGATCCATCCTACAAGCTCTAGCAATTAGAGCATTCAACCATTGCTATATTTTCAGGAGCGCTTTAGTTGAACGGGGTGCCGATTAATAGAGATCCCTCAAATAATGAGCTCCAACTAATTGTGGCGCTCTATTCTCGGGGGGATTTTAAAAAAGCATTGTCTCTCAGCAAGCAGCTATGTACTCGATTTCCTGAATCAGCTATGCCTTTCAACCTGTGCGGAGCCGTTCATGCGGCTTTATTTGAATATGATTTGGCAGTCGAGAGCTATGCGCAAGCGATTAAAATAGACCCCACTTCCGCAGATTTCTATTCTAATATGGCGAGTGCGCAGGTTGATAGGGGCGAGATCGATGGCGCGATTAAGAGCTATCAAAAGGCTATTGAGATAGACCCAAACTATGCCGAGGCCTATTCCGATCTCGGTCTTGCGTTCCAAAAAAAAGACAAATTGGAGGAGGCGATAGATTGCTTCAATCGCGCGCTCGCAATAGATTCAAATTTTGCCGAAGCGCATTCCAATATAGCGAATGCAATGCAGAAGACCGGCAACGTTGAGGCTGCGATTAATAGCTGCAAAAGAGCACTAGAGATAAACCCTAGCCTTGCGGCTGCCCACTACAATTTAGGTGGCGCCTTACACCAAACGGGCGAGCTTGACGCGGCTTTGATCAGTTATCGACGCGCGGCCGCTAGTGACCCAAACCTAGATAGTGCATTTTTGAATAGTGGCAAGGTACTGCAAGATAAAGGGGACTTGGCTGGGGCTATAGAGAACTTTCAAACAGCCTTGTCTCTAAATCAAAATGAGGCTGAAACTCACTATTCCCTCGGCGTAGCACTGCACGATAGCGGCAACCTAGGCAATGCGCATGAAAGTTATAAGCGCGCACTCATCTTGGACCCAAAGCACTCGCTTGCAGCTACTAACCTCGCCAAACTTCTCTATGAAAACAAACAGTTTAGAGAAGCCGCCGAAATTTTTTCACTCAATGAGAACAGCGAAAGTCAGCAGTATTTATTGAAGTGCCTATACGAGGAGGGGTCGGAAACTGCCGTTCTCACTCAGCTTAAAAAGCTTATAGATAACGGCGAAAAAAATGCGGTGATTGGCTCCTATGTTTCGCGCGCGCACAACAGAGACGGCATTGAATTGCGCAATCCCTATTGCCAGAAACCTCTCAACTTCGTGCATCATAAAAGCCTTCTACACATAGTGGATTTCCCTGCTACTTTTGACAGAATAGCCACCACGCTTTTAACTGACTCTGCGGCCGAACACCGAGCGCAGACTCTCCTAACGAACGGCATACAAACCGCTGGCAATGTTTTCTCTCAATGCGGTGAGCTTGGCCGTGAAATTGAAATGATAATTCGTACGGAAATCAAAAACTATCGAAAGCACTTCGAAGGCAGTAATGAAGGGCTCATTAGAAACTGGCCTGAGAAATACACATTATCCGGCTGGATAGTCAGCATGGTTGAAGGCGGAAAACTCGCTGCACATATGCATGACAGCGGCTGGCTAACGGGAAGCATCTACATTACCGTTCCGCCGAAGTCGCAACCCGACAGTGGCAATTTAGTCGTCTCTTCAGAAGACGTTGAAAACGAAGCTGCTGTTAGTGAGAATCGTCGGAGCATTGATGTCATTACAGGCAGCCTTTGCCTATTCCCCTCCTCCTTGCTCCACTACACGCGTCCATTTAATGCAAAAGAGCAACGCGTCGTGCTCGCATTCGACATGATTCCCTTGTGATGCACGCAGTCTTATTAAAGGCCGTTACCAATCGCCCTGAACAGTTCAATCGTTTGAAACTCACGATAGCCTTCCTCAGTCTCAACCGTCGCATAGTCGCTAAACGCAGAGAGCTTTACGATAACGAGATCCTTGGTAGGATTAACATAGATAAACTGATTGTAAACACCGATAGCAGAGTATTCCCCTTCATCACCATCCATTAACCACCATTGATAGCCGTAACCCATGGGATAATCAGAGGCTGGGTTCTCGCCCGGCAGAAGGTGTGCCTTGCTACTGTGTGTTGCATTAGTCACCCAGTCCTCGCTCACGATTTGCTTACCGAACCAGCTGCCCTTATTCCTAAACAACTCGCCAATTTTTGCGTAATCCCTTGCTGTCGCATTAAGGCCAGCAAATGCCATTTCAACATCGAAGTCATCTATCATCCAATAGGCATCGGACTCTGCCCCCAAAGGTGCCCAGAGTTTTTCTTGCATGTATTCAGTCAGACTGCGCCCTGTCGCCCGCGACACCAGCATACCTAGTGCCTGGGTATCGGCGGAGTTGTACTTATTATATGTGCCGGGCGCTCTCTGCGGCTTGATGCTTGCAGTGAACGTATCCAAAGAACCGCCAATCCCCATAATCTTACCCATACGCATCACATCCGAATCGGGGTCTGCGTAGTCTTCGTTCCACGCGGCACCGGATGACATTTCAAGGATGTCTACGATCGCGACGCCGTCGTAGGCGGAGCCTGCCAGTTCGGGCACATAGTCTGTGATTGGGTCATCTAAACTACTTATGAGGCCCTCGTCATAAGCTATGCCTATTAGAGTCGAGGTAAAACTCTTAGCCACACTCATCGAAAGCCAATTAACATCACGGCCTCCAGTAAGAAAGTATTCTTCAAAGCGTACGCTGCCATCCTGAATTACAAGCAACGCACTGGTATCGGTAAGCGCCAAAAAATCGTCTACGCTGTATTCCGAGCCTTCGAAATTAAACCTGTCCGGCAGACCCAGCGGCTCACCTGAAGGAAAGTCGTAGGGTGTGCTCGCTGCGGTCAACAAGGTCGTTGGGTACATGTCCTTTATGCTAGCAAAATTTTCGTATTGCTCTACGCCAGTAAATAATGTGGCAACCATGTCAAGCCTACCCAGATTAGGCTTAAAAACTATGTAAGCAACGCCAATCGCTGCGACTAATGTACTCAATGTAATGAGTAATACCTTTTTCATTTTTTAATCTCTCCTAACTCAGCCAGAAACACCTCTGAGAATATCCTGATGGTATTGCGTCGTTTCCTCATAGTGAACACTCCTTTCGCGTGGTGGATTACCATTTAGTTGAGTGCCCAGCTTTAGGAGCCCTCTACATACCGAGACAACTGAACACTAGTCGATTCGCGCGAAGCCTGAATTAACTCTCAGATTTAGCTATCACAAAATGCTCAAGGTTAAACAATTGATCTTCAGGCAAGCCCCTTCCAACAGGCGCAAAGTACCGAGAGTTGAGATCTTCTAACGTTACGTTTTCTGTTATCGAATATCCATTCTTAGAAAGTACGTTTTCTACTTCTTTAGCACTATAGAACGATATCCAAGGCTCACCTACTTTCGCTGATCCCTCTGTTACCAATTTAGTTCGTTTTTCGGCATTTGGATAACCTTTACCAAAACCAGCAGCAGGGTTACTAACTAGAATTTCGTCGACATAAGATATAAAAAAAATCGATCTGGATTCTAGAGTGAGCGCAGCTATTTCTTCGACCGTTGAACTGACAGCTTTTTTAGAGATGTACTGCGATACACCCTCGAGCGTAAAGAGAGTGGATTTGCTTAGATCAAAACCTGCACCCCTTATCAAAAGGGGTCTGACCCCTTTTGATGGTCAGACTTTAGGAGCCATGGCTCGAAGCGCCATGATGATCGCATCCGTGTGCGCCGCGTCTTCGTCCGACACCGCGTTCGCGGCGTTGCTGTGAACCGCGATGACGAGGTCCCGCGCCGGATCGATGAAGATGCGCTGCTGAAAGATGCCGCGGGCACTGAAGGCGCCGCTGTCGTAGAGCCACCAGAGATAGCCGTAACCCTCATTGCCTTTGGAAGGCGAGACGGATTCGGCGATCCAGCCCTCAGGAACTACTCGCGTGCCGTCGCTCAGCATCCCGTCTGCCAGCACGAAGCGGCCGATGCGGGCGTAGTCGCGCAGCGTCGCGTTCACGCAGCAGCCACCCGTCTCAACCCCACCCTCTTCCGAGAGCAGCCAATAGGCATCATGCTCCATGCCGAAGGGGCGCCAGATCTTATTCTCTAAATAGGTCGACGCATTGTTGCCAATCGCCGAGCGCAGCAGTTCGCCCGCGAGGTTCGTTTCGCCCGTGTTGTAGTTAAAGCGCTCACCAGGCTCCGCTACCTTAGGTAACTTCGAGAGATAGTCGATGAGCTGCGGCCCGTTATAGGCGCCTGCCTGCGCGACATCGGAGGTCTGGCTCGCGTAGTCTTCGTCCCACGCCACGCCCGACGCCATGTTGAGAACGTCTCTGATCTTCACCTCGGCATAGGACGTGCCCTTTAAGCGCGGCAAGTAGTCCGCCACCGATTCCTCGACGCTCTCTATGTAGCCATCCTGAATCGCCGCGCCAATCAACAGCGAGGTCAGCGACTTGGTCACCGAGAACGTGATCCACCGCGTCTCCGCCGTGTTGCCCTCGGCGTAACGCTCCAGCAGCACGTCGCTGCCCTGGGTGACCATCAGGCCACGGGACGCTTTGCGGGCAAGATAGTCTTCTAGCGAGAACGATTCGCCTTCTACCTCGTATTCGAGCTTGCTCCAGTCCGCGGATCGCGAGTTAAACGCCAGCGGCTCTGCGCTTGCCGAGATCGTGCGGGTCGGGGACAGCAGCCTCACACTGGCGAAGGCTTCTTGCCGGACCGCCTGAGGCAGAAATAAGATATTGTCTGCGCCGGCGAGGTCGAGGGGATTGCTGAGAGTGTCATCCTGAGCACAAAGCCCGCCGACCGCGAAGAGTGCACCGAAAGCAAATACCGACAGGCTGATTTTGCGCATGAGAGAATTCCTTGAGGGGTCTGCTGCAAGACTGCAGCGAAGGTTATTTCGGATGATCCTAAACCGACTAGACGCTCTTGATAAGCCTGATCTGGACTTCCCAGCTTTTACTAGACACTTCCTAGCTTGGAAAATTAATCTTCTTCAAAAGTAGCAGAACTTTACAACAATGTTTACAACAAAAACGAAGAAATGCGTCTTTACAACAAGGGAAACAGGGAAGGAATGGGGGTTTTAGGGCTTGTTATTACTCCCACTCAATAGTAGCCGGCGGCTTAGAAGAAATATCGTAAGCCACGCGCGACACATCAGCGACCTCGTTGATAATCCTTCCGGAAATCGTCTCGAGCAGCTCAGGCGGTAGATGCGCCCAACGGGCGGTCATAAAATCGATGGTCTCTACTGCGCGCAGGGTAATTACCCACGAGTAGCGGCGCGCGTCACCGACAACACCAACTGAACGAACGGGTAAAAACACAGCGAATGCTTGGCTGACTTTGTTATACCAATCCGAGCGATGAAGTTCTTCCATAAAAATGGCATCAGCACGGCGAAGGATGTCGCAGTACTCTTTCTTTACTTCACCAAGCACGCGAACGCCGAGACCAGGACCTGGGAATGGATGGCGATAAACCATGTCATAAGGTAGGCCCAGCTCTACGCCGATTTTGCGTACCTCATCCTTAAACAGTTCACGCAGCGGCTCAACGAGCCCCATCTTCATGTCTTCGGGCAGGCCGCCTACATTGTGATGAGATTTGATGACATGAGCCTTGCCGGTCTTCGAGCCTGCCGACTCAATTACGTCGGGATAAATAGTGCCCTGCGCGAGCCACTTCACGTTGTCGAGCTTGCTAGCCTCGGCGTCGAACACTTCAATGAAGGTATTGCCAATCACTTTGCGCTTCGCTTCGGGGTCATCGACACCGGCGAGTTTACCGAGGAACAGGTCTTCGGCGTCGGCGCGAATGACCTTAACACCCATGTTCTTAGCGAAAGTGGCCATCACCTGATCGCCCTCATTGAGGCGCAGCAGGCCGTTGTCTACAAAAACACACACGAGCTGCTCACCAATCGCTTTGTGAAGCAGCGCAGCAACCACAGAGGAATCGACGCCTCCGGAAAGACCGAGCAGCACAGTGTCGGTGCCAACTTGAGCACGAACAGTCTGGATAGCGTCTTCGATGATGTTTGCCGAGGTCCATAGCGCTTCACAGCCGCAGATATCCCGAACATAGCGCTCGAGAAGTGGCAGGCCTTGCAGCGTATGAGTGACCTCTGGATGAAACTGAATGCCGAAATAATTGCGCTCGGCATTAGCCATCGCAGCGATAGGCGCGCTCTCGGTTTTCGCGATAATCTCGAAGCCCGGCGGCACCTGAGTGACCTTATCGCCGTGACTCATCCATACGTCTAGCTGAGGGATGCCATTAGCATCGACGCCGTCTTGAATGCCATCGAATAATCGCGACGGCGCGCAGGCGTCAACTTTGGCATAGCCGAACTCGGATTTAGCAGAACCCTCAACCTTGCCGCCAAACATCTCTGCCATGATCTGCATGCCGTAACAGATACCTAATATAGGCAGCCCAGATTCGTAAAGAAACTCGGGCGGCCGCGGTGAGTCCGGCGTATTAGCCGACTCAGGACTGCCAGAGAAAATGATGCCCTTGGGGGCAAACTCATCAAACAACACCTTGTCGACGGCGTAGTCCCAAATCTCGCAGTACACGCCAAGCTCGCGCACGCGACGCGCGATGAGCTGCGTGTACTGAGAGCCGAAGTCGAGGATAAGGATTTTTTGGCTGTGGATATTGGCAGAGGTCATAGCGAAAGCCATCTCGTTTTAGGTGTGTGCTGTTGAAAGCGCGTGTTAGAGGGGAAAGCCAGCGAGCTGATCGAGAAGCGCAGCGGTGAGGCAAACCCTGCCCCACCGCTGCCACTCCTTACGACATCCTGTAGTTAGGTGCCTCTTTGGTGATGGACACATCGTGCACATGTGATTCACTCATGCCCGACGCCGTGATTTTCACGAACTGCGTCTTGGTGCGCATGGTTTCGATGTCTGCGCTGCCGGTATAACCCATGCTCGAGCGCAGCCCACCCATGAGCTGATGTACGATTGCCGACATCGGTCCCTTATAAGGCACACGCCCTTCGATACCCTCGGGGACGAGTTTCTCGGCGCCCGAATCGGTGTCTTGAAAATAGCGGTCGCTTGAGCCTTGCGAATGCGACATCGCACCCAACGAACCCATGCCGCGATAGGCTTTGTAGCTGCGCCCCTGATAGAGCTCTACTTCGCCAGGCGCCTCTTCAGAGCCCGCGAGCAGACTGCCGACCATGACTACATTAGCGCCAGCGGCGATGACTTTCGCAAGATCGCCAGAGAAACGAATGCCGCCATCCGAGATCACGCAGACATCAGTATCTTTTAACGCATCGACCACGTTTGCCACCGCAGTCATCTGCGGCACGCCTACGCCGGTCACGATTCTTGTTGTGCAGATCGAACCGGGGCCTATACCTACTTTCACTGCATCGGCGCCGGCAGCGGCGAGGTCGAGAGCCGCCTGAGCGGTCGCGATATTGCCACCAATTACCGACAGATTCGGGTACTTAGTCTTAATGGCTCGCACCTGATCGATAACGCCCTGCGAGTGTCCATGCGCGGTGTCGACCACTACAACATCGACCCCTGCCTCTACGATCGCATCGACACGATCGGCAGTGTCAGGACCTGTGCCTACGGCTGCAGCGACGCGCAAGCGCCCGTATTCGTCTTTACAGGCATTGGGATAGTCTTCGGATTTGCGAATGTCTTTGAGCGTAATGAGACCACGCAGTTCGAAAGCTTCATTCACAACCAAGAGCTTCTCGATACGATGACGGTGCAAAAGCTCTTTAACCTCCGCGAGGTCGAAATCTTCACGCACAGTGACCAGACGCTCTTTCGTCGTCATTATCGAACTTACTGGCAGCGCGTAGTTAGCCTCAAAGCGAACATCGCGACTAGTCACGATTCCGACAAGGTCATTACCATCGAGTACTGGCATGCCGGAAATGTTATTCTCTTTGATTAAGGCAATGAGCTCACCTATCGTAGCCGACGCCGCGATTGTGATTGGGTCTTTAACGACACCACTCTCGAATTTTTTGACTAACCGTACTTCGCGCGCTTGCTTCTCCACAGTCATGCTTTTGTGGATCACGCCAATGCCACCTTCTTGCGCCATCGCAATAGCCAAACGCGCTTCGGTGACCGTATCCATCGCAGAAGAGACAAGCGGGATATTGAGGGCAATCGATGCGGTGAGTCTAGACTCGAGGCTTACTGTCTTGGGGAGGACGGTGGAGTGAGCAGGCAGCAGCAGTACGTCATCAAATGTTAGGGCTTCTTCAGCTATTCGCAACATAGGATTTACCACACTCTACAAAAACAGCATTATATAGACCTGTTTTTACCTTGTATAGCACTAGACCTAGTAACTAAGCCGTTTTCAGCGAGCAGACGAGAAGATTATCCGCCATGCCAGCCAAGATTGTTCAAGAGCCCTTTCAAAAGCCCATTCAAGAGCCCTTTCAAGAACCTTTGCAAGAACCTGGGCA